>ERZ1292640.1285-Hain-H43-02um-R1-1285-length-20790-cov-7_pt2 | contig 18238 bp, 13 predicted proteins | sample MGYA00564404_ERZ1292640 | MGnify/ENA primary metagenome ERZ1292640 (study PRJEB36523, sample SAMEA6512636) | groundwater metagenome | collected 2019-01-08 | study: AquaDiva: Metagenomics assemblies of 32 groundwater samples
ATGGCTGGTTGCAGTTTTGCAGTTCGTTCACGCGCCGCGCGTCCCTTCCCTGTGCCTGGATGTTCTGGGTGCTGGCCAATCAGGGAAAGAAATTGGCTGGGAACGCTGGCTACTTTCTCGGGACTAGGCACCTTGTTGCGCCGCGGAGGCATCAGCTTCAAGGACAACTTTGCAGGGCTGCCTAACAGCTGGCGCCGAATTTCACGAGCGAGCACTTCGATCAGCAGTGAGGGGACGGCGTTTCCGAGCATCTTCTGAGCTTCGTTGCGCGAACAGTCGAACCTCAGGCCCTCAGGGAACGTTTGCAGCCGGCACATCTCGAGAGTCGAGAGCCGACGGTTCTTCCAATGAAATGGGCCGATGTGCGGGCCTGGCTGAGCCTGAATGGTCCACGAAGGCCGGTTCTTCGCGAGCTTCAGCAGAAAGCTCCAATATCTGGTTCGCCAACCGAAGAGAGGGAGGCCTCCGTATCTGGATGTGTGCCAAAGGTAGTTTTGACCCTCGGGGATCGTCGGAAGCAGTGCTCCCCACCGTCCGTTGACCTCGACCCCGGCTTCTGCGATGCGATCGGGCAGATCTCCGATCGCATCCCACGCTGTCCGATAGGGCTCGCGTTCCCCTTCGCTGTCACTCACGTCGGTGTGCGTGGGTGCTGGAAACTCAAAGTCGGTGCCGTCGCGCGCCCCGACCAAGAAGACACGCTCCCTTGTCTGCGGAACTCCGAACGACGCCGCATTGAGTACTTGGAATTTGATGGAATAATTCGTCTTCGTGTCGGTGTTGATCTTTTTGATTCCGTCCAGAAGGAGTGAAAGCCCCTCCGATTTTCCACTGAATGCCAAGCCCGACACGTTTTCAAGCAGGAACGCACGCGGCAGCGTATCTCGGAGGACGCGAAGGTACTGACCAAGAGTGCTGGAACGAGGGTCATTCAGTCGTCGGGAATCTCCGTTGACCCAGTAGGACGACTTTGAAAACGGTTGGCAAGGCGGTCCGCCAACCAGGAGATCTGGCTCGCGTTTTCGAAGTCCAGCCGTTCGCAGAATGTCCGCTGAAAAAACGTCATGAATGTCGCCCTCAATTACGGGCCAACGCCGATTGAGCCGAAGTGTGCGACAGCACACAGCATCCATCTCGATCGCTGCCACTGTCTTGATCCCAGCGGCCTCGAGTCCGAAGTCGATTCCTCCAACACCGGTGTAGAGACTGATTGCCTTCAACATCAAACAACAATTCTGCCGAGATTATACCAAGTGCTGGCCCCGTGAAATCTACACTTTGGGGTCAGAAACAAATTCCATCTTGGTCTGTCCGATGAGTTTGGTCACAGCTTGAGGTCCTTGCTGCACTAGCATCTGTGCGATATCGACCCAAGGTGTCATATCTCTAGCGACAGAGACATGGACATTGGTCTCACCCATCGCTCCAGTCCCCCATGCTCGCATGCCAATGCCAGGGGTGCGTTTGGGCATCGTCTGTAGAATCCTTATAGCTTTGCGGGCCGAAATCGTCACAAACGGGCGGTCGCCACCGACTGCCTTGATTTGGTCATACTTCCTGACCATGCCATACACGAAGGCATCTTCGGCCGTTCTCAAGTGCATGCCCGTATACCGATTCAATAGGTCCCACGCGATCCGCTCGTGGTCGTTAAAGACCGCCGGAATCGTCTCCCTCAGGCGGCGAAGTAGATCGTAATCGGCAGACACGGCGTAGATGATATTGGGGAATACTTCAACTGCCCCGTACGCTTTGTACGCGGGAATTGGAATGCAGTCGTCCGGCTCCAGATCGACAAGTGCCTTCGCGCTTTCGAATCGCGTCCCAGCATTCTTTACGTTAATCGGCAGGGAGTCGCCTTCTTTGTGCAGGACGAAGTCGACGAAGCTATGGCTTTTCTGGCGCTCATCGGAAATCGTTAATCGCCCGTGGGACTCTACACAGGTGGCCTCCAGTAGTCCTAGGAAGCGCTCTTCAGTGATGGCGGCCGGGAAGAGCTTGGTGATGGGGTTTGCAGCCGAACCGGTGTTCTTTCTGGGCGACAGTCGCGCGATGAAGCCTTCAGCGGCGAGTGTCGATGCAATGACCACGCTTTGCTTCATGCTTCTGACGCGTGCGTCATAGATGACGCCCGCCGCAGCTTCTTCGGCCTGGGCCCCGCCTTCGACAGCCTTTAGGTAGGCCCTTGCGAGCGCCACTGCTTCCCATCGACTGGCTCCTAGGACCTCAGTCAGGGCCGTCGCCGACTTGCGCTCCTCATCTTCGCCGCCCGCCATCGCACCTCCTAGGGTGACTTGGTAATTGCCGAGTATATGCGGGCAGACGTCGTCCTTTCGCCACAATCGCGCTAGCTATCCCGCCGGAAACAGCAGCGCGCGCGCCCACTCGTTTTTCGCAGACAGGTGATACACCAGCGACCGCGACAGCTCCGGCACCCACGCCGCCGCCGGGATGAAGCCGGTGAACATCAAGCCATGCTCATCGTCCACGCACCAGGCGCCAAGCTGGTGCGCGTCCGGTTCGAGCATCTCGTTCGCGTTCAGGCGCTGCGCGACCATCGCGTCGGGTTCGACCGGCAACTTCAATCGCATCTGTAAGCCGCTGCCGAGCGATGGATGCCTGGCCTCCGCATCCAGTTCGAGCCTGGCGTGCACGCCGCCGGCGGCGAACTCGAGGTCGGCATCCAGGCGATGCACGCCGTTGGCCGCCAGCAGCCAGGGCCGTGGTTCGACGTGCACCAGTTGCGCGAGTTCTTCCGGTTCGAAAGGGGAGTCGGACGCGCCGCGCTGCTGGTAGATCTCGAGAATGCCTACCATTTCGTCCGGCGTCAGGCGCATGCCCATCTTCGGATGAGGCGATGCGGCCACCTGTCCTCCGAACGCACTGGCGAGCTCCGCCGCCTCCGCGAATGCATCGGCCATCTGCAACGCCATGGCGTGCAGCGCGATGGTTTGCGCCAGCCGATAGTTGTCGGCGGTGAGCGAGACCGAGGAATGCAGGCTGATGGTGCGCGCCTCCGGATCGGCAACGTACGCGCTGAGCGACGCGAAGCGGTTCACGCCGGCCAGTCGTGCCCACGTGGATTCGTCCATCGGCACGCTGGCGAGCAAGTCCGTTTCGACATGCAGTGTCGTCAGCGGCACGCCCTGGAACTCACGCGGTGGCGCGACCCAGACGCGCTGCCGGAGTGACGAGGCCCACCAGGTGAACGAGGTCTTCTCTTGCACCGCCCACTCCGCCTCGATCTGCATGCGGGCGGTGAGAAACCTCAGGACCTCTTCAACGAATTCCACTAGTTGCCACTACTCCTGCCAGCAATGGTACATCGCAATGGATGCGGCAGTCGTGACGTTCAGCGAGTCAACGGCGGCGGTCGTGGGAATGCAGACGCGGAACGTCGAGGCCGCCATGGCCGGCTCGGTGAGACCGTCACCTTCGGCGCCGACGACCAGGGCGAGCTTGCCATGGCGGGGCAGGTCCATCAGCGGCAGCGCGTCGTGGCGCGGTGTCAGCGAGACGACCGTGAAGCCGTCGGTGCGAAGGTCGGTGATGGCTTCGGGCCACTGCGGCGCGGTTACGAACGGAACCACCAGTGATGCCGCCATCGAAGTGCGAATCGCTTTGCGATACAGCGGGTCGCCGCAATTGGGGCCCAGCACGACGAGTTCGACGCCGAACGCCGCAGCGGTGCGGAACAGGCCGCCGACGTTGTCGGGGTTGTTGACGCCTTCCATGACGAGCACGCGCGAGAGCGGTCCGTCGGCAATTCGATCCAGCGTGGCGGGTGTGGGCCGGCGCGCCAGGGCGAGACAGCCGCGGTGAATGTTGAAGCCGGCGATCGCGTTCATCAACGCCTGGTCGACCAGGTAGATCGGCGCGTCCGTCAAGTGGAGAACGTCGTCCAGGTTCTCGGCCGCGGCCTGGGTCAGCAGGATCGACTCAACCGCCCACTGCCGAAGGTCGAGCAGGCGGCGGACGACGAGGCGGCCCTCGGCGACGAACAAGCCGCGCTCGAGCATGTGCTGGTGATTGGCGATGTGCTGGTAGTCGGCTACTCGCGGATCGTCCAGCGCCGCGATGGTAGTGGGCAGCGGCATCAGGTTCATCAAACAGGAGATTTAGGAGGGAAGGAATTAGGAAAATTGACTCCTGGCCTCTTGATCTCCTGTTGCTACGTCCACTCGTTCTTCTGCACGACCGGCATCTGCAGCGCGCGCTCGCGATCGAGGTCGAGTGAGCCGACGTGCAGTGACAGGGGCGACTGCACCCACTTGTAGATCGACTGCGAGAACAGCTTCGTGAAGCGTGTCGCCGACTTGTCGAGCGCGGCCGGGTCCATCTGCGGGAACAGCGCCTTGAGCGCAGTCGCGACTTCGCCGGGCGACATCTTCTCGCCGGCATAGAGGTGCAGGCAGGCGTCGAGCACGGGGAAGGGCATCAACTCGTGTTCGGCGACCTGGGCGTCCGCAAGCTCGGGGCCCGGATCGGTTTGCAGCGTGCCCGTCACACCCTTGAAGCCGAAGCGGCGTTCGAGACGCTCGAGCAGGGCGATCACCACGGTCTTCGGGACGTTGGCGATCACCGACAACGCGCCTTCGAGATCGCCGCCGATGGTGGTGTAGCCGACGGCCTTCTCGCTCATGTCGCCGGTCTGCAGGAACAGCGCGCCCGACGAGTTGGCCCAGTTCCACATGCGCTGGCCGCGCACGCGGGCCTGGATGTTCTGGCGCGTCAGCTCGGTGACCGGCTGGCCGCCCAGCATCTCCGTCGCCGCGGCCACTTCACGATCGGTCGCCTCATCGATCGGGCTCGTCTTCAGCGTCACGCCCAGTTCGTCGGCCAGTTGCTGCGCCGCCTGCCGGGTCTCGGGCTGCGAATGACGGCTCGGCATGTAGAACGCCGAAATGGCGGCGCCGTTGGTGATCAACTGCGACGCGCGCCACGCTACCATCAGCGCGAGCATCGAATCGCGCCCGCCCGACAACGCAATCCCCAGGGATGAAAAGGCGCCGGTTTTCTCGTAATAGCTCTTCACCCCGAGCGCGAGCGCCTCGAACAAGTCGTCGAGCGCGCGCTCCCGCGGATCGGCCGCCGGCTGGCTGCTGGCCGGCAGGAAGAAGCTGCCGCCATCGGGCGACGGGTAGGTCAGTCCGCTCCGGTCGGCAGTTGGCGCGGTCACGCGCACCGCGGGCACGGTCTCGCGTTGCAGGCGAAAGGCCTCGCAGTCGCTGCGCCAGGTCGTGTTCTCCATGCGCAGCCGGCGGGTGCGGTCGAGATCGACCACCGACGACCACCAGCCCTGTTCGAAGCGCGGCGCCTCGAACACCAGGCGGCCGTTCTGGAAGATGAAGCCGCCGCCGTCGTAGATCAACCCGTCTTGCCCGCCTACGGCGTTGGCATAGAGCAGCACCGCCTGGTTGTCGGCGGCGCGCGTCGCCAGCATCTCGCGGCGCGTGGAGTCGATGCCCATGCGATACGGCGAGCTCGACACGTTGACGACGATTTCCGCACCCGAATAGCAGCGGCGGCGCATCGGACCGTCCGGCGACCAGGCGTCTTCGCAGACCTCGACGGCGACGTCACCGAAGTCGAATGTGAACAGGTAGTCGCCCAGCGGCACCCCGCCGGCATCGAGCGCCAGGCCAGGACCGCCGCGCGAAAAGGTGCGGCCTTCGTAGAACACGTTGTAGGTCGGGAGTTTTTCCTTGGGAACCAGGCCGGCGATTACGCCGCGATGAACGACGGCGGCCGAGTTGAAGAGTTGGCCGCCCACCGAGACGGCAAGGCCAAGGACGTAGACCGTGCCGTAGCCGGCCGTTTCGGCGGCAAAACGATCGAGTTCCCGGCGCTGACCATCCAGGAACCCGCGCCACTGCACCAGGTCTTCGGGCGGGTATCCACCAATCGCCTGCTCGGGGAACGCGCCAATGGTGACGTCAGCCTCGCCCATGGCGCGGGCCACCGCAATCAGGGAGTCGACGTTGGAGGTGACCGCCCCCACCGTGGGGCTGACGCTGGCTACCGCCAGTTTGGCCAGACGCATATCTGGTTCAGCTTAGCAGGGTTGGGACCCCGGCCGTCGCCGCCCGCGTCATAGTGAGCAACCATGGCACGCGCGCGACCGGTGCGGCCATGCACGACGTCGAACGCGCCTGACCGCGCTACTTCGCCGCCTGCCGCTCGCCCAGCCACCGCGACGGCCGTGGCCGCTTGCGGCGCTTGAGGCCGAAGTGCTCGACCGCGTACTTGTCGAGATGGGCCATCGCATCGGCGACTGAATCGGTCACCAGCATCAGGTCCAGGTCGGCGGCCGACACGGTGCCGGCTTCGACCATGGTCCGCACCATCGCCAGGAACGGCGCCCAGTAATCGCGGCCCATCAAGACGATTGGGAACTCCAGGATCTTGCGTGTCTGGATCAGCGTGAGCGCCTCGCTCAGCTCGTCGAGCGTGCCGAGGCCGCCGGGCATGACGACAAACGCGTAGGAATACTTCAGCAGCAGCACCTTGCGCACGAAGAAGTAGTGGCACATGACCCAGCGATCCAGGTACGGGTTGGGCGCCTGTTCCATCGGCAGCTTGATGTTGCAGCCGACCGACGCCCCGCCGGCCTCGCGCGCCCCGCGATTGGCGGCTTCCATCACGCCGGGGCCGCCGCCGGTCATCACCGTGAACCCCATCTTCGCCAGCGCCCCGCCCACTTCCCGCGCCATGGCGTAGTAGCGGTGGTGCTCGTCGAAACGGGCCGACCCGAAGACGGTGACGCAGGGACCGACGAAATGGAGCGCGCGGAAACCGCGAATCAGGTCGCGTCCCGCCCGCAGCACCATGAGCAGTTCGCGGAGCCGGGAATGTGGACCTTCGAGCAGTATGCGATCGGGTTCGGCCATGGGGGAATGGTGTAAAGTCTACCTGCTATGAATCGAGCGGCTTGCTTTGTCCTATTCGGCGTGATGTCCGTCCAGGCCGCGGCGCCGTCGCCAGCCTTCTCTCAGACTATCGCACCCGCAGCGGCGCAGCCCCAAGCAGCCACCACGCGCGGCAACGTGATCGACATTTCCGGCGCGGTCATTCCCGACGCCGAGGTGGTGGTGCGAACCCGCGACGGGCGGTCGTTGACCGTGCGCACCGACGGTGACGGCAACTTCGACGCCGGCACCCTGGCGGCGCACGTCAGGGTCACCTCCGAAGGCTTCGAGCCCGCCGACGTGCCGATCAGCGGCTCCGGCCCGGTCGCGGTGGTCCTGCGCCCCCTCAATTTTGCCGACTCGGTCGTCGTCACCGCCACCCGCGGCGCCGAGCGCCTGCCAAGCGCGGCCAGTGCCACGGTCATCACCTCGGCCGAGTTGAACAACATGGCCGCCGGCGCCCTGGACGATGCGCTGCGCGCCACGCCTGGGTTCACGCTGTTCCGCCGCAGTTCGTCGCGCGTCGCGAACCCCACGACCCAGGGCGTGACCCTGCGCGGCGTGTCGGGTTCGGGCGCCAGCCGTACGTTGGTGCTGGCCGACGGCGTGCCGCTGAACGATCCGTTCGGCAGCTGGGTGTATTGGAACCGCGTGCCGCAGGCTGCCGTGGATCGCGTGGAAGTCGTGCGCGGCGCGACCGGCGACTTGTACGGCGCCGGCGCCCTTGGCGGCGTCGTGCAGGTGTTGACCGTGCAGCCGAGCCGCAGCCGCGCGCGCGCCACGTTCGACGGCGGTTCGCACGACACGTTCCGCGGGTCGCTGTTTGCCGCGGCCGAGCGCGAGGGGTGGACCGCCACCGGCGCCTACGAGGGCGTCCGCACCGATGGCGCCTTCATCGTCGGCTCCGAGGTGCGCGGCCCTGCCGACCAGAAGGCCAACAGCGACTACCAGACCGGGTTCGTGACGGTGGGCCGCCGCCGCGATAACTGGCATGTGTCGCTGCGTGGCGCGGGCTACACCGAAGAGCGCGGCAATGGCACGGTGGTCCAGGTCAACGACACGCAGTGGCGCCAGTACTCGCTCGAAGCGGGCGGGTTGGTCGGCGGCGGTGTGCTGCAGGTGCAAACCGCCGCCAGCAACCAGGATTACTACCAGACCTTCTCGTTCGTTGCCGGCGGGCGCGCCACCGAGCGGCTGACGTTCGCGCAGACCATCGACACCTCGCACGCCATGGCCAACGGTCAATGGACCAGGCCGCTCGGCCGCGTCACGATGATCGTCGGCGCCGACTATCGCCGCACCGAGTCGTCCCAGGATGAGTTGCGGTATGCGCTGGTCAGCGGCGTGAACACCCCCAGCGGCCCGTTCGTGTCGGGCGGGACCGAGACCGTCGGCGCCGTCTACGCCCGCGCCAACGTCAACGCCACCGACGCGCTGACGTTCGAGGTGGGCGCCCGCGCCGACATGTGGAATTCGGATCCGTTGAACGCGGCCGACCCGACCAAGAAGGTGAATTTCGTCAGCCCGCGCGGCGCCATCGCCTGGCGCCAGGGCCGCTACCAGATGCAGGCCTCGGCGTACTATGCCAACCGGACACCCAGCCTGAACGAACTGCATCGCCGGTTCGCGGCCGGCACGGCGATCACGAACGCCAATCCGCTGTTGGAGCCCGAGACGCTCACGGGCGTCGAGGGCGGTGTGCTCGTGCAGTTCGCGCGCGCCTCGGTTCGCACGACCGCCTTCTTCAACGACCTGGACGGCGCGATTGCCAACGTCACCCTGACGCAGACGCCGCAGCAGACCATTCGCCAGCGCCAGAATTCCGACAGCATTCGCGCCAAGGGCATCGAGTTCGAGCTCGACACGCGCCTCACACAGACGTTGAGCTTCAACGGCCAGCTCGTGCTGACCTCGAGCCACTTTCGCGGCTCGAAAGCCACGCCGGCACTGGCCGGCAACGAAGTGCCGCAGGTGCCGAGGGTGCAAGGCGGCTTCGGGCTCACCTGGGCCGAGCCGCGCTGGCTGACCGTCGCGACCCAAGTGCGCTTCAGCGGCGAACAGTTTGATGACGACCTGAACACCGCCTCGTTCACGCTGGGCAAATACGCCGTGTGGGACGCCACCGTCAGCCGCTCGATCGTGCGCGGCCTCAACGCGTTCGTGGCCGTCGAGAACATCACGGACGTGGAATACGACACGGCCCGCACGCCGCTGCGCTCGATTGGCTGGCCGCGGACGATGCGTGCCGGCGCGCGGATTAGCTGGCAATGACGCAGACGTTCGGAGCACCAGGGCCACAGATGACGCAGATGACACAGATCTCAATTCCGATTGCGATGCTCGCTCTCGTAATCGCGGCCAGCCCCGTTTCCGCTCAGAAGATCGAGCGCATTAATCCGCCGGGGCTGAGTACGCCGACCACCTATTCGCACATCGTCAAGGTGGGCGACATTGTCTACATCGCCGGGCAGGTCGGCGCCAATGCCCAGGGCAAGGTCGTCGGGCCGGGCATGGTGGAGCAGGTCGAGCAGGTGCTCAAGAACCTGCAGATCGCCCTCAAGTCACAGGGCGCGGATTTCTCGCACGTGACCAAGATCAACATCTACACGACCGATGTGGACGCGTTCCGCGCGGCCGACGCCGCGGCCGTGCGCGCCAAATACTTCGGCGCCAACCGCCCGGCCAGCACGCTGGTCGGCGTGACGCGGCTTGCCAGCCCCGACTACAAGGTGGAGATTGAAGCGACCGCGCACCTGCCGGGCGGCGTTCGTCTTCTCAAGCAGTAGCGCGGTACAATCATCCGGTCGTGTCCGGAATCATCCTGTTCGACGGTGAGTGCGCCTTCTGCGAAGGCGCCGTCAAGTTCATTGCCACGCGCGATGGCGGCTATTTCCGGTTTGGCGCTTCGCAGTCTCCGCAAGCCACCGCTTTACTCGCGAAGTTCGGCCTCACGCGCGAGGCGACGCGCAGCATCATCCTGATCGAGGATGATCGGATCTACCTGCGGTCAACCGCGTCGCTGATGATTGCCGCCCGCCTGACGGCACCGTGGCGATGGGCGGCCGGGTTCTTGTGGCTGCCGCGGCCCATTCGCGACACCGTCTACCAGGCCGTTGCGGCGGTTCGCCGGCGCATCGCCGGCGTGTCGGACGCCTGCGACGTGCCGCCGCCGGAAATCCGCGCGCGGCTGATTTAGGCTACCGGATCACCTTCGTGGCGATCACCGCGCGGTCGGGTGGTCCCGACGTCCAGACCGCAAGCCATCCACCCGGCACCGCCGCGAGCACCGGATACGCACCCTGTGCGGTGTCGAGCGTTTCTGGCGATCCGAACGACGGCGCGCCACCCGCTGTCGAGGTCACGCGCGAAATCGCCACGTTGCGGACACCGCCGCGCACTTCATCCCAGCCGATCACGATCTGGCCAGAGCCATTGACGGCAATCTGCGGGTGTGACGGTTTGGGGCCGCCGAGCGTCGCTACCTGTGCTGGGGTGCTGAACGACCTGCCGCCATGCGACACGGCGTAAAGCAGCGCGCCCTCGGTGCCGCCGCGGACCGTCGGCCAGACCAGGTGCACGGCACCGCGGCCATCCACCGCCATCGCCGGACCATCATCGGGACAGCCGTTGATCGACCAGCCGTCCTGGTTGACGCGCACGAGTGGCGAGAAGGTCTTGCCGCCGTCGCGCGACACCGTGAACCCCATGTCGCGGTAGTTGCCGGCAAACACATGGCGCCATGCCGCGAAGACCGAGCCGTCCGGTCCGGTCGCCAGGGCGGTCTTACAGCAGTAGCAGACCCCCTTGAAGAGCTCGCGCTCGGCGGCGGGACCGCCGGATTGCGACGAGTAGTACAGACCCGATCGCTGCGCCATCGCCACGCCGTCGTGTTCGCCCGTGTGCTCGGCGGCCCCGTCGTTGCCGCCGGCCATGCCGCGATGGTCGAGCCAGATCGCGTGTGCGGTGCCCCGGCGATCCACGGCCAATGCCTGCCATCCACGCTCGCCGGCAGCGCCTGGCTGCTGCAGGGCAGCGGCAGCACTGAAGGTCCGCCCGCCGTCGCGCGAGCGGGCGATCTTGATCTGCGTGGCGCCATCCCTGGCGTTCCAGAGCACCACGACCTCGGGGTCGGCCGTGCCGATTGCCGGCACCAACGCGACCCGCGGCGCGATCTCGCCGCTGACCCTGGCCTCGCCGGCCGCCGCGTTCACGCGGACGGGCGCCGCGAACGTCTGGCCTGCGTCGCGGCTGACGGCCAGGAACACGTCGGCCTTGCCGCCGGCCGACGCGCCCCACGACACCGCGACGAAGCGGCCATGGCTCGCCACCCACGGCGCCTGGTTGGTGTGTCCGCTGACGGCCAGCGTCGGGCCGCCGGCCACTTGCGCCGACGGCCGACCGGGCCACAGCAGTACCGCCGCTGCAACCGTCGCGACGAGGAATCCAGGCAATCGCATCATGTGTCCTCGCATCAGAAGCGCAGCCGCCCGCCCAGTTGGAACGAGCGCGGTTCGCCGACTGCGGTGATCTGTCCAAAACTGGCCGATGGGTTCGACGGGTACGTTCCCGTACCGAAGTTGGTATTGCGGGTCACCACGTTGGCGCGGTCGGTCAGGTTGAAGGCTTCGGCCAGCACTTCGACCTGCAGGCGGCGCGTGACCGAGAACGCGCGGCTGATGCGCGCGCTGAGCGTGAAGAACGCGGTGCCGACGCCGGCGTTGCGGTCGATATAGGCGCCGTTCACGATCGGCCGTCCGGCGGTGCCCTGGATGGTCGTCACGCCCGAGGTGATGTTGAAAGGAGGCGCCGAATACGCCTGCAGCAACCCGCCGACGTGCAGGCCCAGCACCTGCAGCGAGCCGTTCATGGCCAGCCGATGGCGCTGGTCGTTGTCGGACCGGCCCCAGTCCTTCGACAGGTCCGTTGGATCGATCGGCGAACTGAAGAAGAACTCGCCGACGTTGTTCATGGCCTTCGACAGGGTGTACGAGACGCGATACTGCCCCCACTTGGCGGTGTGCTGCGACAGCGACACGTGCAGCCCGTGATACGTCGATTCGCCAGCGGACGAGTACTGGCTGTTGTTGGCGAAGCTGGGGTTGGGCCGGCAGCCGTTGTTGGCGCCGGCCGCCACGCACGCCGGCACGTTCTGGTTGATTGCCATCAGCAGGTCGCGGCCATCCAGGAACTGGTAGCCGATGCCGAGCGTCGTACGCGGGCCAAGCTGCTGCTCGATCTCGGCACTCACTTGCCGGGACGATCCGTTCTGGAGATTCGGATCCATGGTGGCCAGGTTCGGCAGCGTCACCGCCGGCACGGCCGCCGGCAGGATGTGTGGAAACGCCGGCGCGCCCGCCTGCGTCGGCGAGAGGCTCACGACGAACTGCCGCAGCGCCGTCACGTCGGTGGTGTTGCCGGCCGACATCAGGGCATTGGCGAGCGCGCGCAGGGGCACCCGGTCGTAGAACACCCCGGCGCTGCCGCGCACAATGGTGCGGCGCGATGCGAACGGCGCCCAGGCGAACCCCACCCGCGGCGAGATGTTATTGGTGTCGGTGCTAATGGTCTCGAGGAACTGCAGGTCGTAGCGCAGGCCGGCGTTGATGGTCACGCTGGGTGTGACCTTCCATTCGTCCTGCACATACATGCCGACATTCGGGTTGGTCTGGGCCAGCTCCGTGATGCCGAAGGTCTGCGCGAACCCGGCGTTGTTGTAGATCCCCGCCTGGAAGTTCGCCAGCGATGAAAACGTGTAGCTGCCGCGCACCGATCGCGGAAACGTGATCACGTCGTCGTTGTACAGCACGTCGATGCCGGCCCGGACGGCGTGCGCACCGGCCTGGTGCGAGAGGTTGTTGACGACCTGGAACAGCCGGTTGACCCGGCCGGTGGGGCTGCTCGAGCTGGTGCCGAACGAGGCCACGCCGGCAATGCTGACCGCCGGTCCGACCGGGTCCGACGGAAGCGCCTTGAGGTCGCCATGGGCGAACTGCGCCCGCGTCTCGAGGACCGTGCGCGGCGACAGGATGAGCGTGTTGGCGAGGGCCACCGCCTGGTCGGCGTTGTCGAGGCCCGACGATGCGGATGGGACGCTCAGGCCGCCGGCGCCGCGCGCGTTGTCGGCGCCGGCCGCGTAACGGCTGTAGCGCACGCTCAGTTGATCCCGGCCGCTCACCTGGTGATCGAGCTTGGCCATGACATTCGTCGAATCGACCGGGTTGGGATATTCGCCGGTGGTGATGCGCGGGCCGCCGTAGCCGGCGGCGTCGAGCCTGGCATTGATGGCGGTGACGTTGGCCGGCGAGACGGTGACCAGGCCCCGTTGATCGAGCGCGCGATGCTCGACGTTGGCGAAGTAGAACGTGCGGTTCTGCACCAGGGCGCCGCCGGCGCTGGCGCCGAATTGCGACTGCTGCATCGCGAGCTTGGCGCCAGACAGCGCGTTCTTCGCGTTGAGCCGGTCGTCGCGGAAGAATTCGTAGACGGTGCCGCGAAACAGGTTGGTGCCGCTCTTGGTCACGACGTTGACGTAGCCGCCGAGCGCCCGGCCCAGCTCGGCCTGTGCGCCCGACGTGATCACCTGGAATTGCTCGATGGCATCCACGCCGTACGTCATTCCGCTCAACCCGGCCGCATCGTCGTTGGCGGAGAGGCCATCGACCACGAAGTTATTGGAGAGGTTGCGTTGGCTGCCGACCGAGATGCTGATGCCGGGAACCGCGGAGGTCTCGGGAAACAACTGGGTGCTGGCGATGTTGGTGGGCGAGACGCCGGGCACGAGCAGGGCCAGCTCGAGGAAGTTGCGCCCGTTCATGGGCAGCGCTGCGACCTCGGCCTCAGACACCGTCGCGGCGATCTGGCTGCGCGCCGCTTCGAGCACGGCCGCCTCGGCGGTCACCGTGACGTTCGATTCGAGGCCGCTCAATTGCAGCGTGACCGGCAGTTCGTAGGCGGCGCCCGCGCCGAGGGTCAGGCGGCGCGTGGCGTCCTGGAATCCCGAGAGCGCGATGGTGACCGTGTAGGGGCCAATGCGCAGATAAGGAAACCGGAACCGCCCGTCTTGATCGGTCACCGCACTGGCCACCACGTTGGTCGCCGCATGGGTGGCCGTCACCTGCGCGCCTGGCACCGTGGCGCCCGTTCCATCGACGACCCGGCCGCTGATGCTGGCCACGTCCACGGTCTGTTGAGCGCCGAGCGAACTGGCGAATGCCAGCACGCATCCCAGCGCGAATGAATATCGCAACCACGAGAACATCGAAACCTCCGAGCCGAAAGCAACCAGTCGCGAGCCGTCCGCCGGGAGACACGTCCCGCCGGGCGCTCAAAGCAGCGAACGGTGTCAGGCTTTAGGAGGTGGAGCGTCGGGACTGACGATCCGGAACAGCAACGGGGCGGGGCGATCGAGGGAGGCGGGAGCGGACGCCGGCGCGTTCACCGAGGCCATGGGGGCATCGAGCACGCCGACAAACGAGAACAGGCTGGCCAGCGGGCGGTTTGGCCCGTCACAGCCGTTGGTCATGGCGCAGCAATCGCCGGTGGAGGAGCGGTGCATGGGGCACGCGGCGCCGTTGCCGTGCTGCATCGGGCACGCATCGCCCGGCTTCGGCTCGGGGGCCTTCTCGGTTTCGTGACAGGGGGCCGATGCGTCAGCCTTCTCGGCGGCAATCGCCGTGTGCCTCGCGCAGCAATCTTCGGGTATGAACGCCGACAGCGCCGCCGCCTGGCACAACAGCCAGGCCACCGCGACGAGCCGCGCGCGAGACCGGAAGACGGACATGAAGGTCCAGATTAGCGGAAAGGGTGTCGCCGGGCAAATTGGAGATACGATGGCGGGCGAATGTCGAAGCGTCCGGTGCTCCTCTTCCTGGCCGCTGCGGCGGTCGCTGGCTGCACTTCCGGCCAGTCACCAACCGCGCCGACGACGGTCACAGCATCGCAACCGCCGCCCATCGTCGTGCCGCTGCCAACGGCCGTGCCCGGGGTGTTGAGCCTGGTCATGCCGATTGAACAGGGGGACCAGGCGACGACCGCGTTTGGCGTCGCGCCATTCGGGTACCACGGCGCCGACCACGCCGAAGACGGGCATCCCGGGTGGGACGTCGAGTACCGCATCGGCGGGACGGTCCGCGCCGCCGCGGCCGGCACGGTGCAGAACGTGTTTCCCGATCCGTCGGTGGCGGGCCGAACCACCGTCCAGATCGAGCACGTCGTCGGCACGCATTTCTATCGGACGGCGTATACGAACCTGGCGACCGTGACTGCCGGGATCGTTACGGCTGCCGCGGTGCGCGCGGGCCAGCCCCTCGGCGTCGCCGGTACCGTGGCGCAGACCGTCGGGACCACGCCCGTCACCTACGCGATGATCCACTTCCAGTTGGACGACTTCGAGTACTACCGTGACGTTCCCAATCCGAACGCGGTCACGCCCGAGCCGTTCCTCGCGGCCGACGCCAAGTTGTTCTTCGATCGCCTCTGGAGCACGGCGGTGTCGAGCACCGAGTTGGTGGAGCCGTATGCATCGAACCCGCGTGACCTGCGTTTCCCGGCGTCACGCACGTGGACGCGGGTGAGTGGCGACGGGCCGGCGGGCATTCGATTCACGCGGGCCTCGGCGCGCAGCCCGAACTACGACTACGCCATCCTGGCGGAGTCAGGGGTCGCGACCGAAGCCGGCACCGTCACGCTGGCCCTGACCGCGCGCCCGTTTCCGTCCATCGACCTGGTGTCTGGCACCGGCCGGCGACTGGGGATGTACGACATCGTGTCGGATCAAATGCGGCTGTCGATCGCGAATGCCGGGGGGAGTCGGCCCACTGATCTGGGCGCGGCCAGCACTTACCGCACGCCACGCTGATCACGGCTGGGGAATTCGGATCGGTGTCCTTCCCGCGCCGAGCGGCGCTTGCCGCGTATAGAAGTGCGCGTAGAGTGTCCCCGCCACTAGATCTTCCCGGTCCCGGCCACGCATGCTGATCGTCCCGCTACCCGCGATCTGATTCGGCGCGAGGATGTGCGCGACAATCGGTCCTGGCTTGCCGTCGATGCTGCGCTGCAGGGTCAAGCCCACCACCCGGTCGGTGCCCAGGGCGGCGGTGGTGGCGTCGTAACGCAGTGCACCGGTGGTGCGGTCGTACGTGAACTTGACGGTGCCGGCACCGACGGCGAGGTCGAAGCTGACCGGCGGCGGCGCCGTGCCGTTGACGAGCGGGGGCGTGCTGAATGGCGCGCGGCGAGGCTTCGCCGATTGCTCCCAGCCGTATGCGAACTTCAACAGGGTGGCTTCCTGGAACGTGCCGCCCAGCAGTTCCAGCCCAATCGGCAGTCCGTCGGTGGTGAAACCCGCGGGCATGGAAATGGCGGGCAGGCCCGTGGTCGCGCTCAACTGGCAGTTGGTGCCGCCCTGTGCCTCGCCGATCAGCGTGGGCTTGCGGCGCAGGGTCGGATAGGCGAGCGCGTCGATGCGCTGTTCTTCGAGTGTCGCGAGCACGGCCGCGCGCAGCGCGCGCCGCTTCACGAACGCCTGGCGATAGTGCTCGGTCTCGCGCTTCTCCGGTGAGTTCCTCAGCCGGAACGTGGCATCGAGCTGGTCGTGATGCAGGCCGCGCTCGATGATCTCGCCGAGCGATTTGACCGGCGCGTTGGGCTGCTTCGCCAGGTAGGCGGCCAGGTCGAACTTGAACTCGTCGGCAATGACGCTGCTGTCGCGCATCAAGTCTTCCATGCCCGGCACGGTGATCTCAATCACCTCCGCGCCCTGCGCCTTCATGCCGTCGAGCGCCTTGCGCACCAGGCTGGCGACCTCATCGTCTTCCGGCGCCGTGCCGAACAGCGCGCGCAGCACGCCGATGCGCGCGCCCTGGAGTCCGCCCGGCGTCAACGCATCGCGGTATGACTTGGGAATGTGCGATGCGCCGTCGGCCGTGATCGGGTCGGCGGAATCGGGCCCCACGGTCGCATCCAGCATGATCGCCAGGTCGGTGACCGTGCGCGCCAACGGCCCGGCAATGTCCTGTGTCGACGACAGCGGCATCACGCCGGTGCGGCTCGACAGGCCATGCGTGCCGCGCAAGCCGACCAGGCTCTGGTTGGCGGCCGGGATTCTGATCGAGCCGCAGGTGTCGCTGCCCATGCCGGCGGCGGCGAAGCTGGCGCCGACGGCCGCGCCGGTGCCGCCACTGGAGCCACCGGGCACGCGCATCAGGTCATATGGGTTCCGCGTCTGGTTCGTCATCGACGAAATGGTCGTGATGCCGGCCGCCAGTTCGTGCATGGTCGTCTTGCCCAGAATCACCGCGCCGGCCTGGCGCAGCTTGCGCACCTGGAACGCATCGGCCGCCGGCTGGAGCGTGGCAAGGCCGAGCGAGCCGCCCGATGTCGGCATGTCGGCGGTGTCGTAGTTGTCCTTGATCAGGATGGGGATGCCATGCAGCGGCCCGCGCGCGCCCTTCTCGGCGCGCTCGCGATCCAGCGCGTCGGCTTCCTCGCGCGCTCGCGGGTTGATCGTGACCACGGCATTCAGGCGCGGTCCCGCCTGGTCGTAGGCTTGAATGCGGGCGAGATAGGAATCGACCAGGCCGCGCGCGGTCACCCGTCCGGCGGCCTGTGCCGCCTGCAGATCGACGATCGACTGCTCATGCACTTCGAAAAAGGACAACACCGGCGCCGGTTGCGGCCGGATCGCCGGCTTGCGCTGGGCGGAAGCCGTGGTCCACTGGCCGGCAAGCATCACGACCGTGAGGACGATCCCGAACTGCCGGCGGCGAAGAGAAGTGTCGGAAAGCATGGCGCCTATTCTAGCGGCAGGGCCGCATCGCCTTGACAGTGTTGTCTCTGGATGTCAGCATCTGCGCCAACTTGGAGAGTGCATGACCGTGTCGAGAGCCGCCAGGGACGTGTCGGTCGCCGTCGTCACCGCCGTGGTCGTCGCGCTCGGGTTCTGGGCAACCGCGCCAGCCACCGGCCAGGCGGCCCGCCCCGCGCGCCTGGCGGATGGCAAGCCGAACCTGAACGGTATCTGGCAGGCCCTCAACACCGCCAACTACGACCTGCTGTCGCACCAGGCCAAAGCGGCCCTCGCGTTCCGGCCCGGGCCGGTCGTGCCGGTGCCGGCCGCTCCCGTGCTGGCCTTTGGCGCTGTCGGGGCGGTGCCTGGCGGCGTCGGTGTTGTCGAAGGCGACGAGATTCCCTACCTGCCTGAAGCGGCCAAGAAGCAGAAGGAGAACCAGGAAGACTGGTTGAACCGCGATCCCGAGATCAAGTGCTACCTGCCGGGCGTGCCGCGCGCCACCTACCTGCCGCATCCATTTCAAATCCTCCACAGCGACAAG
>ERZ1292640.1668-Hain-H43-02um-R1-1668-length-18235-cov-6_pt1 | contig 18235 bp, 18 predicted proteins | sample MGYA00564404_ERZ1292640 | MGnify/ENA primary metagenome ERZ1292640 (study PRJEB36523, sample SAMEA6512636) | groundwater metagenome | collected 2019-01-08 | study: AquaDiva: Metagenomics assemblies of 32 groundwater samples
GGGGAAACAGATTTCGCGTGGCGTCGTGCCGGGCGTGCAGGCCGTGAGGAGCGGATAGTTGTCGCTTAGTTCAGCGGGCGGTTGGCCGGCCAGCGCAAGCAGTTCGCGCCGGCGGGCGGCGGTCAAAGTGGCCGAGAGAACCAGGACGGTGCATTTCAATTCCAGGAGCCGACTGATGAGCTTATCCACCAGCGTGCCGGTGTAGAGGTCGTAGGTGTGTAGTTCGTCGAGGATGACCACCTTGCCCGCCAGTCCGAACTGCCGGACGAAAAAGTGTTTGGCCGCGACCATGCCGAGCAGGGCTTGGTCAATCGTGCCGACGCCATAGGGCGCAAGCAGCGCCCGCTTGGAGGAGGCGAACCAGGAGCGTCCAGCAGCAGCATCCGCAGCGGCGTCGGGTGTCGGCGCGGCAGGATGGAACTGGGGCGGCCCGGCCTCGTCGAGCAGCCACGAATTGCTGTGGGCCAGGCGGAGGCGCCGAGAGTCTGGCTCGACCTCGGCCCGGCTGAGAAAGTCTGCCACTCGCGTGTGGATGCGATTGCTCGTGACCTGGGTCGGAAGCGCAAAGTAGAGGCCACTGGCGCGGCTGCTGGCGATGAGTTGATAGGCCGCCGCCAGCGCGGCTTCGGTTTTGCCCGCTCCCATCTGGGCTTCGATCACATAAAGGCCCGGCTCCCGCACTTGCTCCAGCGCGGCGGTTTGCAGAGGACGGGGTGGAGTGCAGGCAGGAAAGAGAGCGGTGAACTCGCGGCAGGTCTGGAACCGGGGTGCCTGCCAGCCAATGGCCCGCAGCGCCGCGCCGGCGATGGCGCGGGCTTGTACACTCTCACCACCGAGTGGCGAGAAATGGCGCTCGTCCGAGCCAATCCAGTCTGCCACGGTAATCAGGCCGGCCACGAACCAAAGCACGGCGTCGCTTTCCGGCGGATGCTCCGGCAACGGCTCAAACTCGACAGACAGTTCGTCCACCAGGCCGCGACGCGCTTGCTCCCAGACCTCGCCGCCCACAGCGCCGACTTTGAGCCAGCCAAGCGTCCGCTCGTTGGGCTTTCCGTGATGCGCGCCCACCACTGCAGACCAGCCATGCAACTTCGAGCTGCGGAAAAGCTGTTGGAGCGTCCATTGGCTGACAAGGGCGTGATTCGGTTGGCAGTTTGCCCAATTCTCCTTCGCGGCTACATCGCCCAAGTTGAATTGCACCAGCCACGCCGGGCATTTCACCAAGAACCCCGGCGAGATTTTCCCCACATCATGCGACGCCACCAGAGTGACCACGCCGGGCGGCAGCAATTTCTTAAGCGCAGCCGCAAGAACCTCGATCAGCGCCTCCGCCACGCAGCCGACGTTCAGACAGTGGTCTCGCACGCTGATGCCGGGCCGGCCATCAGCCGTCGTCTTGGCCCAGAAATGGATGTTATCTCCAATCACATTCAGGATCAATCAGTCAGGTGTTTTTCCATGGTTCCCCTACCTGCACGTGGAACGGACGTTACGTTTTGCTGCTTGGCAAGTAAAGCCTATAAACGTAAACGGGGCCGTTCCGACGAACGTAAACGGGGCATAAACGGCTCCTGAGTTTAACTTCTGGGCTGAAGGAGGTTTGCCGGCCTGACAATTCAGCCTGAATTGCGGCAAATCTCTGAGTCGTAAGTATGAAGTTGAAAGAGGGGAGCGCGGCCGTCTCGGCTGCGGTCCTCGGCGTCTCGCCGAGGACCTCTGCGCCGGATGAACGGTCACCAAATAGTGAACCAATCTGCAGCGCGTGCTCTGGTCAGCGGGACGCTGACGAGAGCACGCGAGACGCGTGCGCTCCCCAATCCAGACTGAATACATACGGCTCAGAGCGAGTTTTATAATTCGGCGGGGTCCTGCCCAATTTTAAAACAGGCTCTTATTGACGCTCGCCGCCTGCCACCGCCAAAAACGAATTCCAGCACGGAACAGCTTTGGCCTTTCGTGACCAGAATCGAATTGTTCGGAACCCAGCGGCTCATGCTGTCGGGTCAAGGAGTCTTGATGCCCTTGCCGTAATGGAGCTTGAGCACCGGATCGTCGATGGACCGTTGCCAGCGGGCGAGACGCTGCTGCAATTCATCACGAATGCGGTTGTGCCGACCTTGGCGATACAGATTGCGCGTTTCGCCTTGATCTCCGTCGAGGTCGTAGAGTTCATCCAAGCCGTCGGCGAGGTGGAAGCGCACCAATTTCCACTGGTCCGTGCGAATCATGCGCATGAAGGCCAGGCCACCATGATGCAAATCGTACTGGGCAAAGATCGCCTCGCGTGGTGGAAGCGTGTCTCCTCTGAGCAAAGGCGAGAAATCAATCCCTTCCTGCTTCCAACCGGCCGGCGCGGCCATACCGAGCATGGCCAGCACGGAAGCAAACGTATCAATGTTGGAAACGGGATCGGCGATTTCCAGGCCGGGCTTGGCCACGCCAGGCCAGCGAATGATCAGCGGCACACGGATCGATTCTTCAAACATATTCGGCCGCGTCGGCCCATGAACGCCGCCCGCGATCCACCAGCCGTTGCCCTTACAATGGATGCCATGGTGACCGATATTGTAACCGTGGTCGCTGGTGAACAGGATGATGGTCTTCTGGGACAGATTGAGGGCCTCGAGCTTCTCCAGCAGCCGGCCCAGATTCCGATCCACCGCGTGAATGCTCCCATAATAATCACGCGTCCACTGCTTCACCTGCGCGATATCGGCCCCAGGCGTCTGCGGCACGGTCGGATCAAGGTCTTTGAACGGGGCGGAATCCACTTCCGGCACCGGACCGTACGGCAAATGAGGCTCGCGAAAGTGCAGCAGCAACGCAAATGGACGCTGGCGGTTCGTCTCCACGAATTGGATGGCGTTGTCCACCAGCAAATCGGGGATTGGACCCTTCAGTTTCCTGGTTTGGCCATCGACTTCCAGGGTCGGGTCCATGGGCGAGGCGCCGCCACCCAGGAAACCATAGAAATGATGAAAACCGTGGTTGCGCGGATGAAATTGCGGTTGATCTCCCAAGTGCCACTTACCGATCAGCCCGGTGACATAACCATTCTCTTGCAGCACTTCCGGCCATGTCACTGTTTCTGGTGGCAAGCCCAAGCCGGCACCGGCTTCTTCCGGCGCAATCCAATCCGTGATGCCAAGCTGCGTGCCATAGCGTCCGGTGAGAAAGGCGGCCCGGCTCGGCGAACAAACCGGAGTGCAAGCGAATGCGTTCAGGAAACGAGCCCCTTCGCGCGCCAGCCGATCCATCTGCGGCGTCTTGGACTCGCGATTTCCATAAGCGCCAATCGACCAGCGCGCCTGGTCGTCAGTAACGATCGAAATCAGATTAAACCGCTGCGTCTCAGCAGCCTGCACCGCACAAGCCAGCCAGAGGATCACGAGGCAAAACAGCGCGCCAGCACCCGCCGCGACCTTGCGCTTCACAATGTCTCCCATGCATTTGTCTGAACGCTCATCGGTAGCCTCTACGGTCTTGTGTCCGCGCCTCGTGACCATGTACTCAATCGTAGCGGCGTCTCGGCAGAGCGCCGCAGACTTCGCTTTCGAATAATGGCGGCGCTCTGCCGAGACGCCGCTACGGAGCAAAGGTTCGTGAAGTGAAGGATACACTGCAAGCATCTGGTTCATGATGTCGGCAATTGACTGGATGACAGGTTCAGAGAATGTCCGCCGGCGTCGCCCGGTCAAGCAGTGATTTTGGTGGCATTGCAGGCGCGCTGTCTCTCAAGAATCGAACGAACGAACCGCAAAACCGAATTCCGACACCCGTAGAGCCTTCACCTCCGCGCGACTCTCCTCACTTCAACCGCGGCAGCCGGAACAAACGAATTTCATGCGCCCCGTTCCGCTTCTCGACTTCGGCATAAACCCAGAGCTCGTCGCCCACCCACATCCAGTGCGAGTAACGCCACGTTTGAAGCCTGCCCGGCGTCGGGCTGGCCAGCAACGGGCCGTCCGGCGTCAAATCCACGATGTGCTGCAAATCAAAGGTGAATCCCAAGCCTGTGGCGATGTTGTACACGGGATCGGCCCAGCGCGTGTCCGAGCCTTCATAAACAAACAGATAACCGACGCCCAGCGGCAGCACGCTGGCCGGGCGCACAAAAAACGTGTGCCACCCGCTCAAGTCCATCAGCGATTGGGCCCGATCCCCAACCGGCTCCCAGGTCTCTCCATCCTTGCTCACGAAATGATAAAGCCGCTCCAATCGAAAGACGCCGATGACAAAACAATGATACGCTCCTTCCGCCTGGATCACGACCGGGTCCTTGTAGCCGGTGGGATAGGGGATGCCTTGCTCCACGAGAGGCCGCGGCTCAATGACCGGCTTGACCGTGGCGGGATCGAATTTATCGGGGCTGCCGGCATCGGCGAACTTGAAAATGCACCAGGCATCCTTGAGCGGGCCGCAACCGTAAAGCTTGAATTTACCCGTGGCGCGGTCCCGCAAGAGGGCCGGCCTTTCAAAGCCGGGAATGGGTACTTGCTCCCGCTTGATGGAATGGGCCTGGGTGAACTTGATCCCATCCTGGCTGCGATATATGCGAATTTCATAGCCGCGCCGGCCCAAGGGCGCGTCGGCCGTCCTCATCCGCGCCGCCATCCAGAACGTGCCGCTGTCCTCCCGCACCACGGAAGGCGCGCCCGCCCACCATTCCGCCTGGTCCTTGTCCGGCTCGGCCACCAAGTCCCATTTCTCGAAGCGGGCGGGAATGGAGCCGATCCACTTGCTCAAGGCCACCGGCGGGACGTTGCCTTCCTGGGGAGCGCCTGGTTGCGCCGCCGCCGCTTCACTGACCACACCGAAAGCGAGAGCGGTCAGCAGCCGTAAAGTCATGTTCATGCTCATGGAAGCGTAAATTTTAAATATGCCCGGCGAACCGAAAAACTGTCCTGGCCTGAAAACACCAGATGAAGGCTCGTCCCGTCCTCGCTCATCCATTTCGTAGGAAAGCTGCTCGTTTCGCCCGGACCCACGTCCCATTCTTCCGTGAAGAAGACCGTGGTCCAGGGACCCCACGGCTCCGGCGCGTCGTATATGCCAAAGCCACCGCGAAACCGGGCATCCCCTCCCGGCAACGTCTGGCACCAAAGATACCGTTTCAGCGCCGGATTGAAGCTGACGCTGGAACGGTAACACTGTCCAGCATAAGCAAAAACGGCGCCCCGCTCTTGCACATCTTTTGTCCAGGCTGCATTTCCAGCCGGGTCGAGACCTTTGAAAAACTCGTAAGCCTCACGTCGGGTGATCTGGCCCTTGGGCACGCGCGCCAGCACCATGCGATCGGCTGGGGTATAAGCGCTGTCCGAGTCATGCGAATACACATAGACATAATGGTCCCGCGCTCCCGCATAGTCCTGGCCGAAGTTCAGAAACGTGGGGCACCCGAAGCTGGTCGTGAACTTCCAATCGCACCAATTCCAATTGGCGGCGTGTTTCGTGGACCAGGCAAGTTGCGAGTTGCCGGCGTTCCGCGCCCACAGATAAAGAACGCCCTCCACCATCAGCACACCGCCGGCTTTGCGGCCATGCTGGCCTTCTCCTTTTTGCTCGCCGGTGAGCGCGCGAATGTTCACCCCTGTGAAATCAGGCGGCAAACCGCTAACTTTGGCAAATCCCAGGCTGAGCTTTTCCGGAACGCCCGGCTCGAAGCCGTTGCCATCGCCATAAGCCGTGAAAAGGGAATCGTCGTCGGCCCACGTCAGCGGCCAGTTGTCACTGCCCTGCGCTTTGCGGATGATATTTTCCTTGGGCGCCCAATCCATGCCTTTGATCACCGGGCTGGGAGGATAAGGAGCCGCACGGCTTTCGGCTAAGGCTTGCATCAGCGGCGTGACAAGGCGCGTCTCCAAGCCGTTATCGTACGACAAAGTTTTGTCCAATTGCTCGCCGTTGCGCACCACGATCAAGTTCAAGCTCGGAATTATGAGCAAAATCTGGTGACCAGCCCCGGCGCCCCAAAAGGCGTCCGGATGCGCGGCTTTCCAATGCCGGCTCCCGTCCATTTCGCGGTTCACCCACCAACCCAGACCGGAATGGTTCGGCAGGCCGGCGTGACGGATCGCTTCTTCTACCACCCAAGCTGCGAGCAATTGGCGTCCGTTCCAATCCCCCTTGCGCAGCATCAGCCGCCCTACACGCGCGGTCGCGTCCGGGCTGTAAGCGCCGCCGCCCCAATCCGCGACCAAAGTCATGCTCTCCAGCGCCGTGGCAGTGCCGTAGCCGACCGACCATTCGTTGTCAGGCACACCCAGCGGCTCCATGATCCGATGCCGGAGCAGCGCCCGCAAATCCGTATAGGTCGAGCCGCGCAGGCTGGCGGTGGTGCTATACGAGAGCATGGCCATGCCCGGATTGCTGTAGCGCGCCTTCGTGCCGGGAGCATCCAAGACCGGCGCGAGGTCTCTCGCCAGGCTGAACGGGTCTCGAGGTGGCGCCGGGCGTTTCCAAAAGTCGCCTTTCCAACCGGTCAGTTGCTCGTGGGGCAAATCGCTGGCTTCCGCATCTTCAATTCCGGACGTGTGGGTGGCCAGATGCCGGATCGTGATTTTTTTCTTGATCGGATCGTTGGCCCATTGCGGCACGAAGAGACTGGCCGGGTCATCCGGCTTGATGCGCCGGTCATTCATGGCCAGCATCAAAGAGACTCCGCCGACCAACGCCTTGGCCATCGAGGCGGTGTAATGCTTGGTCGTCCGGCTGTAACCCGGCGCGTAACGCTCGAAAACAATCTGATCATTGCGGACCACCACCAATGCGGTCGTGCTTCGCTCCTTGAGATCACTCCAAAGGGCTTCTAGCCTGGTCGAAACCATCCCCTGACTCTCCGGCGAGGCGGACGTCCAGTCCCACACGGAGCTCGTGGCTGCGTCAAGGCTCCGCTGGCTGCAAAGGACAAGCAGCAGCATTACCACTGCCGTCCGAAAGTACAGGCGCGGGCGGGTCATGGGCTTTTCGAGGGGGCAGACCAAACCGCACACGCAACGGACGCGCGGCACCACCGCCAAGAAACTGTAGAGCGAGACACGCTGGAGAAGTTGGCCATACACATTCCCTTAAAACCACGCCGTCCTTTTGGCAATGGAAAACGTTAGCAAGGGGAGCGCGACCATCTCGGTCGCAGCCATCGGCGTCCCGCCGATGGCTTTTCGCGGCGCGCAACCCCGGCCTACATTGGCTTACGCCAGGCTCGACTGGCTGGCGGGACGTCAGCCAGTGCGCGCGAGACGCACGCGCTCCCCTTCTACTGCTGCTTGGTCTCCTGCGCGGTGGTTCCACTGGCAGCCACCAGCTTGAAAACCTTGCCGGTCTTGCCCATGACCATGTTGACGCCGGTGGTCATAACATAAAGCTCCCCTTCCGCATCTTCGCCCAGAGCGACAACATACCCGCCCACGCTTCCCTTGGGATGCGTGACCAGGTCGAGCGGTTCCACCGACCATTTTTTCGGGCCGCTGGCGCCAGGGCGAGTCGCGGCATAGACCACGCCGTCCGGTTTGATGAAGTTGCGCGACCAATCCGCGAAAATGTAACGCCCCTGCAATTGAGGCAGCGCCCCGCCGCGATAAACATAGCCGCCTGTGACGGAGGTGCCCCGCGCTTCAGGGTCCTTGGGAAAGGCTTTGCTACTCTTGTAGTCGAAGATCGGGTCCAGGAGCGGTTTTCCATCCGCGCCGACATGGGGGCCGGATTCCGGCGGGTTACGTGGATTCTTGGGATCAAACCAATGAAAGCCTTCCCGGATATTCCAGCCGTAGTTGCCGCCTTTGACGATGATGTTGACCTCCTCAAACAAATCCTGCCCCACGTCCGCCGCAAATAACTCGTGGTCGCCGCCCCGGTCAAAGGAAATGCGCCAGGAGTTGCGCAGTCCGTAAGCGTAAATCTCCGGACGCCCCTGGCCGCCGGCAAACGGGTTGTCAGATGGGATCGCGTACGGCTCACCCTTGTCCACGTCGATCCGCAGAACCTTCCCCAGCAACACGCCGGTGTCCTGTCCATTGCCTTGCAGAGAATGGCCGCGCCCGGTGTCATTGGCGTTGCCGCCGTCGCCGACGGAAATATAGAGATAACCATCCGGTCCGAAAACGACCGCTCCGCCGTTGTGATTGAAGTACGGTTTGTCAATCTGCAGAAGAATCCGCTCGGTGCCGGGGTCCGCCTGTAACGGGTCCTTTTCCGAGACTTTTAACTCGGAAATGTGCATCGTGTGGTCCCATTCAGCCGGGCCGTCCTTCCGCAAAGGCGCGCTGTAAGCGACAAACAGCCGCCGGTTCTCCGCAAACCGAGGATGCAAAGCCAGGCCCAGCAAACCACGCTCGTCGAAACCCTGATTCGCTTGGCCAGCCGGCCCCGCAAGTCCAGGAAAGGCCGGTCCATCAGCTTGCCCTCCTTGGTCAGCACGTGAATGGCACCGATTTGGTCCACGATGAGGAGACGGCCGGAAGCGCCGTCGAGCGGGGCCAGCGCCACCGGCGAAGTGAACCCTTGGGCCGCCAGTTTGAGTCCCATGCCGCTCTTGGCCTCAGCCGCAGCCGAATTCGAGACCGTCAGCGAAGCAAGAAGGATGGCCATCAAACCGGACAGCGCCCGGCGGCATCGCGCTCGGCCCGAGCCAAGAGTGAGCCTGAGATGTTTGAGAATTGAGCTCTTCACGGCGGCGATGCTATCGGCCTTTTGGCCAATAACAAGCGCGAACATGCCTTAAAAAATACCTGCAAAAAAGGCTTGACAGGAGTAGTTGCGTTGTTAGCGTACGTGAAAAATCTAACCACTCGGCAACCTCGGAAATTCCGGGGAACCGAAATCGGAGGAGTTGTTATGAAAAGACAGCGAGCGTTTGTTTCAGGAATCGTGGTGGCCGCTCTGTTCAGTTTGGCTGGCGCCGTTCACGCGCAAGCTCCCGGAGACCCTGTGCCGGGCCAATACATCGTGGTGCTTCGGGCTGGGGCCAACCCGGTCGCGGTGGCGAACCGGCATGGTGCCGCTGCGGAGCACGTTTACTCCGCGGCCTTGAACGGCTTTGCCGGCGCGGTGCCCGCCGGGCGACTGCGGGCGTTGCTCCGGGACCCACAAGTGGCTTGGGTGGAACAAGACCAGGTCGTCACCGCCTTTGGCAAACCAGTGCCGCCTCAGCCGGCTCAGACAGTACCGACGGGCGTGCTACGGGCCAATGCCGACCTGAACCTGACGGCCAAAATCGACGGCATTGATGAGCGGGTCAACGCGGATATTGCCATCATCGACACGGGCATCCAACTGAATCACCCCGATCTTAACGTGGTTAAAAACGTCACGTTTGTGAGCGGGACAAGGACTGGCGCTGATGACAACGGACACGGCACCCATGTGGCTGGGACTGCGGCGGCGTTGGACAACGGCATCGGAGTGGTGGGCGTGGCTCCGGGCGCCCGGCTGTGGGCGGTCAAGGTCTTGAACAAAAATGGGTCAGGGTTCATGTCGGGTGTGATCAAGGGGGTGGACTATGTCACCGCGAACGCCGCTTTCATCGAAGTGGCCAATATGAGCCTGGGCGGTGCCAACTCCGGAACCCTGAACACCGCTATTGCCAATTCAGTGGCCAAGGGCGTGGTCTATGCAGTGGCGGCGGGCAACAGCAGCGCAGACGCGGTTAACACAAGCCCGGCCAACAGTCCCGTTGTGCTCTGTGTTTCTGCCATCGTCGATACCGATGGCCAGTGCGGTGGCTTAGGAGGTTCCACCAGTTACGGCGCGGATGACACCCGTGCCAGCTTCAGCAACTTCGGCTCGGTGGTGGATATTGCCGCGCCTGGTGTGAACATCCTGTCCACGGGCATAGGCAGCACGTATGTGGGTGGCTGGAGTGGCACGAGTATGGCCTCCCCGCATGTGGCAGGGGCCGTGGCTCTCTACTTGGCGACGCACCTTAAGCCAATCAATGCGCCAGGAGCGGCGGCTGTACGCGATGCCATTATTGCGGCCGGTGTGGCCCAGAATGCTTCCTGCGCGGATCCGATCGGCGGGTTCACTGGCGATTCTGACGGTTACCCAGAGAAGCTCCTCAACGCGATGGGTCTGTAAGAGCCGCCCAAGAGAACTGGTGGCGGACCAGAAACGAGAGGGACCTCGGACGCGTTGCCCCCCAACGGGGAGTGGCGAACCTTGATTGGGGCAACCGCGGGCGGTGCCAAGCGCTGTATTTAGGGCGAGAACTGTGCGAGCTTGAGTCTCGCCGGAACTGGGACAGGCGGTCTTGGAGGTCGCAGTGCGATGGCGGTGAGCATGGCGCTCAGATCCGGCTGGGCACAAACAAAATGCTGGCATCGGCCTTGCAACGGGCCAAAACCGAACTGGCCCATGATCCGACTCGTTAAGAGTTTAGGTCGGACCTAATCTCACACCGCGCTGCCCCCAATCTCACACTAAGTTATTCTTTGGCGATTTGTTCGATTTCAACAAACTCGAGGGGCAGTTCAGTTTTTGAAACAGCGATCATGTGAAATGGGGAGGTCAGTTGCTGGGCAAGAATGGCATCGGCGGGGGGAAGAGTGCTTTTCACGAAGACGACTAACCGGCTGTCCCGCTCCTTGATTCTGGTGATCTCAATCTCGTAACCGGCCGTGGAACGCCGTCCCATAGTCGCGACAACCACCATTTCGCGGTTGAAATCAACGCGGGGCGCAGCGCTTTCCGGCTCAACGACCGGGCTGTGGGCCTTCCAGAGCTTTTCCCATTCCGCCTGGTTTTTGACGACTTCCCAGATGGACGTGGTTATCCCGCTGACCGACCCTTTAGCTAGCGTTCTTCTCGGGAGCATACGGCCCAAATCGGCAGTCATGCAGCCGCTTGAAATGAGAGTGATGGCAACCAGCAAACTGAAGTACGTGGCAGCAGACATAAAAACAGTATGCATCCAGTCTTCAGGATTGGAAATACAAAATTCCCATCAATCAGGGCGGCTGAAATCCGCTTGGAACAATCCTGAAGCTTTCGCTTTGCCGAGAAGGCGCCGCTCTGTGCTTTTCTCTACTGCGCAAAGACAAAGGGGTCCCTAGTTTTTACAGCTACCGGCCACCGGACCAAGCGTTCAGCACTTTGAGCAATTGGTCCACCCGCTGCGTTTCCTGAGCGGCCAGAGCGGTTTTCTCCTGGGGATCGCTGGCCAGATTGTACAGTTCCGGCGCGGCCGGAGGCTGGACCGGAACGATCAATTTCCAATCGCCTTGGCGCATCCAGCGATGGGTCAAGTTGCGTTCCGGTTTCTCCAGGTCAACGGAGGTGTGAAGAAAAATTTCACCGAAGACTGCGTCCCGGTTCAGTTTCATCCTGCCGCCCGCGCAATCGAGGAGGTTCAAGCCTGGCATGCGTTCGTCCGGCTTGAGGCCGCACGCGGACAGGAAGGTCGGCGCCAGGTCGATGGAGGAAACAAGATCGCCGTACCTGCCGGGTTTAACGAGGCCTGGCCAGCGCAACAAGATCGGCGTGCGCACGCCCCCGTCGTACGGGGACAGCTTGCTTTTGGGCGCAAACCAGCCGCGGGTGGTTTGCGACGGGCCGGTTTCCTGAATCCAACCGTTATCGACGACGAAGGCCACCAACGTGTTCTGGCGCAGGCCTTTTTTATCGAGCCAGCCGAGCAATTCGCCGCACGTCTCGTCGAACCACTCGCACATGGCCCAGTATCGGGCGAGTTTTTCGTTGTGGCCTTCCACCAGGTATTTCCTCAAAATGCGTTCCGGCGGCGTGTGCGGTTCGTGAGGCATCATCGGCGCATACCAAACAAAGAAGGGCTGCTCTCCACCCGCCTCGATGAAGTCGTAAATGGGCTGCAACGTCTGGCGTCCGATGACCAGGCCAGCGTCGCCGTGGCGTCCTTTGTCGGACAGGCCATGAGTAAAGCCGCCGTTGGAGTAATGGCCTTCCCAGGATTTTCCCGTCTGCAAGCTGCGGTAGCCCAGTTGCCGGAGGCGGCGCGGCGTTCACGAAGACGTTCACCGGGCAGATTCTGATCAACAACCTCGTCAAGGGCAAATCCTTCATTGCCGGCGGCGATTCGGGCTCCCTGATGGTTCAGGATGTGACCACCAAACCGAGAGCTGTCGGGCTGTTATATGCCGGAAGCAGCACCGTCGCCGTTGCCAATCCCATCAATGAAGTGCTGGCGTTCTTCGGGGTCGGGGCCTCGATGGTGGGGCAGTAAAACCGGGGACGCAGGCAAGCTGCCGTTTGGCCGCACTGCTCTTCACGGTCGCATGAAGTAGCCGCGTACGGCTCGCGTCCCGCACTGAGGATGTAGTGCTGTTGTCTCCCCCAATGCCTGGAAAGCCAGACAGACGGGCAAACATAGGCTGCTGCGACCAGTATGTCACATGAAACGAGCTTTACGCTGGTCCAGGACCGAGTGGGCCTTAAGCTGGAGGGCCGTGCTGCTGCTAATCATGCTTCAAGTCGCCGGGTGCCAGGTGCAGCCTCACGACAAATCCAACGAATCGAGAGTAGACCGGACCATGCCGAGCCGCGACATCAACGCCGTTCTTCGCGACCATGACGATGAACTGATGGCCATACCGGGAGTCGTGGGCGTTTTTGTCGGCCTGCTCCAGGATGGCAAGACGCCCTGCTTGAAAGTGATGGCAGCCCGGAAAACTCCGGCACTGGAGCGGAAAATACCCAAGTTGCTGGAAGGATATGCGGTGGTAGTCGAAGAGACCGGCGTCATCCGCCCCCTTCAGTGATCGCGTAGGGATCAGTTCCTAGGTGCTTTGTTTTCGGCACGTCTCTCATAATGTGCTTTCAAATTAGAGCGCGCAGACCGGCCCAGACCGGCGGCAAGGGCTGATGAGCCGCGTCTTCCCATGAATCCGCGTCCAGCCAGGCAAATCCGAGACTGCCACTGAAGAGACTTTAGGACGTACAAAACTTATCCAGAAACAAGCAAACTGATCTTCATTCTTCACTCTTCGCCCTTCACCGATTAACTTGTGAGGAGCATGACCGATAGGCTGACCGTCAATGAAATCTATTTGAGTTTGCAGGGGGAAAGCACCTGCGCCGGTCTGCCCTGCATTTTTATCCGCCTGACCGCGTGCAATTTGCGCTGTTCCTATTGCGATACGGCTTACGCGTTCAGTGCCGGCAGCGAGATGTCGCTGGAAGCCATTCAGTCGGAGGTCCGGCGGCTGGCTGTTCCATTTTGTCACGGCACCCAGGGAATGCGCCTGCCCTTGGTCGAGTTGACCGGAGGCGAGCCATTGCTGCAGACGAATTCCATCCCGCTGATGAAATGGCTTTGTGAGGAAGGTTTCACGGTTCTGCTGGAAACCAGCGGCACCCTCGACATTGCGCCGGTCGATCCCCGCGTCCGCCGCATCGTGGATTTGAAATGCCCCAGCAGCGGCGAGTCCGCGCGCAATCGCTGGGAAAACTTGCGACACCTGAGAGGCACCGATGAAATCAAATTCGTCATCGGCACCTGGGAAGATTACGCCTGGGCCCGGCACAAAATTGCGGAGCACCAACTTGCGGAAATATGTCCCCTGCTCTTCTCCTGGGTATCACCGCTCGAGCCGCATCAACAGGACCGATCGTTGAAGAAGATGCCCGCAGGCCAGCGGTCCATCTCGAGGCGCGAACTGGCCGGGCAAATCATCGCCGATGCCTTGCCGGTCCGATTTCAACTGCAACTGCACAAGTTTATATGGCCGCCGGATCAAAGAGGCGTTTGAAGCCTCGGTCCAAATCGGTGGCGGCCCAGGCAGCCCGCGCGTGAAAACGAAAAATCAAGAGACTCTGCGCCTGCTCCGCGAGTTTGAATCGCGCAACGTCACTTTTATGGAGGCAGACGGTTCCTGGCCCATGGTCTGGGAATGCGCCAAAGGTGTTTATGTCTGGGATGCAAATGGCAGGAGGTATCTCGATTTGACCGCCGCTTTCGGCGTGGCCGCAGCAGGGCATGCCAATGCTCGAGTGGTGAAGGCCGGCCAGCAGCAAATGGCGAGATTGCTGCACGCCATGGGCGATGTCCATCCCCACGCGCTCAAGGCGCGATTGGCGCGGGAATTGAGCCGAATTACTTTCGAGCGATGGACAAGCCATGATCTCAAAACTCAAACCTCGAGCATCAGACCCAGGATTGCGAAGCTCAAGGCTCAACGCTCAAAGCTCAGATTGCAGATTTCAAATTTCAAATCTCAAATTTCAAATCTCAAACCGGCGGCCAAGGGCAAAACCATCTTCTGCAATTCGGGCTTTGAAGCCGTGGAAGCCGCTTTGAAAACAGCGCTGCTCGCCACGGGCAAGCCAGGCGTCATCGCCTTCGATAAGGGTTATCACGGTTTAGGTTACGGCGCGCTCAACGCCACGCATCGCCCGCTTTTTCGCGCCCCTTTCCTCTCCCAACTGGGCAATTTTGGCTGCTTCGTGCCGTTCCCGACCAAGCCGGAGGAGCTTGAAAAAGTGGAATGCGCCATTAGCCGCCTGCTCAGGAAACAAGAGATCGGCGCCATCCTGGTCGAACCCATTCAGGGCCGTGGTGGGATCAATGTCCCGCCGCCGGCTTTTCTGCCCATGTTGAGACGTCTCAGCTCTGACAGCGGCGCGCTGTTGATTGTCGATGAGGTTTATACCGGCTTGGGCCGCACGGGCAGATGGTTTGCCTGCGAACACAGCGAGACGATTCCGGACCTGATCTGCCTTGGCAAAGCCCTGACAGGCGGTTTCCCGCTGTCGGCCTGTGTTGGGCGCGCCGACCTCATGGACGCAGCTTGGCCGTCCTCCTGCGGGGAGGCCATCCATACCAGCACTTTTTTGGGGCATCCGGTCGGGTGCGCCATGGCCTTGGCGCAAATTGCCGAAATTCGAGACCGGAGGTTGGTGCAACGCAGTTCAAAACTGGGAAAATTCTTCTTCATGAAACTCTTAGGACTGCAAATTCCGCGAGCGGAAACTCGAGGACTGGGCCTGATGATCGGCGTGGAGCTTCGTTCCCAGGACGGCTCTCCGGCCACAAAATCGGCTTGGCGGGTAGTGAAGGAAATGCTGCGACGAGGCTATATCCTGTTGCCAGAGGGAGAGAATGGAAATGTTTTGGGTTTTACACCACCGCTTACGATTGACCAGAGGCAATTACAGCAAGCATCGGACGAACTGAAGGAAGTTCTAAGACAAGAAAGCATGCTCTAACAAACACGCCGTCAGACAGTTACGACAGGATAGCTGGTTTCTCTCGCAAGGAGCGATGGCGGATTTCATTTCGCAAAAGAATCAGATAATAACCGGCCCCCTTCTGCTTCAAATGCATGGATGCCTGGTGAAAATCCAAACGACTAGACGACGGTGCCACGACCTCATGACCATACGTTTCGCGACGCTGATTTGCATGTTCCATCGCTCTATTGACATTTCTAAACGGCATAACTCCTAAATCGAAAAGCAAATTCTGGTCCGGGACGGCGGACATTTTTTTAAACTCGTGCTGCCAGAGGATAGGGGCGGGTCGCTCCTTTAGCCGTTCCAGGTGGCCCCTGGGATCATTTCGGGCTGGAAAAGATGGCTGCCCCGGGTTCAATCAGGTTAGAGTTCACGGACAAACTGTTTGAAAGCAGCGTTATTGGGTGAAACTGACAGAGATAAAGCAAATTCTGGCCTCGGGGCAGATTCAACTGACCAAATCGTTGGGCCAGAACTTTTTGCACGACGGCAACCAGTTGCGCCGGATTGTCAGCGCGGCAGAATTACGGCCTGGCGATCCAGTGCTGGAAATAGGTCCCGGCCTTGGGCCATTGACCGAATTGCTTTTGGCGAAGGCGGGGCGCGTGCTGGCCATCGAGAAAGACCGCCGTCTCTATGAATTCCTGGAGCACCGGTTCCCGGAGGCCAAGAACCTGACTTTGATTCATGCTGATGCCTTGGATTACCTGAAGGAACGCCGCGCCGATTGGTCGGCTTGGAAACTGGTCTCCAACCTCCCTTACTCGGTTGCTTCGCCCATCTTGGTGGAGTTGGCGCAAATGAATGGCAGCCCGGAGCGCCTGGTCGCCACGCTGCAAATCGAAGTCGCGCAACGCCTTTTCGCCGAGATGGGCGGCAAAAACTGCGGATTGCTGACGCTGTTGGTGCAACTGCGCTACGAACCTCAATATTGGTTCAAGGTTCCGGCCACGTGCTTTTTCCCGCAGCCCAGCGTGGACTCGGCTTGCGTGGTGCTGGAACGGCGTGCGCAACCGCCCCTGAGCCAGGAACTGACCGTCACATTCACGCAGGTGGTCAAACGCAGCTTTTCCCAGCGCCGCAAAATGATGTTCAAACTCCTGAAGGAAGATTGGCCGGCTGAAGCACTCGCCACGGCTTTCGAGCAACTGAGACTCCCGGCGCAGATTCGCGCTGAAGCCGTCAGCCTCGAACAGTTCGTTCAACTCACACGGATATTATCCAGAGGCCAGCGAGATTCTGGCGAGTCGCAGCCAGCCTCCAAGCTAAATCAGGCAAACCATGAGCGAAGAAATCTTTGACGTTGTCAACGAACGGGATGAAGTCATTGGCCAACAGCCCCGGAGCCAGGTCCACCGGCTCGGGCTTCGCCATCGGGCGGTGCATGTTCTTGTCTTCAATGGCCGGGGCGACATTTTCCTGCAAAAGCGTTCGCTTAAGAAAGACTGTTTTCCGGGAGTTTGGGACTCGTCAGCGTCAGGCCATCTCAATGTCGGCGAAACGTATGAGGCGTGCGCTTTGCGGGAATTGCGCGAGGAATTGGGCCTGCACTTACCCCGCACACCGGCGCGCCTTTTTAAAGTCGAAGCTTGCCCGGAAACCGGCCAGGAGTTTGCCTGGATTTACCAGTGCCAATCCGAGGGGCCTTTTGACTTGCACCCGGATGAAATCGAGACGGGTGAATGGTTCACAGTGGAAGCGGTCTCCCGATGGATGGATGGGCGTCCGGAAGATTTTGCGGGCGCGCTGCTGCTGATCTGGCGGCGCTGGCTCAGTTCGTTCAGGGGAAAGACCTAACCGTGCCTATGCCTTCGAGCACAACCGGAATTACACCTGCGTCGCGGCGGGCATCACCAAGGGCTACAACGTTCAGAGGACCGCGGACCGTTCCGGCCCGCAGCACACAAAACAAGCAGAGGGGCGCCCGTTTTCTCACGGAGTCGCCGCCGCGCCGCCGCGCCCCACAAAAGCTGATTTGCCAGTCCTGACGGCCACGGTGAATCTTCTTTGTCATGTTGCGTGGCTGATGGTAAAACTTGGCGCCAATGCACCTGACCGACCGCGAAAAGGAAGAACTCAAACGTCTCATCGACGCGGGCGAGCCGCTGCCGGCCAAATACAAGCTCCGGCTTTTCGCGGACGCGCCGGAGGTTGAGTTGCTCTGGCAGGGCAAGACCAGCGAGGTCACCAGCGTCGTGCTCCCCTTCCAGAGCATCGAGCAGATCGACGAACCGAGGCGTGCCGCGGGGAGCGACCGGAGCGCGGACGGCTCGTCCGCGCACGGGATGGAACTGCGCGAAACCGCCACGCCGCTCGAACTGGGCCTGACGTTCGACGCGCGGGGGCGGCAGCAGGGCGGCTGGACCAACAAGCTCATCTGGGGCGACAACCGGCTCATCCTTTCCGCCCTCAAGACCTGACTGAATCAACTTGCTTCGGTATTTACGTCCTTCAAGTACCCTGTGATGCTGGATGACTCCGACGCCGACATGCTCCAGGGCGTTCTTCAGCAGACGGACCTGAGCGGCGGCCTCACGTTGTTTCTCAATTCTCCAGGCGGGTTTGCGCTGACGGCCGAGCGCGCCATCAAGATTTGCCGCTCCTACTCCAAGGAAAATTTTGAGGTTATTGTCCCCAACATGGCGAAATCGGCCGCCACGATGGTCTGCCTGGGGGCGCGCAAGATTTTGATGACGCCAACTTCCGAGCTTGGCCCCATTGATCCGCAAGTCGTATTCAAGGATGGCGAGGGCAAAACGGCGAAACGCTTCGCAGTGCAGCGGTTGGTGCGCAGTTACGAGGAGTTGTTCGACCGGGCCGTGCAAGTCCAGTAGGGCCGCATCGAGCCGTTCCTGCAGCAACTTGCCCGCTACGACGCCCGTGAAATCGCCGAGTTGCGGGCGGCTCAGGTGCTGGCCGAGAAGATCGCCGTTGAGACGCTGGCCTCCGGCATCCTCAAAGGCAAGAGCGACGACGAAATCCGCAGCAGTTCTCATTTTAATTGCCCAGGCGGCGTGGCTCAGGGTTGTGGGCA
>ERZ1292640.448-Hain-H43-02um-R1-448-length-33419-cov-6_pt1 | contig 18234 bp, 18 predicted proteins | sample MGYA00564404_ERZ1292640 | MGnify/ENA primary metagenome ERZ1292640 (study PRJEB36523, sample SAMEA6512636) | groundwater metagenome | collected 2019-01-08 | study: AquaDiva: Metagenomics assemblies of 32 groundwater samples
ACAAGAATGTCGGCGCTCCTTTGGTTGCGACCTTGCCGCGCGGCGCCTATCGCGTCTCTGCGGTTTATTCAGACAATTCCTGCTGCGGCTCCGGCCAACGCGACCGGCGCAAGCGACCGGCGCAAGGTTGACCTGTCCCAGAGGAAGCAGTAGCCTTGCCTCCAGAACGATATGAGCGCCACGCTGGAACAGGTTGAACAACAGGCCCTGGCTTTATCAGCCGAGGAGCGCACGCGGTTGGCGGACAAACTGTGGGAGACTCTGGCTGGCCGCCGCGGCTTGGAGGTAGATGACTCTCGAACTCGAACGGTTGCTGCACGAGGGAAGGTAGGGCCTTGACCAAGCCAGGACGACCGGCGAGTTGCGCAGTCGGAAATGACCAAGGCCAGGCTCAGTCCGAAAGCCCAGCATGACTTTTCGCCGCTTCATTCGAGGTTTCCTGTGGACCGTAGTCAGCCTGGTGGTTTTGGCCGCCCTGGTGGCCGGCGGGCTTTGGTGGTATTTCCATCCGGCCGTTCAGCGCATGGACGCCGTCGTTTACGGCCAACGCGGCGATCGACCGCTCGCCCTGGACGTGATCAAGCCCGCCAAGCCAAACGGCCTCGGCATCCTCCTGCTGGTGAGCGGCGGCTGGAAGTCGGGGAAGCCGGGCAGCTTTCGCGAGTGGATGGGGGCGCCGCTCCTGCGTCACGGCTACACGTTGTTCGCCGTTTATCACGTGTCGCAACCGGAGGCGACGGTGATGGAGATCATCGACGACATGCACCGCGCGGTCCGTTTCGTGCGGCACCAGGCCAGGGATTACGGCGTCGATCCGCAACGGCTGGGGGTGACCGGCGGGAGCGCCGGCGGACATTTGAGCCTGATGCTCGCCACGCGCGGCCGGCCGGGTCCGCGCGAGGCCGCCGATCCCGTGGAACGGGAAAGCAGCGCCGTGCAGGCCGTGGCCATCTTCTATCCCGTCACCGACCTGTTGAACCTTGGCACATCGACGGAAAACCTGGGGGACGGCGGCCCGCCCAAGAGCTTTCGCCGCGCCTTTGGTCCGCAAGCCACCAACCTGGCCGTGTGGAAGGCCGTCGGCCGCGACTCCTCGCCCATCTATCACATCACCACGAACCTCCCGCCGGTGCTGATTCATCACGGCGACGCCGACACGCTGGCGCCGCTGGAACAATCGGAGTGGTTCCAAGGCAAGGCGCGCGAGGCTGGCCAGACAGTCCAGATCGTCGTTCATCCCGGCGGCCAGCACGGCTGGCTGACGATGGTGTTTGATATCCGCAAGTTCGGCGACTGGTTCGACCAGCATCTGCGGCAGGGCCGGTGATGGGTGCATCAACCTGGTGTTGCGCCTTCAACAAAAGGTTGAGCAGGATGGTAAATCGATTTCGGGCATCGTCCTCGTCGTCGCTCTCGTCCTCGATGTCGCCTTCATTCTCGAGGACGAGGAGGACGACGAGAACGAGGACGAACAGACGGTCTGGAATCTCCGAAAACTCTCTAACGGAGCGTCCGGATTTTGATATTGCGGAATTCGAGGCGGGCGGTGTGGTCCTGCAGGCAGATGTGGCCTTTGGTCGGCGGCGCCTTGAAGTGCGGCATGTTCTTGAATTTGCTCTTGGCCACGCGCTGGTTCCAATCATCGCTCCCCAGTTCGTACTCGAAGAGTTTCACGCCATTCAGCCAATGCTCGAGGTGGCGTCCGTCGGCCACGACACGGACCGCATTCCACTCGCCCAGCGGGTGCGACACGTCCTTCGACGGGGCGTAGAGGTCGTAGCAGGCCCCGGCCAATTCCAGCACGGAACGGCCCGGATAGGCCGCGTTGTCCAGAATCTGCATTTCGGGCCCGGTATGCCACGACGTCACGGCGTCTTCCGACGCCCTCACGATGAGGCCGCTGTTGCCGGCCCGGTCCACGATTTTCCATTCCAGTTGGAGATCGAAGTTGTCGAACTGCTCGACGGTGATGATGTCGTCGCCGCCGCCGGCGCCTTTGCCACCCGCGCCGCCGCTCACCCGCACCAGGGTGCCGTCGATCACTTTCCATCCCGGCGGCATTTTGTCCATCTTGTAGCCGCGCCAGCCCTCGGTGGTTTTGCCATCGAACAACAGCCGCCAGCCGGCCTTTTTTTCGTCCTCGGTCAGGCTGTTCACCTGTCTGGCTCCCGTCGCGGCGGGCCGCGAGCTTGGAGCAGGAGGCGTTTCGGCGGCGGAAGCGGACCATGCCACTAGTCCAACCAGCAACAACAACGATGTTTTCATAATCTGTTTCATTTTGGTGTTCATGGTAGCTCTTTAGCTGGACAAGGCAATGCCGCTGTTGCCTTCAGGGCTTCCTTTCGGCCGCATCTCAGTTTTGGCAGCCGGATGGGACGGCCTGAAGGGCCGGTGGTGGACCAGCCCAGGGTCAGCGCAGCGCCACCCTGGGTCCAAACGCCCCCACGCCAACCGCTCTGTCAGAGCGGTCACATTCGAACCTGCGCTCTGACAGAGCGCGTTTCCACCCCGGCGTCAACATATAAGGGCGGCGCTCGCGAGGCTCGCTGGCCCTGGGCTCGTGGACGCCAGCCTTTCAGGCTGGATCGGGTGCTGCATCGCTCGTTCCTGTATTCCCAACACCCGCGGAGATGCGCCCCTCCGCGTCCCGCCTTCCGGCGGGGGCTTCGTCCCTCAGCCCCGGCGCTCCGCGCCTCCCGCCTCCAAGCCGGTCGCTCCGCTCCCCACTGGCTGACCTGCGGCGAGGCGAAAGCCCCGGTTCCAGCCGCGGTCGCCGGGCTCGCGCCCGCCCCGGCAGGCGGACCGGCACCCCCCGGCGACGATCCACGAGGAGCCGCCGCGCACGACGCGCCCCGCGCCCTCTTTCGGCCCAGTCGGATCAGTTTGCGCTTCGGCGGAATATCTGTCTGCCCAATAGTCCGCACACCATTCCCAAACGTTGCCGTGCATGTCGTACAAACCCCAGGTGTTCGGTGACTTCTCGCCTACCGGATGGGTTTCATTGCCGCTGTTCTGATCGTACCAGCCCAGACGCTCCAGGGCCGGGTCTTTGCCCTCCGGCTTCGTGCAGTTCGATTCGTCGTTAAACGCGCTCGTCGTCCCCGCCCGGCAGGCATACTCCCACTCCGCCTCCGTCGGCAGCCGGAATTCAAAGTCCGCAGGCATGGCTCCTGATTCGCGCGCAAGCCGGGTGAGGTTTCCGCAAAACTCCGCGGCATCGTTCCATCTCACATTCTCCACCGGTCGGCGCTGGCCTTGGGATTCGCTCGGGTTTTTGCCGATCACCGCCTGCCACTGCTCTTGCGTGCAGGGCGTGGCGCCCAGCCAAAAGCCGCGGGTCAGGGTCACCAGGTGCTGTGGTCCTTCATCGGCCCACCGGCCCGCCTCGTCTTCCGGCGAGCCCATGAGGAAGTTGCCCGGTGAAATCCAACGCAGTTCCAAAACAACTCCGCCAAGCAGCAATTCCGCATAGACGCCCCGCACATCCTCGCCCCAGCCGCCGGCCCAGGCGGGCGGAAAATGATCCGGAACCGTGATGACGGCGCGATCAGTCATGTCGCCTCCAGCGGAACTGCGTGGTTAAGAAAAACGTCCCCGGGAGCGTTCGAACGCGCATCCACGCGCCTACCAGCACCCGGAGACGGACGGATCGCGCCAGGCCGAAGCCCGGCGCCACGAGAGCCGGGTCAGCCGTTGGCTCCACCAGCGGGTGAGCTGCGGCGAGGCGAAAGCCCTGGTTCCTGTTGCGGTTGCCGGGCTCGTTCCTGTTCCGGTAGGCGGACCGGCACCTCCTGGCGTTGTTCCAGTAGGAGCCGCCGCGCACGACGCGCCTCGCGCGATAGGCCCTCGATCGTCGGAGGATGTAGCAGGTCTGTTTCACGGGGGCAATACTTTCTCAGCCTCGTCGCGCAACGCCAGCACACGCCGGCGCCAGGCGCGGCATTGAGCCTGATCCGTGTGGGCCAGCAGTGCCTCGACGCGCCGTTGCAGTTCGGCGACGCCCATTCTTCCACGGACGCAGGCCTCCTCGTACGCAGTCAGACGCAGCCGAAAACGCCGCCGGGCGCGCCGATCCAGCAACAGCCGCCCCGGCAGGACTCGAAATCCAAGGAAGGGCATGCCCTGAACCGTGGGCAAGAGGCGTGTGCCAGGTTTCAGCTTCAAACCCAGGGCTGTCTGAAGCCAGAGGGCAATTTCTTCCCGCCACACCCCGAGCTGATCGGCCGAATCATGCCAAAGCGCGAAGTCGTCCATGAAACGGACGTAACAGCGGCAATGGAGTCCCTCTTTGACGTGCCGATCCAGCGCGTCCAGGTAGAAATTGGCGAAGTACTGGCTGGTGAGAGTGCCTATGGGCAAGCCTTGGCCGGGAGCGGTCTGATAACTCTCGACAATGCGGTCGAGCAGCCGCAGCAGCGCGGCGTCCTTGAAAAGCCGGCGCAACCGCTCCTGCAAGCGATCGTGATCGACCGAGTCAAAGTACCGCCGAATATCCATTTTGAGGAAATGCGCCTTCCGGGCGGCAAACCGCCGGGCCTGCACCAGGGCGGCCCGGTTGCCTTTGCCTGCACGGCAGGCGCAACTGCCGTCGATGGCGCCCCGCTCGAAGTGCGGGCCGCAGATATTCATGATGGCGTGGTGCAGGACTCGCTCTCGGAACGGCGCGGCGTGGATCGTGCGCTGCTTCGGATCGAACACCACAAACCGCGCGAATTCGCCCACCGTTACGGAGCCGTCGAGAATCTCCCTGGAGAGCGAACGAAGCCTCTCGTCCAGGCCTCCGGCGAAGCCGCGCACCGTATTCGAATTGCGCCGGCCGCGGGCTGCTTTCCAGAAGGCCAGGACCAGGTTGCCGCGTTCGGCAATGCGTGGCAGCAAATGTCCGGCGCGTTTCATGCCCAGTCCGGAAGAATAAACCGCGAACCGCGCTTTCCGATTGCAGTCCAAAGAGTAAGCGGGGTGCTTTCCGAAACGCTTTTCTTCTCCGCGTCTTCCGCGTCTGGCGCGGTTTCAAAGGCTCTTGTTCGGTTCATGGGCGTTCTCTTTCCGGGTTTGTTCAGCCACGGATTGGCGGACGGTTTCGAGAAATCGGGGGCCGTGTTTGCGGGCCCGCGCCGGGCCGAGACCCTCCAGGGACTCCAGATCGCTGAGGCTCTGACAGCGGCGCTGGGCCACGGCGGCCAGTTGTTCGTTGGTCATGATGGCGTAGATTGGCACGCCTTCCTCGGCGGCGATCTTCTTGCGCAGCTCTCGCAAGGCCGCGAAGACAGCGAAGGTTTCCGGGTCCAGCACCTCCCGGTAGTCCACGGTTTTGGCCCCGGACGGTCTGGTGGTGGCCGTGCCTGAGACTGAATCCACGTACTCCACGCACACCGCCCAGCCCGGATCGGGCGGGTGGGGACAGAAGTGCTTTTCCACGCTCACCACTCGCAGAGAATGCAAGGCGGCGTTCAGTTCCGCCTGCGCGGACTGCCCGTGGCGAGCCGGAATCCAGTGAAAGGCCATGCCCATAAAATTCTTCGACGCTCCGCGTCCCGCCTTCCGGCGGGGGCTTCGTCCCTCAGCCCCGGCGCTCCGCGCCTCCCGCCTCCAGGCCGGTCGCTCCGCTCCCCACTGGCTGACCTGCGGCGAGGCGAAAGCCCAGGCTCCAGTCGCGGCCGCCGGGCTCGCACCTGCCCCGGATGGCGGACCGGCACCTCCCGGCGGAGATCCAGGCGGAGCCGCCGCGCACGACGCGCCACGCGCCTTTCGTGCAGAGCGGATCCACCGCACCATCGACATACGTGTCTGTCACAACGCTCGCCTCTTCAAAGCCGCAGTAGTCCGCGCACCATTCCCAGACGTTGCCGTGCATGTCATACAGGCCCCAGGAATTCGGCGCAAGCTCGCCCACCGGATGCGTCTCGCCTTTCTCACCTTCGCCATGCCAGCCCAGCCGTTCCAGAGCGGGATCCTTTCCCTCGGGCTTGGTGCAAGCCGATCCATCATTGAACGCCGTCGTGGTCCCCGCCCGGCAGGCGTATTCCCATTCCGCTTCCGTTGGCAGGCGGAACTCGAGGGCCGGCACACGGTCTTGCAGCCGTGCGCAGAATTCCCGGCACTGCTGCCAGTCCACGGATTCCACGGGCCGGTTCGAACCTTTGAAATGACTGGGATTCCGGCCCATCACCGCCTGCCACTGCTCCTGAGTGCAAGGCGTGCTGGCCAGCCAGTAACCGCGGGTGAGCGTCACCCGATGCGGCACTTCATCAGGGTACCTGTCCTTCTCATCTTCCGGCGAACCCATAAGAAAGCTGCCGGGCGGAACCCAGCGGAGGCGGAACAGGACGCCGTCCAAATCAAATTCCAGGAAAAGACCGAACCGGTCGCGCCCCATGCGTCGCGCCCAGTCCGGTCGGATCATGGTGCCGATCTTCAGTTCGCCGCAGTCGGTAGAGAGCTGGATTTGCTTCGCCCGGTGCAGCGGGCAGCGGATTTCCGGCGCTTGCCGGGGCAGGATGCCGTAGGACGTTGTCTGACCGGCGGCGATTTCCATGTGCAACTCCAGGCGTGAACGCCGGGCGCGAATCCATCCCAGCGGTGATCCGGTTTGGATGGTGGCTAGTGGAGCCACCGGCTGACCTGGCCTGCAGCGGCGGAGCCACAACTCGGCGCCTACGATACGAGCTTCCCAAAGGGTTTCCACGCCAGGGTCTTGCAGGAGCAGGTCATGCACCCAGGCCACGTCTTTGGGATTGATTCCCTCCGGCGCCTCGCCCACCGGCTCGCCGGTCCAGGACTGGGTGAGTGCCCAGCCAACTGCCACCTCTTCCTGCTTCGTCCGAGCTTCCGGCGAGACGCGTGGGATCTCCCGCCTCTGCCATTCGAAGAGAAGCAGGCGTTCAGGCAAGCGTTTTGACTCTTCCATGTCGCGGTCTCGAGCGATGAGAAACATGGCGCGGTCGGCCTGCCGGAGAACGTTCCGGGCGCGTTCCACGTCCTTCGGCAGCAGTGGCGCGCCACATTCGTGGAGGTTCAGGGTTTCACGAGCAAGGACGGTTTTGGCGCAGTAGTCGTGAAACCGCTTCAACAATTCGGCCACGCACGGCCCGCTTGCGCTCGTCACCAGCCTCCCTGAAAACGGCGCGTCTCCGGACAGCCGACTCCGGCAGCAACGCCATAGCCAGGGGCGTCCGGGCGGCTTCGGCATGATGCCAGGCCTCGAACTCGGTGCCCACGTCGGCGAGGCCAGGTTCGAGCAGCAAGCGCAGAGATCGCAAAAGCCCCGGCTCTATGCGGACGCCGGGCGAAAGCAAAGCCAACAATTGATCCACACCCAAGCACGCTTTTTGGCGGTCGGACTCGGACGCACGGGGACGCAAACCGAAGCCACCGCGCGGGAGTCTTTCGCCGCGATCCCAACACGCGCTTTCCCAGAGACGGGCCAGTCTGGAATCCCACCGATCGCGTGGGCAGGGCAGGAGAGCGCTGCATTGATGGCCACGCCGGCGCAGGTGACCGGCGAATTCTGCCCAAGCGCGAGTGAGCCGCGAATCGCGGCTCAGCCGGCCCAGGTCGCCGAGGACCAGCACAGGAACACCGGCTGCCGGTTTGAGCGGGCCGAGGGATCGAGTCCAAAAACGGCGCGCCGCAACCGCCGTTGATCCCTCGTCCAGCCACCAACCATCTAATCCCTCGCGTCCACGAAGCCGCTCGATGCGATTGACCAGGTCGGTCGCATCATCCCAGAAGGGCATGAGTGCATCGCGCCGATCCACGAGGATGCAGGCGCGATCCGCCCAAGCGAGGAAGCGGAGCCGGGGCAAACGCCGAATCGGGCGTAGCTCGGCCGCATCGCGGATGAGTCGGCGGACGTCCAGGCGCTGGCTTTCCCTTTGGCAGCCCAAGACCTGGCGGAGATACGGCCAAAGCCTCGACCAAGGCTGGAGGGCAGGCGTAGGCGGCGGAGATTTGTCCTTGGCGGGAGAGAGTTCATCCTCGCTAATCGACGTGATCGTTTCCAACCAACGGCCGCCAGTTCGTTCGACCGCTGACTCAGGTTTGTTGGAGGACGCACGCACCGGAATGAGGAAGGAAATGGGCTCGGCAGAGCCGGGTCTCCCGCCGAGCCGTGGCCCATGCTCCTCCGCACCACCCGGCCCGGGACCGATTTCCGTAGGCAGGCGAACGGTTTCTTCAGCTCCTTGCGCTTCATAACCAAGAAGTTCCGCCACGGCATTGCGGGCGTTAGCCGGGACATCCGCCAAGCTGAGCAGGAGGTCACTGCGGTTGATGACAGCCCGGCGTTTCACAGCCTCGGTTCCTCCGGATTCTTGCGCAAGGCGAAGTCGCGAATCTTGGCCAACGCATGCAACTGGTCATCCTCATTTTCTGGATGCAGTTCCGACAATGCGCGGAGAAGGTCCAGGTATTCGGCCGGGCCAGGGCGGACATGTCCCAAGCCCTGCGCCTCTTTCCTGTCTTTCAAGAGTTGCCGGGCTGCTTCCCGGTAAACCTTTTCCCCTTTGATCCGATCGCCGAAGTGGACGCGTGCGCGCTCAATGAGGAAGTCGATTTGTTGTTTTTCCGTGTCGGGCAGTTTCATCTGCAGCACAAGACAGCGGCGGAGGAACGCCGCCGGCAATTCACGTTCCTCGTTGGTCGTGACGACAACCAACGGCGGCGCCGCGTCCGGAGACAGAGCCACGCTACAGCCGGCTTGTTGCGCCTGGAATCCGTTGTTGCCCAGGCTTTCGAGCAAGCCGTTAGGCAGGTGTCGGCATCGGCCTTGTCAATCTCGTCAATCAGGACCACACAGCCCTGGCCGGGAGTCCAACCATTCGGGCGGAAAGGCTCGCGGACAATCCGACAAAACCGCCCGGCTTGTTGCCGGGCCGATTCCCAGTCGAAGGTCCACCAGAGGATGCCGGGCTGCACAAAGCGCGATTCCGTCAGTTTGTCCGCCCAATCGGCGCCTTGACTGGCGGAACCCATCACCTGGGCCTGGGCGAGGCGGGAGACGGCATCGTAAGTGTAAAGAAGATCCGTGCACTCGCAGCGGGCGTTGATGACCTGGCAAAGGAAGGGGACGTTGAGGATATGAGCGGCGGCCCGGGCAAGTTGGCTTTTGCCGAGGCCAGGCTCCCCGCGGACCAGGAGAGGCCGCCGCGCCGCCAGCGCGGCACGCACCGCCCAAACGCTCCGGGCATCGAAGCGATGCCACGTCTCCGGCCAGGAATCGAGGGCTGGGAGTTTATAGACTTCAGTTCGTCTGCTTGGATCAGGATGTTCGGGATGATCAGGATCGAAATGGACTTTCATTCAAGGTTTCCTTCGGGATTTTACGTTGTTCTCAATTTCCTGGAGCCGGCAGAGCACAGCCTCGACCAGAACGGAGGCCCGCCCGGACTCGACCAGGACATCCCTGACCCCGGTCTTCTTCTGCAACACGACCAGAAGCCGCCAATCGAAGCCGGGATCGCTTTTCAACGTCTCCGCGAGCGTCTCGTCTTCCTCGAAGAGCGTGAACATCGGTTGCTTAAGATCGTGCAATGCGGCCAACTGCTGTCGCAGGTTTTCCTCCGCCAATTTCCAGGACGCCTCGCCTGCGCCCCAGGAAATGCCTCGAATCTTCATCAGGTTCATCTTCACTTCCTTTAACAGACTCTCGCGAGTGGGGCCCGCCGGCTCGACCAGCGTGGAGACCGGCACAAAACCTTTACCGGTGGGAGTTCCCGGACTGGCGGATGGACTCCACTGGGCTCGAATTCCGAGAAGGGCGGCCAGGATGATTTCGGCGGTGCAGGGGTTGGTAAGCGGTGGGACTTCGATGCGTCCCGATTTGAGTTGCGGGCGCATCTCCTGGACCCATTCCGGAGCCACACCCAGCGCGGCCAGGCCGTCCACAATCTGGCGAATCTCGGCGAGGTCTTCGCGCGGTGTCTCGTCCTCCAGCCACGAGTGAATCAGCTTGAACACCTCGTTCAACCCAGCGTTCAGAGCGATATCGATGATGTCGCGCGCGGTGTCCTTCCGGGCGGCATCCGTTGATTTGAGGGCGGCTTCCAGTTCGGTTCGGAGCTTGGGATTGGCATTCAGGGTTTTAGACACCATTTCAACCACTCCCGCAAAGATGGCTCTCGCGCCGTCCGGGGGTGGCGGAGAGGCTGGCGCAGCCGGCGGGGCGTAGCCACGGGTCAGCAGCAGTGCGTCTGGGTCTTTCTCGACGGGTGTCGCATGCCAGTGCCTTCTCTCGTTGTCGGAACGTCCGGTCCAGAAGGCATAGTTCACGCAAATCCCCCAGTTCGCCGGAAAACCGGAGAGCTTGTCTGCGCCGAGAATTCCAGGACCCACGGGAAGTTGTCCCTTCACCACCGCCACGATTCCCGTGGCAACACCAAGGCGGATCTCCAAATCAGGCGAGCAATGATCTGCCAATTTCTGCGCGAAGAAGAAGGCGGCGCTGCCACCTTTCTCCTCCGCGGAAAAGACGAGGACGCCGCCGTCACCGGCCGGAGCGTACCAAAGCTGGCCCTTCTTCGCGCGGTCCAAGCCTCCGATGGAATGGAGAACCTCGGCTACTCGATCGGTCAGGCGAGTGACAGCATCCCATTGTTTGCCCGAGCCCTGTCCGGAAAAAGCGACCAGATCATATACGACGATGTGCGCGTCGAATTCGGAAGGTTGTCCGCCCTGGGGAAGCGAGCCGTAGGATTTTGGCGAGTAACCGGATCTGTAGTAATCGAACTCGGTCTTCTTTACCTTGCCGCGAAATGGTCCGTCGAACTTGAAATCCGCGACGCGCGAGTTCTGAGTGATCGCATCAAAGGCATCCTCATAGTCGCTCACAACTTTCCTGCCCGCAGCGTCCCTCTTTGCAGCCACCACCACAATCCTACATTCGGAATCCGGCATTGCGGCCAGGCGGGCGGCAAGATTGATGGGTGACCCAACAAGATTTTTTCCAACGAGGTCCTGAACTTCCTTTAGTTGTCCGACAGTGATGCCGATGGCTAGGCGGACGCCGCCGGTCGCGGCGTCGTCGAGAACCTGCCTGGCCGTGAGCAGAGCGGGGCCCGGATTGCGCACGCAAAGAAAACGGCCATAGACGCTGGAACGAATGTGTTCAATATCGAGATCGGCAGTCCGTTCGGCCTTGCGGCAGACGTTGATCAAAACTTGTTGGGATGCGGCGAGTTGACCCGGCTTCATCTGGTCCATGCCGCAGATTCGGCAGAAGACAACGTAGTGCCGATCTCGGGAGCCGCCTCCATGTCAATCCGGTCCGGCCTGCGGTAGAGCGGCTTTCACGGCTGGAGGTTTCGGAGGGCTGGCGGCGGTTTTCCTCCCCGGACGGCGCTGGACCGGTTCAGCCGGCTGCGACTTCTTCGCTGAAGCAGAGGTTTGCGGCGGAGTATGGATCGAGATCGTGGCGTTTCCATAGCTGTTTGTTTGGGTGCCGACTGTCTGCCCGCGCATGTCGAAAACCGGACTGGGCCCGGGCGGGCGCGGCGGTTCAGGATCTGAACGGCCGTCCGCGGCGGTCTTCGCTCCGTGCATCGGACTGTTTTGAGCGGTCCGAACCGTTTTGGTTTTCTCGCCTTCGTTTTTCATCTGGCAATTCCTTCATCCGTAATACCACAGTTCAAATAGCCGCAAAAAGGCGCAAAAGACACAAAAACAAACTCCGGGAGAGATGACACTAAGCCGCTTCTTCGCGCTGCGGGTGATCTCTCGGTCTGTCGGTCTTTAAGCGCAGTGCCATTTCTTTGCCCCGCTGCAATGCGTCCATACGCTCGCGACCGGCGAAGATTTTCTGGCGAGGCGCAGGAGCGCCGACATTCTTGTCGGCCCGAAACGTGCGCCAACGCCAAAGCCTGCCTGCCGGGGCGGCGCAGGCAGGCCGACAAGAATGTCGGCGCTCCTTTGGCTGCGGCTGCGCGGCGCTGCGCCTTTTGCGCCTTTTGGCGGCTAACCCGGGCGCGCTTTTTAGCTACGTCCTGGAGGTCGGGGACCACGTAACAGCGGTCCAAGTCGCGGAGGTTGTGGAACTCGTGTTCGATCGCCCGCATCTCGTCTGGCCGGGTCCGGGGCATCTGGACCGGTTCCTTTAAGTGCTGGGCGAGTGCCTCGTTCGAGGCCGTGCCGGCGTGGAAGCTGGCACCGCCGGCGATAGCGAATTGGGTGTGCATGGATTGTCCACGCATGTCGAAGCCGCCGCGGCCGGGTTTGGCCTTCGGAGGCGCCGGTGGCGGCTTGTTACGCTCGGGCGGTTTCATGATGATTCCCCGGCCTGACTTCGGGAGAAGAGTTCGGGTTCACGATTTGCAGATCTTCGTTTTCGGCAAAGCTTTTGGCATAGCGGTCCGGAAACCGATCCGCAAACGCTCGGTTTTCCTGCGACTGCTTGCGGAGTAAAGATGAATCAATTCCGGTGACAGGGAAAGCCAATTTCGGCCGAAGCGGGCGCTCGGCCGAGACGCCGCTACGAGGCTGAAACGATGTCTCCCTGGTATTCGACCCGCAGCTTGCTGGGCATGGACGAGACAAGGCAGGAAGGGAGCCGTTGTGTCAATGGTGAGGACTGACACGTGCAGTTGGAACCGCGAAATACGCGAACCACGCGAAAACAGAGTCAATTGGAGGGAACGACTGATTCACTCGTCGGGTAGAGGCCCTGGTGCTGCCAACGCATTCTCATTTCGCGTATTTGGCATGTTTCGCGGTTTGAACTGCCGGATTTAGATTCAGGACTGACAGGTTTTCGCGTGCCGCGCGGCCAGGGTTGATCCGCGGTCAGCGTTGACGTATGAGTAATGACCAGCCAATTCACTATGGCCAAAGAAACTGGAATTGTTGAACGGCGAGCCAGCCTTTGGCCGTGCGTGTTCACAAGTGCGTGCTGGCTGCTGACCGGTTTGTGCAGCTTGGCGGACGATTGGCCGCAGTGGATGGGACCCCGCCGCGACGGCGTCTGGCGCGAGAACGGCATCGTGCGGCGATTCCCCACGAACGGGCCGCCCGTGCTGTGGCGCAGACCCATCCACGGAGGATACTCCGGTCCGGCCGTCGTGGGTCATCGGCTTTTTCTGATGGATCGTAAGGCGGGCCAGATGGCCGAAAGAAAGAAAGGGGACAACAGCCTGCCGCAAATCCCCGGCAACGAACGCGTGCTCTGTCTCGATGCGAGGAACGGCCAGACCGTTTGGGAACATAGCTATGATTGCCCTTATCGGATCGACTATCCCGCCGGCCCGCGCACCACACCGGTGATTGCGGACGGAAAGGTTTTCACCCTCGGCGCCATGGGCGACCTGCTTTGCCTGAGCGCGGACGAAGGCAAGGTCCTTTGGTCGCGCCACCTGCTGCGGGATTATCAGCTTGCCGGACCTCCGTTGTGGGGCTGGGCTGGCCACCCGTTGCTCGACGGCGAACGGCTCATCTGCCTGGCCGGCGGAACCAACAGCGCGGTCGTGGCTTTCCACAAGGAGACCGGCCAAGAAATCTGGCGGGCGCTGACGGCCGTGGAGATTGGCTACGCGCCGCCGGTCATTTACACGATCAATGGCCAACGCCAATTGATCATCTGGCACCCGGACGCCGTCAATGGTCTGGAACCGGAGACGGGCCAACTCCTCTGGTCGCAACCTTACCCGGTCGAGGGCAAGCCGCAGCGCCCGGAGGTGACGATTGCCATGCCCAGGCTGGAGGGCGATCGGTTGTTTGTCTCCAGCTTTTACCACGGTTCGTTGTTGCTCCAGATCGGGGCAGACGGAGCGAAGGTGGCTTGGAATCGGCACAGTTCGAGCAAATCGGTCATGAACGATGGATTGCACACCGTGCTGGGCACGCCGTTCCTGAAGGAGGGTTTCATTTACGGCATCTGCGGTTTTGGCGAGCTGCGGTGTCTCGACATGCAGACGGGCGAGCGCCGGTGGGAGACCTACGCTGCGACCGGCGGGCAGAAAGGTTTTTTTGCCAATGTGTTTATCATCGAGCACGAGGACCGCGCGTTTCTGTGGAATGACCAGGGCGAACTGCTCCTGGCGCGCCTGCGCCCCGAAGGCTTTGCGGAGATCAGCCGCGCCAAGTTGCTTGATCCGGTCGAAAACACGCGCGGACGTGACGTGCTCTGGTGCCATCCCGCGTTTGCCAACCGCTGCGCTTACATGCACAACGGCAAGGAGTTGATCTGCGTCTCTCTGGCGCTTTAGCCGTCTCTATGCCGTAAGGGTAGGCGGAAAGAAACCGCAGAGACGCGATCGACGCAGAGAACATTGAGTTTCGGGTCGGTCGGAAACCATTCACCCTTCCGTGACCGAATCTGATTTGGCTCGACTTGACTCCTCTCAGCGTTCATCCTCTTCCACACCAGCGCCATGAATCCAATGTCCACGCTGCGCGGCCTTTTCCCGTTTGTGGGACAGCCAAATCCCACAGGCGAACACTCGCAAGACATAATTTAGCGATTCTCCAGGGTGAACCAGGAATTTCGTGCGCGACGATCGGTTATGGTTCGCCTCTCAGGTTCTTGGGAATACGCAACTTAGAAAAGATTCAATCTGGCCGACCGGGGGCATTTGCGTCATTGGAAGCAGCCAGACAGGCTGGTTTTGACGATGGCGATCCATGATACCGTTTTGGCACAGCAATTGCCTCAGCAGGGCCGATCGGCCGTTTGGCTGAATGCCAGGCAAACAAAGTCGATTTGATGGTGGCACTGAGATACGAATGACATGAACGCGGAATTCGGAATGCGGAGTGCGGCATGAGGCGAAATTCGAGTGCCAACCACTACTGACAACGGACAACTGACTACTGACAACGAACCATGAACGACCTTCGCTACGCCTTCCGCATGTTGTTGAAGAATCCCGGCTTCACCGCCGTCGCCGCGCTCTCTCTGGCACTCGGCATCGGGGCCAACGCAACCGTCTTTTGCTGGATTCAAAACGTGCTGCTGCGCCCCATTCCCGGCGTGGCGAAACCCGACCAACTGGCGGTGTTGACGACTACGCATGGCGCGGCCGTGTGGGACACCGTCTCCCTGCCGGACCTTAAAGATTACGCCGAACTTAAACAGGTCTTCGCCGGCATCATCGGCTCGCAAATCACCCCGGCCTGCCTGACGATCAACGGCCAGCCGCAGTGGATTTACGGGCAGATTGCGACGGCAAATTTCTTCGAGGTGCTGGGCGTCAAGCCGGTCTTGGGCCGCACCTTTCTCGCCGAAGAAGACCTGAAACCGGGCGGTCATCCGGTGTTGGTGTTGAGCTACGGATTCTGGCAGCGGCGCTTCGGCGGCGATCCCGCGGTCATCGGCAAAACCGTCGAGCTCAATCGCCGTTCCTTCACGATCATCGGCGTGGTTCCGGCAACGTTTCGCGGTACGATGGGCGGATTGAACTTCGATTTTTGGGCGCCGTTGACCATGCACGAAGAAGTGGCAAACTTCGGCTCGCTCACGAGTCGCGGTGATCATTGGCTCCACACCCAGGCGCGATTGCAGCCTGGCGTGACCCGGGAGCAGGCCCAGGCAGCGGTCAACACGCTCGCCCGCCGGCTCGAGCAGGCCTATCCCGACAGCAACAAGGAGATCGGCCTTCAGGTCCTGCCGTTGTGGAAATCGCCTTATGGCGGGCAATCGATGTTATTGCCGGTGCTGCGCATTCTGCTGGCGGTGAGTTTTGGGGTGTTGCTGATTGTGGCGGCCAATGTCGCGAACCTGCTTCTGGCGCGCGCCACAGGCCGGCAAAAGGAAATCGCCATCCGGCTCGCGATGGGCTCCGGGCGCGCTCGGCTGATCCGCCAACTGCTCACCGAGAGCTTGCTCCTGGCCCTCGTCGGCGGCGGCGCCGGAATGTTGTTGGCCCGTTGGGCCGCGGAGCTTTTCAAGTTCTTTCTGCCCAACACGCACCTGCCCATCGGCTACACGTTTGAACTCGATGCTCAGACTCTGGGGTTCACGCTGCTGCTGACGCTGCTCACCGGCCTGGTGTTCGGACTGGCTCCGGCGCTGCAGGCGACACGAACGAACCTGGCCGGCACGCTCAAAGAGGGCGGACGCACTTCCGCCGCCGGCGCCGCTCACCATCGTTTGCGCAGCGCGCTGGTGGTGTCGGAGGTGGCGCTGGCCTTGCTCCTGCTGGTCGGGGCCGGGCTGTGCATCAAGGGCTTCGACAAGGCCCGGCGCATTGATCCGGGATTCGATCCGACCAACGTTCTTTGCGTCGGGATGCGCATTGGCATGCAGGGCTATACCGAGCAGACCGGAAAAGTTTTCTATCGCCAGTTGCGCCAGCGGCTCGCGGCGTTGCCGGGCGTCAAAGAAGTCGGCCTGGTCAGTTGGATACCACTTGGCTTCGAGGGCGGCGGCAGCACGGGCGTCGAGGTCGAGGGCTATAGTCGCAGCCCCAACGAAGACATGAGCATCCCGTTCAGCATTGTTTCCCCGAAATACTTTGACGCGATGCGCATCCCCATTCTCGACGGGCGCGATTTCACCGAGCAGGACGATGAAAAGGTGTCCGGGGTTGCGGTCATCAACGAGACGATGGGCAAGCGGTATTGGCCGGGGCAAAATCCCATTGGCCGGCGGCTGACCTATTGGGGGGGCAGCAGGCAAGCCATGGTGGTGGGCGTCGTCAAAGCCGGCAAGTATCGCTCGTTGAGCGAGCCGCCCAAGTCTTTCTTTTACCTGCCTTACCAACAGGGTGTTTGGGACCTTAATCTGGGTGTCGTGCTCCGCACCACGGTCGATCCTGCCAACCTGGTCTCGGCCCTGCGCCGCGAAGTCCGCGCGCTCGACCCCGGCGTCGAAATCTGGGGGACGCTCCCGCTGACGGATTATATTCAGGCCGCGTTTCTGCAGCAGCGGATCGCCGCCACCTTGCTGGTTCTTCTGGGCGCGGTGGCTCTGGTGCTGGCGGCGATGGGCATTTACGGCGTGATGGCCTATGTGGTCAGCCAGCGCACGCACGAGATCGGCGTCCGCATGGCCCTGGGGGCGCAAACGAGCGACGTGCTCAAACTGGTGTTGGGGCAAGGGATGCTGCTGGCCTTGATCGGCGTGGGCCTCGGTCTGACCGGAGCTCTGGCGGTGACACGGTTGCTGTCGAATTTCCTTTACGGCGTGAGCCCGTTCGACCTCTGGACCTTTGGGGGTGTCTCACTGATGTTGGCGGCCGTGACCTTGGTGGCGTGTTACTTCCCGGCGCGCAAGGCAACGAAAGTCGATCCGATGGTGGCGCTGCGCTACGAATAGCGCCCGTAAATTGAGTTAACTCGTAACATTGTTGGAAGAGTTAAACGGATTGAATTGTGAAACGTGAAAGGTCCGGCGCAGATTCTCCGGTCGTAGGAAGAGAAAGACTCCCAAGCGACGAGCGCTGTGTCGGCAAGCTCAGGGTTTATTCTGCGTGCAATTGGTGGGATTTCACTTCAAACTTGGCCATGGTTTTGCCTGAGCCAGGCTTGTTGCCGAGCACGGCGCCAGCGATCTTTGCCACCACCCATTGGAGCGTGGTGCTGGCCGCCGGCCATCCCGACTCACCGCAGGCGGCTGAAGCCTTGGAAACACTCTGCCGCACGTATTGGTACCCGCTTTATGCCTAGGTCCGGCGGCGCGGCCACAGTCCCGAGGACGCGCAAGACCTGACGCAAGCCTTCCTCCTCCAGTTGCTGGAGCGCAAGTCGTTTGCCCGCGTGGATCGGAGCAAAGGACGGTTTCGCTCTTTTCTGCTCGCCGGGCTGAACTACTTTCTGGCTGACCAACGGGATCACGACCGTGCCCAGAAGCGCGGCGGGGGCCTGCCTGTGCCCTCATTCGATGCGCAAGCGGCCGAGCAACGTTATCGCCTGGAACCGGTGGATGATCGCAGCCCCGACCGGCTCTTCGAGCGCCGATGGGCACTGGCATTGTTGGACCAGGTGCTCGCGCGTCTCGAACAGGAGTTTCGCGAGAATCACCAAGTCGAGCGGTTCCAGCGGCTGCGCGTGTTCCTCGTGGCTGGCACGGGCCGCGAAACTCACGCCGAGGTGGCGGCGGAACTGGGCATGACCACTGAGGCGGTCAAGAAAGCCGTGCACCGTTTGCGACACCGCTACCACAAACTGTTCCGCCAGGAAATCGCCCGCACGGTGGCCGACCCGGCGGAAGTTGAGGAAGAGCTGCGCCATCTCTGCGCCGTCATGGCTGGGTAGCCCGAAGTTCTACCGGCAGGCGATTGCCAGAAACCTGTGGCGGGGGGGGGGGGG
>ERZ1292640.1672-Hain-H43-02um-R1-1672-length-18221-cov-6_pt1 | contig 18221 bp, 15 predicted proteins | sample MGYA00564404_ERZ1292640 | MGnify/ENA primary metagenome ERZ1292640 (study PRJEB36523, sample SAMEA6512636) | groundwater metagenome | collected 2019-01-08 | study: AquaDiva: Metagenomics assemblies of 32 groundwater samples
TGACGGATGTCCCGGGCATTCAGAAAGCACCTGATAATTGCGCCACGTGCCATCGCTAAGGAGAACGAGATGAGTAGTGAAGTGAAGGACATCAATCCATCTCCGATGAAGCGGAGATCGTTTTTCGGTTACCTCGCTGCCAGTGTCGCGGGTGGGTTTTTTGTCGGGAGCGTAATTCGGCGGATCCTGGGCACGAAGGCCAGTCCTTCCCATCAGGACCAACCCATTCGCATTTCCACCAATCCATTAGCGGTACCGAGAACAAAGGAAGGCTCGAAGTCTCATGTCTAGCGAGTCACGATACTGGAAAAGCCTGCGCGGGCTCTACGACAAGGACTCAGTGAATGAGGCCAAGGCCGATGAATTCATGGCTGGGGTCACCGATGACTTTGACCTTTCTGATCTATCTACGATGTCCCGCAAGCAATTCCTGGCGCTGCTGACTGCATCTGCCGCTTTCGCAGCGGCGGGTTGCAACAGCTATCGTGATAGGGGAGAAATCGTCCCCTACAATAAGGAACCGGAAGAGATCACGCCGGGAGTCTCAAACAGCTACGCTTCGACGTGCAGTGGATGCGGCCAGGCATGCGGCATTCTGGTCAAGACGAGGGAAGGAAGGCCGATCAAGGTGGATGGAAATCCTGACCATCCCGTGAATCTCGGGAAGATCTGCGCCAAAGGTCAGGGGAACATTCTCAATTTGTATGATCCGTATCGGCTTCGAGGACCAATCTATGGCAGCGCGTCGGGTAAATCCGGAGCGCTGACGTGGAAACAAGCTGACGAAACGGTGATCCAGCAACTCGAAGAATGCACCGGCACATCGAAAGAGATCGCAATCCTCACGCATTCGATTCAATCCCCGACCGCGGCGAAAGCACTGAACGCTTTCAGGGCAAAATATCCGACGACGCGTCTCTACGTCTATGACCTCTTCAATGATGCGACCCGTCGGCGCGCGTGGGAGGTGTGCTATGGAGCTTCCGATTTGCCTACGATCGCGTGGGAACGGGCAAGGGTTGTTCTGGCATTGGAATCGGATTTCCTCGGCACGGAAGGAATGACGATTGAACAAATCCGGAAGTTTACCGACGGCCGCGATATTATGAAGTCGAAGGAGTTCAATCGTCTCTACGCCGTCGAGGGATCGATGAGCCTCACGGGCGCGAATGCGGATTACCGACTCCGATTGCGTCCTGATGCACAACTTGAGTTTGTTCTAGCGCTCATCAATGAGATCGCGGTTGTTCGCAAGAAAAGCATGACGCGAGGTGCGCTCTCGAATCAGCTACCTCCAGTCTCGCTGACATCCTTTGCCGAGAAGTATTCTTTATCGCTCGAAATCTTGCAGCATCTGGTCGCTGATCTCATCGAACACGCCGGAGAGTCGATCGTTCACGCGGGGGATGTGCCCCCAGTTGAAGTCCATGTCGCGGTCAATTACCTCAATGAGATCCTTGGCAACACTCGACTGTACGATACTGCCGCTCGGTCAGTTCTCTTTTCTTCACTCGCTCCCGCTTCTGAAATTGAGTCCCTCGTTGGCCGGATGAAGTCGGGTCAGGTAGGGATGGTCGTCCATTTTGGGACGAACCCAGTCTATCATCTCCCAAAAGCGTTCGGCTACGAACAAGCGCTGAAGTCTGTGCCCGTAACCGTGAGCTTGACAGAATCCGAGGACGAGACGTCCCGCTCCTGCTCGTATGTCTTGCCAATCCATCACGCGTTTGAGTCGTGGGGTGATTTCAAGGTGCGGACTGGAGTCTACTCATTTCAACAGCCTGTGATCGCTCCGTTATATGATACTCGACAGAAGGAAGCCGTGCTCCTGACGTGGATGAGCGGCAAAGGCTCCTTCAAGGAGACACAGTATCACGAGTATCTGATGAACAATTGGGAAAAGGATGTGTTCCCAAAGCTCAACAGAAAAGTTGACTTCAAGACATTTTGGTACGCTGCACTCCATGATGGTGTGATATCGGCGGACGAAAAAGCCGGTGGTGAACTCACGTTCCGACCGGAGGCCCTTGCCAATCTGCGCCCCCCGGGTTTGGACGGATTCGTCGTTTCGCTGCATCAGAGCCATTACGTGGGCGACGGTGCATTCGCGAACAATGGATGGCTTCAGGAACTGCCGCATCCAGTCTCGAAGATTGTATGGGACAACTACGCGGCAATCTCACAGAAGTCCGCCCACGATCTCGGCGTTCAGAATAATGACAAGATCGAAATTGCCTTCCCACATGGCACAGGGAGCTTCCCCGTGTTCATTCAACCGGGGCAGGCTGATCAGGTCATATCTATCGAGCTGGGTTATGGTCGATCCGTCGCAGGACCGATCGGCTCTGGCGTCGGAACAGATGCTCAAGTTCTTCTATCGCTTTCCGCACTTGTGGGATCGCGCATCCTGAGCGGCGCAAGGATCGTAAAGGCGGAAGGTCACCACGAGCTTGTCTCGACGCAGGAACATCATTCACTCGACGACACTTTTGTGAAGGACTTCCACCTGAAGCGAGAGATTATTCGCGAGGGGACCCTTCGGCAATATGAGAATGATCCCCACTTCCTTCATCACGAGAAACGGGAATCGTTCAGCATCCACACGGAAGTGGAGTATAAAGGCGTCAAGTGGGCAATGGCAATCGATCTCAACAAATGCATCGGCTGCAATGCGTGTGTGGCCGGATGCAACGTTGAGAACAACATCCCCGCAGTGGGCAAAGAGCAGGTTGGAAGGGGGCGCGAGATGCAATGGATCCGCCTCGACCGGTACTACTCAGGAACGGCGGATCACCCGACGCTCAGCCATCAGCCCATGCTGTGCCAGCACTGTGACCACGCGCCGTGCGAAAGCGTCTGCCCCGTCGTTGCAACGACGCACAGCCCGGACGGTCTCAATCAGATGACGTACAATCGTTGCGTTGGGACGAAGTACTGCTCCAACAACTGTCCCTATAAGGTGCGCCGGTTCAATTTCTTCGACTGGCGCGGCCATCTTGCGGACGGCTATTACGAGCAGCAACCGATCAGCCTGATGCACAATCCGGAAGTGACGGTCCGTTCTCGCGGGGTGATGGAAAAGTGCACCTTCTGTGTGCAGCGGATCATGGAGGCACGCCAACACGCGACGGAGCAGGGCAGACCCTTGAAAGGAAGTGACGTGAAGACGGCCTGCCAGGAAGCGTGCCCGGCTACGGCGATCGTCTTTGGCGATATGAATGATCCGAACTCAGACATCTCACGTTATCGCGCTCACGATCTTGGTTATAGCGTGCTTGAAGAGACGAACGCGCTGCCGAACGTCACCTATCTTGCGAAGCTACGCAACATCCACTCGGAGAAACTAGCGTGAGCACTGCGGCCCTCGATTACACCCGCGAACTTCCGGTTGTGGAAGGGCGACCGACGGCGTCCGAACTTGAAGCCACAATCGTAGCGCCGCTCGATCAATTCCCATCGCGGACGTGGTGGATTGCGTTTAGCGTCACGGTGTCGTTCCTGACGATCGGGGCGATCTGCGTTGGGCTGACGATCTACAAAGGCCTGGGTCTCTGGGGTGTCAATCAGCCGGTCTCGTGGGGATTCGATATTGTGAACTTCGTGTTCTGGATCGGTATCGGTCACGCAGGAACGCTGATCTCCGCGATTCTTTTCCTCTTGCGACAGAGGTGGAGAACCGGCATCGCCCGATTCGCAGAGGCAATGACGATCTTTGCCGTCATGTGCGCGGGCGTATTTCCACTGCTGCACACCGGTCGACCATGGCTGCCGTTGTACTTGACGCCATACCCCAATCAGCACTCGGTATGGATCAATTTCACCTCACCGTTGATATGGGACGTGTTTGCTGTCACTACGTACTTCACCGTCTCATTGGTCTTTTGGTACCTCGGTCTCATCCCTGACCTTGCGAGCCTGCGCGACAGGACGACAAGCAAGATTAAGAAACTCATTTACTCAATCTTCAGCTTGGGATGGCGTCACTCGAACCGCCATTGGCAGCACTATGAGCGAGCGTACCTGATCCTGGCTGGATTTGCGACGCCGCTCGTTCTTTCCGTGCACACGATTGTGAGCTTCGACTTCGCCGTCTCGGTCATCCCCGGTTGGCACACGACGATCTTTCCACCGTACTTCGTTGCAGGCGCCGTGTTCTCCGGATTCGCGATGGTGCAGAACGTGTTGATTTTCGTACGGCAAGCCTTCAAGCTCAAGCACATTATCACGCTCGATCATCTTGAGAAGATGAACAAAGTCATGATCGTGACGGGTTCGATGGTTGGGTATGCCTATGCGATGGAATTCTTCATTGCATGGTACAGCGGAAATCAATTTGAACAGTTTGTGTTCTTGAACAGAGCCCTCGGCCCATACGCCTGGGCATACTGGATCATGGTGGCCTGCAACGTCGTCTTCCCGCAATTGTTCTGGATCAAGAAGATTCGCCGATCGATCCCGATCATGTTCGTTATCGGCATCACGGTAAACATTGGCATGTGGCTCGAGCGGTTCGTCATTGTTGTCACGTCGCTGTCGCGTGATTTTCTCCCGTCCAGCTGGGGACATTACGTCCCGACGATGTACGACGCGGGCATTTTGCTGGGCAGCTTTGGACTCTTCTTCACGCTGATCCTGATCTTCGTGCGTGTCTTGCCGGTTGTCTCGATTGCGGAGGCAAAAGCGGCGGTTGAGGGTGCACAACCGAAGCATCACTAGGAAATGAGCAACACTCATGAATGAGCAACACCTCTTTTCCATAACGGCACTCTTCGACATTCCGGACGAAATTATCCACGCCGCGGAGGAGGCAGACAAGGCGGGATATACACGCTTCGATGTCAATACGCCGTATCCAGTGCACGGAATGGATCGGGCGATGAGGCTGAAGCCGTCGAGGCTGGGTGTTTTTGCGTTGGTGTTTGGTCTGTTGGGCGCATTCGGGGGTGTAGCGTTCATGACCTGGGTTACGCTCGTAGACTACCCGCTGGTGATCGGCGGTAAGCCATTCTGGTCTTGGCCGGCATTTGTTCCGATCGCGTTCGAAGTCACCGTAATCCTCGCGTCGGTCCTCACCGTCATCACGATGATAGTCCTCTACCTCAAGTTCCCGAACAACGCTCACCCGCTTCACGATACTCTCTACATGAAGCGCGTTTCTTCCGACAAGTTTGGGATCACCATCCAGGCGGATGATCCCAAGTTTGATGAGCGGGAGGTTCGCGCGTTTCTTGGGAAGATGGGCGGCAAGGATATCGCGCCGATCTATTTTGACGTTGAAGAGCTCAACCATCGACAAAAGCTTTTCAATCCAAAGTTCTTCAGCGTACTCGCGGCAACAGCTTTCGTCGTATCAGCGACAACGTATGTGGTGTTCAACAAAGTGCTGTATATGGAGCCGTTTTCGTGGATGAGCACTCAGGAGAAGTTGAAGGCTCAACGGCCGAGTGAATTGTTTAAGGATGGAATCGGCATGCGCCCACCCGTGGAAGGGACTGTAGCTCGTGGTTTTCTTCCTTACGCGTTTAAAGGAAAGCCCGACGAGGCTGGCAAGGACTTGGTGAACCCACTGCTGCCGACGAAGGAGGTTCTGGAACGCGGAAAATCACAATATCTGACGTATTGCAGCCCCTGTCACGGCAACTTCGCACGAGGCGACAGTCGCTTGCAGGGACAATTTCCGAATCCGCCAACGCTTCATTCCGACAAGGTCCGGAATTGGCCGGATGGAAACATCTACCACGTCCTCACGGAAGGGCAAAATATCATGCCCTCCTATACGTCGCAGATATCTCGAGAGGATCGCTGGGCAATTGTCCATTACATACGGGTGCTGCAGCGAGCCCACAACGCAAAGGAGTCGGATCTGAAATGACCAGCCCCGCACCTGACCCAGGAGTGAGAAAGGAATTTTCGGAAAAGGTCAAGCGCCTTGCGTGGATCCTTTTGATCGTTGGGGTTCTGCTGTATGGTGCCGGATATCTGATCGACGCCAAGCGGAGCGCATTCAACAACGCTATCGGTTTCTTGTTCTTGGCGAGCGTAGCCAGTGGGTCGATCTTTCTTGTGGCGCTCGAGTATCTTGCTGGCGCAGTGTGGAGCGTGCCGATGCGACGGGTAAACGAATTCCTCGGAGGCCTAGTCGCAGTTGTGCCGTTTCTTGCGATCCCTCTTCTCTTCCATCTCCACGATCTCTTTCACTGGAGCCACGTGGAGGCAAGTGCCGGGGACACGCTGTTGACGGGCAAAGCGCCGTATCTCAACGTCAACTTCTTTATCATTCGGTTCGTCGCTGTCTTCCTGCTTTGGAATCTCTTCTATTTCTTGTTCACAAGGAACTCAACGAAGCAAGATTCGACCAGAGATCCGAGGCTGACCACGATCAATGCGCGTCTCGGCGCAGCGTTCATGCCGGTGTTTGCGATCACGGTGACGCTTACCGCGGTCGACTGGGCGATGAGTCTCGAGCCGCACTGGTACTCGACAATCCTTGGGGTGTACTATTTCTCGGGGACGGTTCTTGCAGCACTCGCCGCCGCAACGTACACCGTTATCAAGTTTCATGAGAATGGCTATCTCCCCAATCTTCGCCGCGACCATTTCTACAGCCTCGGTGCGTTGATGTTCGCCTTCATCAACTTCTGGGCGTATATTGCGTTCAGCCAATTTCTGCTGATCTGGTACGCGAATTTGCCCGAGGAAACTTTCTGGTTTATGAAGCGTTGGAAAGATGGGTGGGAGTATGTATCGATTCTCTTGATCGTCGTCCATTTTGTCGTCCCGTATTTTGCGCTCTTGACGCAGGACTCCAAGATGGACTTGAAGCGACTGAAACTGATGGCCATCTGGATTCTCTTTGCTCATCTTCTCGATATGTACTGGCTCGTCATGCCGACGTACGGAAACGGAATTCCATTCGGGTGGATGGAGATTGGATTTCCGATCCTGCTCGTCGGCTTGGTTCTTGTCGTGCTCTCATACAAGGTGAAGCATAATAACCTGGTTCCCGTTGGTGACCCGAAACTTGAACGAGGCCTGAGTTTCCGTCTGTGATCACGTAACGATGTCTATGGATTCGAAGCCAGAATTGAAAGCTGAAATTGATTTTCGAGACCTGCTGAGGAAGCCGCGGAAGCTCTTTGGCTATTCCTACATCTATTTCCTCATCATCCTCGTGGGATTGGGAGCTACCTATGTGAACAACCTGACGGTGATTGGAAAGAACAGCGTCCCCGCCGTTGTGGTGAAGGATTCTTCCGCGTTTGTGCAGGACATCCCATTCCAGAGCCCGGCCCTGCTTCCTCCGGTGGACGTGATGAAGGTCGGTGCTGCAACGCCTGAGCTTGTTCAGAGGGGAAAGGACCTCTTCCGCGCAAACTGCGCATCATGCCACGGTGAGGGTGGCGAAGGGGATGGGCCAGCCGGTATGGTTCTGAATCCAAAGCCGCGGAATTTCCATTCGATAGCGGGGTGGACCATCGGCTCCAAGGTCTCGCAGATGTACAAGACCCTGCAGGAGGGCATCGTCAAAAACGGTATGGCTTCATACAGCTACTTGCCACCGGCGGATCGGTTTGCCCTGATTCACTATGTCCGGACGTTTGCGGGCGGTCACCCGACCGACACGCGCGAGGAATTGCAGGCGCTCGAGACGACGTATCAGCTTTCGAAAGGGAGCAACATACCCGGACAGATTCCCGTTAAGAAGGCCGCCCAGTTTGTTGTGAGCGAGAACGCACCGGCTGTTGCCGCCATCGCTCACCTGGCAGAGCAAACGGAGAGTGCGAGGGGAGCGAAAGGGCCTGAGTTGCTCGATCGCGTTGCTAGTGACAAGAGGAAGGTTCTGTCGGCACTGATTCACAACAAACCTGTGCCACCAGACTTTGATCAATTTGTCAGGGTCGTCTCCTCAGATCCAATACAGCTTGGTTTCAAAACTGAGGTCGTTCAGCTTTCCCCGGCCGAGTGGTCGGTGCTGCATCAGTATATTCGTGAGTTAAGAACTCGCGGAGGTGTTTTATGATAGCGAACTCTCGATTTCCTGTCATATTGCTTGTGCTCGCGCTTGTCACGAGCGTGAGTATGGCACAGCAAACGACTCCCCCTGTTGGCATCGTAGAAAAACTCGGCCAAACGATTCCGCTGGATGGGGAGTTCTACGATGAAAGCGGCCATCTCGTACCGATCAAGAACCTTGTCAACAAACCTACCATCTTCACATTTGTCTACTATCGTTGCCCAGGAATCTGTAGCCCGCTCTTGACGGAGGTGTCGAAGATCGTCGAGAAGATGGACCTCGAGCTTGGAAAGGACTATCAGATCCTCACGGTCGGTTTTGATCATCGCGAAAAGCCAGAGCTTGCCGCGCAGAAGAAAGAAAACTATCTCAGCTCAATCAACAGGCCGGTTGATCCGAATGGATGGCGGTTTCTTACGGGCGACAGCGTGAACATTCACCGGATCACTGACGGGGCGGGGTTCTACTTCATGCGCACCGGCAATGATTATGTCCACGCGGGTGCACTCATCATTGTTTCGCCCAAGGGAACGATCACCCGTTACATCAATGGCATCCAGTATCTGCCGTTCGATGTGAAGATGGCCGTCATCGAAGCATCGAATGGAAAGGTAAGGCCGACGATCGCAAAGGTTCTGCAGTTTTGCTACAGCTACGATCCAGAAGCGCGCACCTACACGTTTAACGTAGTGCGGGTTGCTGGCGTTGTCATCATGGGTTTGGTCGGCATCTTTGTTCTCGTGTTCATCGTGAAACCGAAGAAGAAGCAAACGGAAGGATAACGAACGTATGGCGACATCAGTGGTACTGGCTGAAGCACCGGAGCCTGATTTCTATCACGCGGCGACAAAGCACAAGGGGATCCTCTCCTGGATTCTTACGACCGATCACAAGCGAATTGGCATCCTGTACCTTGTGACGATGTTGGTGTTCTTCTTCACCGCGGTGGTCCTCGGTGTGCTGATGCGGCTCGAAATGCTCACGCCAGGCAAAACAATTATGGAGCCGCAGACGTACAACACGTTCTTCACGCTGCACGGGATCATGATGATCTTTCTCGTCATCATTCCCGGCCTTCCGGCGGTGTTCGGCAACTTCATGATGCCGATCATGATCGGCGCAAAGGATGTGTTCTTCCCGCGTCTGAACCTCTTCTCCTGGTGGCTGTTCGTTGCCGGCGGGCTTCTCGCCTTGGTGTCCGTGTTTCTACCCGGTGGCGCAGCGGACACAGGTTGGACATTCTATGTTCCCTATAGCGTACGCACTACGACGAATGTGCTGCCCGCGTTGATGGCTGCATTCATTCTCGGGTTCTCCTCGATTCTGACGGGCTTGAATTTCGTCACAACGATCCATCGGATGCGCGCGCCGGGGATGAGCTGGTTCAAGATGCCGTTGTTTGTTTGGTCGCTGTATGCGACGGCCTGGGTCCAGATCCTGGCAACGCCGATCATTGGTATAACCCTGTTGCTGGTTGCGATCGAGCGGCTGTTTGGAGTCGGCATCTTCGATCCGACAATGGGCGGCGACCCCGTTCTGTACCAGCACTTATTCTGGATCTATTCCCACCCCGCGGTCTACATCATCATCCTGCCAGGGCTGGGCGTGGTTTCTGAGATTCTCCCCGTGTTCGCTCGTCGCACGATTTTTGGCTACAAGTTCATCGCGTTTTCCAGTCTTGCCATTGCGTTCGTAGGCTCGCTGGTGTGGGCACATCATATGTTCACCGTCGGGATGAGCAACACGGGAATGTTTGTATTCTCTCTGCTCACATTTCTCGTCTCAATACCCAGTGCAATCAAAGTCTTCAACTGGATTGCGACTCTCTACAAAGGCTCGATTGAGCTTGAGGTGCCGATGCTGTTTATTCTCGCGTTCATTGTACAATTTTGCATTGGTGGCTTCACGGGGTTGATCCTTGGAACGCTTGCGATCAACATCCACGTGCAGGATACCTACTTCGTGGTCGGGCATTTTCATTATGTCATGTTTGGTGGAACGGGATACGGACTTTTTGCCGCGCTCCATTATTGGTACCCGAAGATGTTCGGGAAAATGTACAGGAAAACTCCAGCTGTCGTGTCGTGGTTTCTCTTAACGATTGGCTTCAACCTGTTGTATTTCCCGTTCTTCCTACTTGGGTATTTTGGGATGCCCCGCCGCTATTACGACTACTTGCCGGAGTTCCAGACCTATCATCAGATCTCAACAGTTGGCTCGTGGATCCTCTTTGCAGGTCTTGTGATCATGTTCGTGAATCTGGTTGTCTCGCTCTGGCATGGCAAGAGGGCGACTGCAAACCCGTGGGGTGGTGAGACGTTGGAATGGAAAGTGCCATCACCGCCGCCGCTCGAGAATTTCCACGACATTCCTGTGGTCACCACGGGACCCTATGACTACAGCAAGTACGAACGCGTCGTTCAGGAGGCAAAGTGACTTCACACGCCGCCGCCGTGGCACACGGTCACGCTCATCGTGATGATGTTGGCACCAAGTTAGGGATGTGGCTCTTCCTCTTCACAGAGCTGATTCTGTTTGGAGGAATGTTCATCATCTACGCGGTCTATCGCTTCAGCTATCCAACAGAGTTTCGTCTCGCGGCGACGGAACTCGACACGCTCGTTGGAACAGTCAATACCATTATCCTGTTGACGAGCAGCCTGACAGTTGCGATGTCGATCACCGCGATACAGGAAGGGAAAAAGTGGCTGTCGTTTGTCCTTGTGGCAATCACCATAGCGTTGGCGCTCGCCTTTTTGGTCAACAAGTACTTCGAGTGGGGCCACAAGATTGCAGTCGGTCTCTATCCACGCTCGCCTGAGCTCCTTAGTAGGCCCGCGGGAGAAATCTTGTATTTTGGTCTGTACTATGTAATGACGGGTCTTCATGCACTGCACGTTATTATCGGCGCCGTTATTCTGGCGGTCATGATGGTCTTTCTTGCGAAAGGCACAATCAACAAACATTCGTATGTGCGCCTTGAGGTGGGAGCGCTGTACTGGCACCTTGTCGATATCATCTGGATTTTCCTCTTCCCGCTCTTTTACCTTTTGCAATAGGTGATGAGGATGGAACACCGCGAACAACAGCAGCACCAGGATGAAGTTCACGTTGTAAGCTACGGCCGGTATTTTTTGATCTGGCTGGGATTGGTGGCATTGACCGGCATGACCGTCGCCTTCGCCGGTATTAATCTGGGAAATTGGATCATCATCACAGCCATGACGATTGCATCCATCAAGACGCTGCTTGTCGTCAACGTGTTCATGCATTTGAAATATGAGGACAGGATCTTTCGAATCTTTGTGCTGGTTGCGATGGCCATCCTGCTGATTTTCATTGTGTTTACATTTTTTGACTACGCGTTTCGTTGAGGAAGATACCCTATGTTTCAGGGCACGTCGCCATTCTCTGACTATGTTGATGCCACGTTTCTGTCGATCGTGGGCATTTCGCTGCTGGTGCTCCTGGGGATCTTGATTGCGATGGTGTATTTCGTCATTCGCTTCAGTCGGAAAAGGAACCCACATCCCTCCAATATCGAAGGAAACATCCCTCTGGAGATCGCCTGGACCCTCATTCCACTTGGCTTATTCATGGGCATGTTCTACCTCGGATGGGAAGGATACCGGCAGATGTCGAACATACCGGAGGGGGCTCTCCCCATCAGGGTCACGGCCCGGATGTGGGCGTTCACGTTTGAATACCCGAATGGAGTGACAACCGATACGCTGTACGTGCCGATCCACACTCCCGTGAAATTGACGCTTCACTCGCTCGACGTCAACCATTCAATGTACATCCCGGCGTTCCGCGTCAAAAAGGATGTGATCCCGAATCGCCAGAACACCATGTGGTTCAAGACCTCGGCTGTCGCATCCTATGATATAGCCTGTGCCGAATATTGTGGTCTCCAGCACGCGTATATGTACACCAAGGTCGTTTCACAGGATTCAGCACAATTCGAACTGTGGTACAAGGCTGTTTCACTCAAACAGTCGAAGCCGTATCAGTCGCTGCTGAGCTCAACACGATAGAGGAATCACTTTTCCTAGGATCTGATTCGAACCAAAGGTACATGGACTTTCTCAAACAACTTGCACTTCCTCAGGCAGTCGAACATTTTCATCTTCTCCTTCTCGTCGGAGGATTGATTGCCGTCGTTTTCTTGCCGTACCTGGCGTTTCTCCTAGGTGCGTCATTCCTGTCATTCCGATACAATCGGACGGGGAGAACCGAGGGCAATCGCCTGCACCTGCAGTTTGCAAAGGATTTGATTGATACGGTCCTGTTCAATAAAACCGTGCCGACGTTTCTTGCGTTGCTCCCCGGCCTGTCCCTGGTTTTTGTGACAGCCCAACTCCTGCAATCGACTGAGGCGATCTCAGTTGGCTTGGTGGGCTACGCTTTCATCCTGCTTCTGGTCGCGGTTGTCCTGCTCTACACGTATAAGTACACATTCCGCTTGAGCGATTTTCTTGACGGGTATGAAGTTCTGCTGAAGGGGGATCAAAAGGGGGAGAGGAAGCTCGGAGAGGTTGAGGACTACAAGAAGCAGACGATCGCATCTCACCTCAAGGCTGGCCGGTACGGTATTATTCTTCTCGCGCTTGCTGCATTTCTGGTCGTTTCGTCGATGGCGGTAACGACGAACCCGATGAACTGGACCGCAGTCAGCACGATCTTCGAACTCTTCATTTCCCTTGATGTTCTGGTGAGAGTCCTGCAGTTCGTCGCGTTTGCGCTCGGAGTGACGGGTATCGGCATCCTCTTTTTCTTCTTTGCGTGGCAAGGCGGTAAGAAAGGGATGGATGAGGAATACAGCCGCTTCGTGCGGCGCATCGGTCTCCGGCTTGCGGTGACTTCGCTGCTTACACAGCCTATCCTCATACTTCTAGGAATCGCTCTCTTGCCGGGTGTAGCGCTTTCTGGATCGCTATACTTGTTCACAGGGTCATCGTTGGCAATGATGTTCCTCGCCGCTCACTTCGTCTATGTGTATAGCCGAGATCCGCTTCCCCGATACGTTGAGCCTGCGTTCTACGGTCTCGTGTTTGCGTCTGTGCTGCTGAGCGTAAACGATCAACTCGCGATCCACAACGCTACGAAGACGCACGCCGCATTTCTTGCCTATCGCCACGAGCAAACGCTTGAAACAATCAAGGCGAGCTTGGGTATTGCGGCACTCTCTATGACGGGAGAGGATATCTTTAACGCACGATGTTCTGCATGCCATCTTTTCGACCAGAAGAAAGTCGGGCCGGCATACAGGGACGTCATTCCAAAGTACGCAGGGAAGAAGGCACAGCTTGTCGCATTTGTCTTGAACCCTGCTAAAGTCGATCCGGCCTTTCCACCTATGCCCAATCAAGGACTCAGACCGGCTGAAGCTGACTCGATCGCCAGCTATCTTTTGGGCAAACTGGCTGAAGCAGGATCAAAACTGCCCATACCGTCACAGGGAAAAACTCAACGGCAATGAAATCGAGTTTCACATCCGACGGGACCGTTGCGATCCGTCGTGCCAAGTGGCTTGACTATCTCGCTCTCGCAAAGCCTGAGCTGACACTTCTCTCTGTTGTGACTGCCCTTGGCGGCGCCTACCTTGCGTCAGGAAATCCTGTTCCGTTTTGGCTGATCATTCACACGTTTATCGGGACAATTCTCGTCGGGGCTGGAGCGGGCTCGCTCAATCAGTATGCAGAGAGGGAACATGATGCAATGATGCGGAGGACGGAGAACCGCCCGCTGCCGTCGGGTCGGCTCGAGCCCCGAGAGGCGCTGATGTTTGGATCGGTAGCTGCTCTTGGAGGTGTCCTCTATCTCTCAGCCTTCACCAACACCGTCGCAGGGTTTCTTGCCGTTGTTACGCTCGTAACGTACTTGTTCCTGTATACTCCTCTTAAACGCATCACTCCCTTTGCGACGGTGATTGGCGGCATCCCCGGCGCTCTTCCGCCGATGATTGGATGGTCGGCTGTGGCTGGTGGGCTAACGATGGGGGCATGGGCTCTGTTTTTTATTCTGTTCTTCTGGCAGATGCCGCATTTTCTTTCCCTCGCATGGATGTACCGGAAGGACTATGCACGGGCCGGCTACCGGTTGCTTACAGTAGACGATCCCACAGGACTGGTGGCCAGCCGACAGATCCTTATCCACAGCGCAGCTCTCCTTCCGGCAGCTTTGATGCCGACGATGGTTGGGGTCTTGGGAGTCACCTATTTCGTTGGCGCGTTTCTGCTGTCGAGCGGATTTCTCCTGCTCGCTATTCGTCTGTATCAGAACCGCACCAATGGCAATGCAAGAAGACTATTTTTCGCATCGCTTGTGTACCTGTCGGTTCTTGTCGGTCTGATGATCTTCGACAGACTAGCCTGAGCGGTGGCCCGCAGGAGACTTGCTTTAGCAGCGAGGGAATCGTATATTGAAGACGCGTTAAATGTTCTTTGAGCAAATCCTTTAATCCTATCCGGCGAGGTAGGGAAGGGAAATCAAAAAGCAAAAATTAGAAATCAAAAATGTCATTGACCTGATTTTTTCTTTTTGATGTTTCCAGCTGAAGGCTGGTCCGCCTTTGGCGGAGATTTTTGATTTACCTTTGCCTCCTTTTTCGACTTCGTCGGGACTGGGGGCTTTTTCGTTTCTAAGGGCGGAAGCATGAGAAAAAACAAAATCTTGGATGCTGAGAGTTTTCGGCGAACTATCAACAGACTCGCGCACGAAGTCGTTGAGCGAAACAAGGGCACAGAAAACCTCGCCCTCGTGGGCATTCGTACCCGCGGTGAATTCCTGGCGCAGCGACTCGAAAAGAAGATTCAGGAGATCGAGGGGAAAGGAGTTCAGGTGGGGATTCTGGACATCACCCTGTACCGGGATGATTTGCGGGGACGCCTCGACCAACCGCAGCTGAAGAGCACGGAGATTCTCTTCGATGTAACCGGTAAGATCATTGTGCTGGTTGATGATGTGCTGTTTACCGGCAGGACGATCCGTGCAGCCTTGAATGCCCTGACCGACCTTGGAAGGCCCGCGCTCATTGAGCTTCTTGTTCTCATCGACCGTGGCCACCGCGAGCTGCCCATCAAAGCCGATTTCATCGGCAAGAGCCTTCCCACCTCTTTGAAGCAACAAGTCAAGGTGATGATGACGGAAACAGATCCAGAAGACGGAGTCTACCTTGTTGATGTCGATGAAGAAGGAAAGGAGATGAGGTCATGAAGCTTAAGAGCCGCCATCTTCTTGGTCTTGACGGAATGTCCAAAGAGGAGATTGCCCTGATTCTGGACACGGCCGTCTCCTTCAGGGAAATCCTCGACAGACCGATCAAGAAAGTTCCACCTCTTCAAGGCAAGACGGTCGTCAATTTGTTCTTCGAGAGCTCCACTCGCACCAGAATATCGTTTGAGCTTGCCGAGCGTCGGTTATCGGCAGATGTCGTGAGCTTTTCTACGGCAGCCAGCAGCGTAAGCAAGGGAGAAACGCTGAAAGACACCGCCCGGAACATTGAAGCGATGAAGATCGATATGGTCGTGATCCGGCACCCGGCCGCCGGCTCTGCGCATTTCTTGAGCCGGGTTGTTGATGCAAACGTGATCAATGCCGGCGACGGTGGGCACGAGCATCCGACGCAGGGTTTGCTGGACATGTACACGATTTGGCAGAAATTTGGATCGCTGGACGGACTTCGAGTCTGCATGGTCGGGGATATTACGCATAGCAGGGTTGCCCGTTCGAACATCTACGGTCTGACGACGATGGGCGCTGAGGTATCGGTTTGTGGACCAAATACGTTGATTCCGCGCGAGATCGAGAAGCTGGGTGTGAAAGTCTTTCATCGACTTGAGGATGTCATCCCCCGGGTCGATGTGCTCAACGTGTTGCGCATCCAGCTTGAGCGACAGAAGAGCGGTCTATTCCCGTCGCTCCGAGAATATCACCGGTTCTTCGGTGTGACGAAGGAAAAGGTCGCGAAAGCCCCCAAACCGATTACCATCATGCACCCGGGTCCGATCAACCGCGATGTCGAGCTCTCTGCCGATCTGGCTGACAGCGAGCATTCCGTCATTCTTCAACAAGTCACCAACGGGGTAGCGATTCGCATGGCTGTGCTCTACCTTTTGGGAACCTCAAACTAAGATAAGGCATACTATGAAGTTGCATCTGAAAGGCGGTAGGCTGGTTGACCCTGTGTCAGGTAAAGACGATTCCTTCGATCTGTTGATCGTCGATGGTCGAATTGAAAAGCTCGGCAAGAATCTCTCGGCCGATGGGTCGTACACAATCGTTGACATGCGCGAGAAGATCATTGCACCAGGATTCATCGATATGCACGTTCATTTACGCGAACCGGGCTTTGAGCACAAGGAGACGATCGAGACCGGTTGCGCTGCGGCGGCCGCCGGTGGATTCACTGCCGTCTGCTGCATGCCCAACACCAATCCGGCAATTGACGAAGAATCTGTCGCCCTGTACGTGCGGGAGAAAGGAAAAACGGTGTGCGAGGGCATCGTTGATGTGTATCCGATTGCAGCGGCAACGAAGGGACGCGAAGGTGCCGAGCTTTCTCCGATGGCGGAGCTCGCTCAGGCCGGAGCCGTCGGGTTTTCCGATGATGGCAGCCCCATTGCCAGCGCAGAGATCATGCGAAGAGCGCTGGAATATTCGTCAATGTATGGAATTCCCATCATTCAGCACGCAGAGGAATCCACGATGACGCAGGAAGGATGCATGAATGAGGGACTCACATCCACACGACTCGGGATGCTTGGAATTCCTCCCGTGGCTGAAGACCTGATGATCGCGCGCGATATTATATTGCTGCGGTATATCTCAAAGGCTCGATATCACGTTGCGCACATCAGCACCGCGGGAGCATTGGATCACGTCAAGAAGGCAAAAAAGGAAGGACTCAACCTCACCTGTGAGGTGACACCGCACCATTTCACGCTGACCGACGAGGCTGTCACTGGATTCGACACGAACACCAAGATGAATCCTCCGCTCCGCACGGCTGGCGATGTTGCAGCGATGAAGGAAGGATTGCGGGAGGGGACCATCGACGTCATTGCAACGGACCATGCTCCGCATACGATTGATGAAAAAGATGTTGAATATACGCAGGCACCCTTCGGGATTGTCGGACTCGAGACCGCAATAGGTCTGTCAATCACCGAGCTCGTTGAGAAAAAAGTCCTCACCCTGTTTCAGCTTGTAGAAAAGCTTTCCACAAATCCTCGCAGAATTCTCTCCCTCCCAACGATCAAAATGGCGGAAGGAGAACACGCCAATCTCACACTTTTGGATCCCGCCATCGAGTGGACCGTCAACATCGAATCGTTTCACTCGAAGTCAAAGAATTCGCCCTTCAATGGCTGGCGCCTGAAAGGTCGGGCGATTGGCGTTATCAACAACGGCAAAGCTCGCTTCATGTGAGTTGACGGGTTTGGATATGGCTCGGACCGTCTTGGATTTTCCCCACTGACTGTCAAAAGAGTTGACTGTCTAACCGGGTTCGTCCACAATTGTGAACGAACCTCTTCGAGAACCGTACACTGCTTTAGCGCACTCCTCCAAATTCCTACAGAAACGAACCATCTCAGTTGGCACGGACTTTGATTTTTTTAGTCTTGAGAGTTGCACTGTACGTGGAGGAGCATATGAAATCGCCTATAGCGTTGATCGCAGCGGCCTTACTTATCGTAGGATGCCACGAGCCCTATGTCATCGACACCACACCCCCGGCGCCGCCGCAAGGTATTCTCGCCGTTGCCATGGACAACGCCGTTGAACTGAGTTGGCTTCGCAACACAGAGCCGGATGTTGCGGGCTACAATGTGTGGGTGAGCGATCGGTTCGACGGAAAATATAAAATGCTCGGATCGACTCAGAAGAGGTCGTTCGTCGATTATGAAGCGCAGAACGGCGTTCGATCGTACTACGGCGTGACTGCGTATGACTATGAAGGCAACGAAAGTGATTTAAGCATAGACGTCGTGTATGCGACCCCACGACCCGAGGGGTACGGCGTGCGATTGAACGATTATCGAACCTCGCCGAATACGGCAGGGTACGATTTCTCAACATACTCTGTAGGTAAGTACAATGATGACTACACCGACGTCTTCTTCGAGCATTATAATGGCCGTTTCTACCTCAATGTGTGGGATGACACCGACATTCAGGATATGGGGTATACTCGTTCGCTCTA
>ERZ1292640.1673-Hain-H43-02um-R1-1673-length-18217-cov-5_pt1 | contig 18217 bp, 15 predicted proteins | sample MGYA00564404_ERZ1292640 | MGnify/ENA primary metagenome ERZ1292640 (study PRJEB36523, sample SAMEA6512636) | groundwater metagenome | collected 2019-01-08 | study: AquaDiva: Metagenomics assemblies of 32 groundwater samples
ACGGAGGACGGTCAACCGTCTACCGTCGACGGTCGTCGGCGGAGTGGGGGAGGGGTAAGGGGTGGGGGGCAAGGGCTCCAGCCGATTTTTCAGCATCCTCCTAGCGGTTGACGAGAGCTGCCCGGATGATATAGATTGAGTTGGTATGGGCCAACCCGACGAACGCTGGCTGGGCCTGTCTGAAACCGCCCGGCTGCTGGGCGTACACCCTTCCACCGTAAGAGCGTGGGCAGATAGCGGCAAGCTTCCGGTCCATCGAACTGCCGGAGGCCATCGCCGATTCCTGCGGACGGAGATTGAACGTTGGGAAGCCGACCGCGGGAGCCGCGCAAGCGAAGCTCAGATCGTTATCGAAAACGTGATCGGCCGCATTCGGCTGGAGCTGCCGCGCTTGCAGAATCAGCGCTGGTACCGCAAGCTGAGGGAGACTGAGCGGGCGGCCTACCGGGAAGAGTCCCGTCGGCTACTGCAACAAGTTGGGCGCTTCATCGGCGTGGCCGCAGATGAGGCCGCTGAAGAGGCGGCTCAGATCGGGCAGGACTATGCCCGTATCAGCCTGCAAGCAAATATGACTTTGATCGAAGCCGTGGAGGCCTTTCTGTTCTTCCGCAGCTTCTTGATGGAAAGTATCTTCAGCCTGTCCGAGGTCCAAGCGGCTCAGTCCTGGGATCAGATGCGCCGTGAAGCCTCGCGCTTCGCCGACCTCGTCCTCATCGCGCTGATTGAGGTCTACCAGCGCGCCTGAGGGTCTGTGGCTCGCCACGGTATAATCGCGGCTCGCCCAGATGCCCAACCCACTGGACCGCAACCCGCTGCTGACCCGTATCCGCCGAAACCACGCAGTTGAGCACGCCACAATTCACGTCCTGAGCACCCGCTACCCGCACACTCCAATCGCGGGGCGCGCCGACGGAAACGGATATCTCATCCTGGGGAGCCTTCCCACACAAGCGGTAGCCGAGTGCGCCAGGGAGGCCGCCTCACGGCTGCGTTCAGGAGAAGGGCACCTCGCCATTCATCCCAATTGCGGAACCAGCTTTCTCACTGCTGCGGTCCTGGCGGGGGCAGCCTCCTACCTTTCACTGCTGGGTGGACGCTCGAGTCGCTGGCAGGACCGCTTGGAGCGGCTGCCTCTGGCGATCTTCTCCACCGTTTTCGCCCTCATTGTCGCCCAGCCGCTCGGCGCGGCCGCCCAACGCCATCTCACCACCTCGAGCGAGATCGGGCAGCTCGAGATCATGGATGTGCAACGAATTCGCGGCGGCCGGACATTTGTCCACCGCGTTCTCACCCAAGGGTAGCGTGGGCGCGCCGTCCGTTTATCTCTTCTACGGCGACGACCCGCTATCTATCTCCGAAACTCTGGAGGACTTGCGGGAGAAGCTTGGCCCCTCAGCTGATTTCAATAGTCAGCGCTTCTCCGGCCGGGCGTTGAGCCTGGAGGGCCTCGAGCAAGCCTGCAATTCCCTGCCGTTTCTTTCCAACAGACGGTTGGTGGTCCTCGAAAACGCTGAGGCGCTGCCGCGGGACGAGGCGTTTCGCCAGCGCTTCGAGCGAATCTTGAACCAGCTTCCCGAGAGCACCGCGCTGGTCCTGGTCGAGCAGATCGACACGGAGCGACCCAAAATCGAGAGAGAGCAGCGGGCTCGCTCGATCGGACTGGCCTGGGCGGAAACTAAACCCGAGGCCGCTTACGTCCGCAAGTTTCCCCGGCCCAGAGGGTCGGCATTTGCGCATTGGCTTCAGGCCCGGGCCGAGTCTCTAGGGGGCCAACTCGAGCAAGAGGCCACCCAGCTGCTTGCGGAACTGGTCGCCGAGGACGTCCTGATCGCTGATCAAGAGTTGCACAAGCTCCTGGATTATGTGGATCACCGACGGGCTGTCACCGCGCAGGATGTCGAATCGCTGACTCCGTTTTATGGTCAGGCGGATGTGTTTGCGGTCGTTGATCGCCTGGGGGCCGGCCCTGGGTGGTTGGACCGGTTAGAGAAGCTTCTGCAAGACCATGATCCGGCCTACGTGTTTGCGATGATCGTGCGCCAATTCCGCCTGCTGATTCAGGCGCGTGCCGCGTTGGACGATGGCGTTGACCCGGTCCGGAAGGTTCAGGCTTCCGAATTCGTAGCCAAGAAAGTCAGTGCTCAGGCACGCAGCTTTACCGCTCCGGTGCTCGAGGGCTTCTACCACCGTCTTCTGCAGCTGGACCTGGCGGTCAAGCGCGGGGAGGCCGAACTTGCGCTGGACCTTGTTCCGTTGATGGCCAGCCTGACACGCTGACCCAAGAACTAACTCGCCTTCGCCTCAGCCTAAGCTCCTCCAAACCCAAGAGCCTTGTCACTGCGCACGGTTGCCGCGAGGTTGGTTGGCGTACTATCCTGGATCCGTATCTTCCTCCACAGGCCTAACCCCGAGCCAGAAGTGATTGGGTAGCACCTCCGGCATCGGCCTGAGCTCCAGGTTTCCTACCTGGGCCGGCAGCGTCCCCTCCGCAGTTGAGGGGTGTACAAAGCAGAGTGTTGGCGACCGACCGTACTTGCCACGGTAGTAGTCGGCCGCTCGGGCGACCCGCGACTCCATGGGCTGCTCGCGCTCGGAATCGAACCACATCATCCCGACATTCATCTCAACCTCCCTGGACTGGAATTCCCCCTAGGTGCAGAACTTACGCGGCCCGACACCATTGAGGGGCGAACATGTGTTCGTATTATACGCACATTTGTTCTAATGTCAACCGGAGTTTCGCATCGCTTCGGCCGTCGGTACCTGCTCCATTCCGCACGGGCAGGGCTCGTTCCCTCCACGAACATGTCGAATGGGGTCGCAAAACCGGCCGAAAGGGTCGCTATGCTACAATTCCGCGGAACGCTCCATGGAAGAAGGGTCGCTGCTCCTTGATATCCTCCGGCTGTTCTCGGTCCTCCTACTGGTACTCGCCAATGGCTTCTTTGTCGCCGCCGAGTTCGCCTTGGTCAGTGTCCGGAAGACCCGTATTGCTGAACTCGTTGCCCGTGGTGACCGGTCCGCTCGCTGGGTGCAGAAGGCGATCTCCAACCCGGACCGTTTCATTGCCGCCACCCAACTCGGCATCACCCTCGCCAGCCTCGGCTTGGGGTGGATCGGCGAACCCGCGCTAAGCCGGTTCCTGCAACCCCTCATCGACTTGTTTCCGGCCGAAATTGAATCCGAAGCCTCGCACAGCCTCTCGGCCGGCCTGGCCTTCGCGATAATCACCTTTCTGCACGTCGTGATCGGTGAGCTGGCCCCAAAATCCATCGCCTTACAGAGCCCAGAGCGAACCTCCTTGATCGTTGCCAGGCCGACGGTCGGGATCGAATGGCTATTCAAGCCAGCGATTTGGGTACTCAATGGTTCCGGCAATGCGTTGCTGCGATTGGTAGGCATCCGACCGGCTGAACCCCATGAACTGGTGCACTCGGTGGAAGAGCTGAAGATGCTGGTCGCGGCCAGCGCCCGCAGCGGCGTGGTTGGCGACAGTGAGCAGGAAATGCTCGACGCAGTCTTTGAGTTCTCAGAAACGCTGGTCCGTCAGGTCTTGGTGCCGCGGACCGAGCTGATCGCCGTGTCGTCAGACGCCAGCCTAGACTCTATGTTGGACTCGGCCATCTCGTCCTCCTTCTCCAAGATGCCGGTGTATGAGGACGACCTGGACCACATCATCGGAGTCGTTCACTTGAAAGACATTGTTCAGGGACTTCAAAGCGATCGCGCGGCGAGCACTACCGCGCGCGACATCATGCGAGAGGCCGTCTTCGTGCCGGAAGCCGCCCGGATCAGCACGCTCTTGCAGATCTTTCGCGCCCGTCAGCGCCACTTGGCGATCGCGTTGGACGAGTACGGCGGCACGGCCGGCATCGTCACATTGGAAGACTTGCTGGAAGAGATATTTGGCGAGGTTAGCGATCCCTTCGATCGGGACACCGAATTTGAGTCTCTGCCGGATGGCTCGTCTCTGGTTGCTGGCTTGACTCCGATCGAGGAGGTGAACGAGTACTTTGGGCTGCAGCTTGCCGATCCTCACTACGACACGATCGCCGGCTACCTATTGGGTCGCCTCGGTCGACTAGCCAAGCTCGGCGACACCATCGCCGCTGACGGTGTGCGCCTGCGGGTAGTTGCGATGGATGGTCGCCGAGTGGCGCGAGTCTGGATCTTTCCCCAGCCCGCCTCCGAACCACAACCATAAGCAGCATGTACGTCGAAATCGCGGTGAACTTGCCCGCAGTGCGGGGAACTTTTCATTACCACCTGCCGCCGCACCTGCGTGGCAAGGTTCGGCCTGGCCATCTGGTCACGGCACCTTTTGGACCTCGCCGGGTGCAGGGCGTGGTAGTTGGCACGCCGAGGGTACCTGAGGTTCCCGAGACCCGGCCAGTCGAAGAGCTGCTCGACCCGGAGCCGGTCCTGACGACCTCCCAACTCCAACTGGCCCGCTGGCTGGCTGAGCAATACCGCGCTCCGCTAGTTGAGTGCCTCACTTTGATGCTGCCGCCTGGCCTCAGCCGCCCGGGGGATTCGCTCTACACCCTGCTCGCCTCAGACGCCGTCGGGGAGAACAACAGCCAGCAGCGACTGATCCAACTCTTGGCTCGCCGAGGCCCGCTGCGCGGTCGGCAGATCGCACGTTCGCTTTCCCGGTCGGACTGGCGCCGGGGGGCCGACCGGCTCGTGCGCGAGGGCGTGGTCGAACGGGTTGCCATGCTCGACCCGCCGAAGGTCGGTCCACGCACCATCCGAATCGTGAGGCTGGCCCTGCCTCCCAAGCAGGTCACGGTGGAACTCAGTGGCCTCGGGCGGCCCGGCAGCGCAGCCGCGAGACGCCGGGAAGCTGTCCTTCAGTTTCTTATCCAGCATGATCGGCCGCTGGAGGCTAGCGAGATCTACGCTGAGACCGGCAGCAACTCCGCCGATCTACGGTACTTAGAGGCGCGGGGCCTGATCGCTATGGCCGCGCGCGAAGTGTGGCGAGACCCGCTGGCTGAGCTGGAGGTTGTGCCGGCCGAGCCTCCTGAACTCACGCCGGATCAGGAGGCCGCCTGGCACGGCATCCGCGGCGCGATTCAAGGCCGGGCCGCGGAGGCCTTTCTGCTGCACGGGGTGACCGGATCCGGAAAGACGGAGATCTACTTGCGTGCGGTGGGTGAAACGCTGGCCAGCGGACGCACCGCCATCGTGCTGGTCCCCGAGATCGCCCTTACTCCCCAAACCCTGCGCAGATTCTCGGCCCGATTTCCGGGCCGCCTGGGGGTGCTGCACTCACAGCTCAGTGAAGGCGAACGCTACGACACCTGGCGGCGGGCCCGAGCCGGCTCGCTGTCGGTCATCGTTGGCCCGCGCAGCGCTCTCTTTGCGCCGCTGAAGGGGATCGGGTTGATCGTGGTGGACGAGGCGCATGATGAGTCCTACAAGGAACACGGTCAGGCCCCCCGCCATCATGCCCGCGACACCGCCCTGCAGTACGCCCGGATCTCTTCGGCAGTGTGCATCCTGGGGACCGCCACTCCGGACATCGTGACCAGCTACCGCGCCGATCGGGGCGAGCTCATCCGGCTCACGCTCCCCAAGCGAATCCTCGGCCACCGCGATGTGCTGCGCCAGCAGGCCTCGCGCCTGGGCGTCCGCAGCAGCTACCGGCCGGCCGGTCCGACCGCCGAAACCATTGACCTGCCCCCCGTGCGGGTGGTCGATATGCGGCAGGAGCTGCGGGCCGGCAACCGATCGATCTTCAGTCGAGCGCTGCTGGGCGCGCTGGAGACGACCCTAAGCAACAGCCAGCAGGCAATCCTATTCCTGAACCGGCGCGGAACATCGACCTACGTGTTCTGCCGGGATTGTGGGCACGTCCTTCGCTGCTCGCACTGTGACTCACCCCTGACCTTCCACGGTGCAAGGGAACGCCTGTTGTGCCATCACTGCGGCAGAGACCGCCAGATGCCGGAGCGATGTCCCAACTGTGGGAGCACCCGCATCAAGCAATTCGGGGCCGGCACGCAACGAGTGCAGACGGAGGTGGAGCGGCTCTTCCCCTCAGCCCGAACCTTGCGCTGGGACCGGGACACCACTCGCACGAAAGGCGCTCATGACCGGATCCTGGAGGCCTTCGCCTCACAGCAGGCGAATCTTCTGATCGGGACCCAGATGGTTGCCAAGGGCCTGGACCTTCCGTTGGTCACATTGGTCGGCGTCGTGGCGGCGGACATTGGGCTTAACCTTCCAGATTATCGTGCGGCCGAGCGCACCTTCCAGGTCCTCAGTCAGGTGGCCGGTCGAGCGGGGCGCGGTCTGCTGGGGGGTCAGGTGATCCTGCAGACGTATGAGCCGGATCACTACGCCATCCAGGCCGCGGCGGCGCACGACTACCAGGCTTTCTACAAGTCCGAGCTCAGCCTGCGCAAGGAGCTGGGCTATCCGCCCTTCCGGCGCTTGGTGAGGCTAACAATTCAGCACACTTCGGAAGTCAGGGCACAACGCGAGGCCGAGCGTCTGGCGGGGAGCTTATCCGCCCGAATTGAGGAGCTGGCACTGCGCCGGGCCGACCTGATCGGACCGGTTCCGGCTTACTTCCATCGCGTGCGGGGCGAATACCGCTGGATGGTGGTGATCCGGGCCCCGGATCCACTCAAGTTGGTGCCTGAGGAGCTGCCTCGGGGCTGGACGGTCGACATCGATCCAGTCACCCTGCTCTGATTTTCGCTCTACGGTCAGAAGGCCACGGGCCGGAAGTTGGTGCCCCGGTCGAACACGTCAACCCCTTCGACTCTCTTCAGGGAATTCACCACCGCGTACGTCAGCGGCGTCGCCAGCGCCTCATAGGCGCTCTTGAACACCCATTGGGAGAGGACTGCACTCGCCAGAGCGGCGGGCGGGAGGATCCCCGAGAAAGCGGCGGTGATGAAGATGGCCGAGTCCGCTCCCTGACCCACCAGGGTGGATCCAATCGTCCGGACCCAAAGCAGCCGGCCTTCCGTCGCCAACTTCAGCTTGGCCAGCACGAAGGCATTGAGGAATTCCCCCACCAGGTATGCCAGAAAAGAGGCCAGGATCAAACGGGAACTGAACCCCAGGATCGCTTGATAGGCCTGACCGGCCTCTTCCGGCCCCGGGTAGACCGCCGCGTTCCAGAACGAGGCGCCCGGCAGCCTACCCGCTGCCCAGATGGCAACGACCGCCAGCAGGTTGCTGCCAAATCCGATCCAGATGGCCTGCCTTGCCCGGGCGTAGCCATAGACCTCGGTCAAGACGTCGCCGAGGATGTATACCACCGGGAACAAAATGACCGCCGCAGGCAGGGTCAGGCCAAGCAAGTCAATCAGCTTGACCGCGATGATATTGGAGACGACCAGGGTCGTGGCGAAGACGGCCACGATTGCGGGATACCAGCGGAAGCCCGCCATTCAGCCAGTCGCCTCGCGGTTGCCGTGCTCGGCCTCGACCGTGATCGCGATGCCGCCTCGCACTTTGAAAGCCCCCCGAACGTGGCACCAGTGCGGATCCAGCGCCGAGACCAGGTCGTCCAGGATCTTGTTGGTCACATGCTCGTGGAACACGCCTTCATTTCGATACGACCACAGATACAGTTTGAAAGACTTGGATTCCAGGATCTTTTGATTGGGGATGTACTCGACGGTGATCGTGGCGAAGTCCGGCTGTTCAGTCGCCGGGCACACACAGGTGAACTCGTCGGTCTCCAGCCGGACGACATATCGGCGCTCGGGGTGGCGGTTCGGAAATGTTTCGAGCCGCTTGCTCGGGCCGGCCTTGCGTCCCAGCAGCGTCAGGCCCTCCAGATCAGAAGCTTCGCTCACAGCGGCCTCCCTGGCTTCGCAATAGTGGCGCGAGATACCCCGCCCCGTGTAGACTGACGAATTGTATCAGCGCCGATTTTCGGCACGAAACTTGCATAATCCGGTTGGCACTGAACCGAGACCGCAGTTGAACTCAACTCACAGACCTCCCCCAACGGTTCTGGTCGTTGATGACGATTCGTCCTACTGCACGATCATTCGCGAGCTGCTCGTTCGCAACGGCTACCAGGTCCGGCTGGCGTATGGTGCCGAGCAGGCCTTTGACCTGCTACAACGCGAGCGTCCCGACCTGATCCTGGCCGACTTGATGATGCCGGAGGTCGATGGGCTGGCGTTTATCAAGCGGTTGCGTTCCTCTCCTGCCCAGGCCGGCATCCCGACCATCGTCGTCAGCGCTCTGGTACTGGCCCGCGAGCGCGCCGCGGCGGCTCTGGCCGGCGCGGATGCCTTCGTAGCCAAACCCTTCTCCATCAACCAGCTTCGGGCCGCCATCGATACGGTAATGGCGCCAGTCCAGGGTTAAACAAAAAGGCCGCCAGGTCGGCGGCTGCGCGGAGCTTCTCCGGTTAGGTTTTGGAGCGCCGGTCGGGGCTACCGATCACCAGACGCTCGCTTCTGTTAGTTGTTGTTCGCTCCCGGCCGCGACCTGGCGGTATCTGTCTTCACAGTACACCCTTTGAGACCCCTGAGCTAGGGACAAAGATCACCCCGCGAACCTGCAATTCGGACAATCACTCGTACAGTGAGGTGCGGATCGCCAGCACCTGGCGACGCAGCCCCTCGTCGGTCTCGAGCCGATCGGCGATCCGCTCATAGCCATACATCACAGTGGTGTGGTCCCGGCCGCCCAGCGCTTGCCCGATGCGGGGCAGCGAAGCCTCTGTCTCTTCCCTCATCAGGTACATCGCAACGTGACGCGGCAGCGCCAATTGGCGAGTGCGCCGCGGCCCACGCAGTTCCTCCTCAGGCACTTGGAACTGCTGCGCCACCGCGGCGATGATCCGTCCGGTGGTGAGCTGGTGGGGCTTGGACGCCAACTCAGCCAGGGCGGCCTCGATGGTTTCCTCCCCCAAGGGTGCCCCCGTCAGATCTTCCAGCGCCAGAGCACGGGTCAGCGCGCCTTCCAGCTCGCGGATGTTGCTCTGCGTGCGGCGGGCAATGAGCTCGAGGTGCTCTTGCTGGACTGCCCGTCCGGCCCGCTCGGCCTTAGAGCGCAGGATGGCCACCCGGGTCTCAAAGTCCGGCGGCTGAATATCGGCTGCCAGGCCCCACTCGAACCTTGACCGCAGCCGCTCTTCCAGCGTCACGAAGGATTTGGCCGGGCGATCGGAAGACAGCACGATCTGCTTGGCCTGCCCGTGCAGGGCATTAAAGGTGTGGAAGAATTCCTCCTGGGTCGATTCCTTGCCGGCGATGAACTGCACGTCGTCGACCAGGAGAACATCCACCTGACGGTAGCGCTCCCGGAAGGCGGCCGTGCCGTGGGTACGGATGGCATCGATCAATTCGTTGGTGAAATCCTCGGCAGGTACATAGACGGCACTCAGGCCGGCGGCAGTGCAAGCATGCGCGATCGCGTGCAGCAGGTGAGTCTTGCCCAGCCCCACTCCGCCGTATAAGAATAGCGGGTTATAGGGTCCGGCGGGATTCTCGGCGACCGCGCGGGCCGCCGCGTGCGCCAGCCGGTTGCTCTTCCCAACAATGAAAGTCTCGAAGCTGTAGCGCAGGTTGATGTTCGTCTGCGGTTTGCCGGGTGTCACCCGAGCGAGGGCCACTTCCGGCTCTACGGGCTCGGGCTGCCACACCACAAAACGCACCTCGACGGTCCGTCCCGCGATTCCGCTCAGCACCCGTGTGACGGTAGGACCAAGCCGCTCGGCCAGCCAATCCCGTGCGAAGGCATTCTGTACCCCCACGATGAACTGGCCGTCCTCGTAGGCAAGCAATTCCGCGTCGCGCACCCAGGTTTCGAAGGCCGCCCTCGGCATCTCCACCTGCAGTTGGCCTAGCGCAGCCTGCCAGAGTCGCTCCGCGTGCATGCGAACCTCCGATAATCGCCCGAGCGGGCGACGTATGTTGATCGTTTAGATTGTCGGAGAACGAGTTGTCGGGTTCTGGTCCTGGAGCGGATGGCCCCGTCGTCTCGAGCGCCGGGCCCCCTTGCCGCGCTCAGATGGCATTCTAGCAGAATGGTCAGAGTCGATCAATGCTCGCGACCCTCGCCAACCTAAAAAGATTCGAATCTTTAAGACACGCTCACCTTAACGTGCGGCCGCGGAACTCGCATGGGCTCGATCTCATGAAGACACGAAGAGCCGCCCCACATGGCCGGCCTCTTACAATCAACACGCCAGATGTATGCCATCTGCTGGAGCATCTGGCAGTGATTTGCAAGGAACTATCGGAAACTTAAGACGTGGCCGCCACGCGAGTCAATCGATAACGAGAAATTGAAGCTCGGAATTGGAGCTTTCCCCGAACGCGATTCGTCGACTCTTGAGAACAACTCGAAAGGAACAGCCTCATCCGCGCAGCACATAGGACAGCGCCTCGCCAAGGCTCGACATTTCATTGACTTCGAGACCCCCAGGCACAGTCAACTTGCCTCGCGCGGCCCTCGGAACCACCGCCTGGCGAAACCCGAGTCTGGCAGCTTCGCTCAGCCGCGCGGGCAACTGCGCGACGCTCCGCAACTCGCCCGATAGGCCCACTTCGCCCACCAGCACCAGATCCGGTGGGAGCGGCCGGTCGCGGGCCGAGGAGGCGATAGCGGTCGCCAGCGCCAGGTCTGCCGCTGGCTCGCTCAACTGCAGTCCTCCCACCACGTTCACGAATACGTCCTGATCCGAGAGTTGAATCCCAACCCGGCGGGTGAGCACCGCCACGATCAGCAGCAACCGGTTGCTGTCCACTCCATTGGCGGTGCGCCGGGGATAGCCGAACACGGTTGGGCTGGTCAGCCCCTGCACTTCCACCAGCAGTGAGCGGGTGCCTTCCATGGTGATGGCGATGGCCGATCCTGGGGCCTCTGCCCGTCTCTCCGCCAAGAACGCTTCGGAGGGGTTGGCGACCTCCAGCAACCCTGAGCTTGCCATCTCGAAGACGCCAACCTCGCTGGTCGGACCGTAGCGATTCTTGACCGACCGCAGCAAGCGGTAGCTGTGGTAGGGGTCGCCCTCCAGGTAGAGCACGGTGTCGACGATATGCTCGAGTACCCGCGGTCCGGCGATGGCGCCTTCTTTCGTCACGTGCCCGACCAAGAAGATGGCGACTCCGGTGGATTTTGCCGTCGCCTGCAGCCGGGCTGCGCATTCGCGAACCTGAGAGATCGAGCCGGCCGCCGATTCGATCTCGGCGGACTGCATCGTCTGGATCGAGTCGATCACCGCCAGCCGAGGACCGATCGCCTGGATGTGACCGATCACCCGCTCGAGGTCGGTCTCGGTGACAAGATATAAGTCTGCGCCGGGCGAGGCTCCGTCCAGCAGGCGAAGAGCCCGGCTCTTGATCTGCCCGACCGATTCCTCCCCCGAAACGTACAGGACCGGACCGCTCTTCGCCATTGCGGCGCTCGCCTGCAATAGCAGGGTCGACTTGCCGATTCCAGGATCACCCCCGATCAGCACCAGCGATCCGGGCACGATCCCTCCCCCCAACACGCGAGCAAATTCCCCGATTTCCAAGGGCAACCGATCGTCGACCCCCTCCTGGATATGGCCAAGTTTCTGAGGCGGCTGTCCAAAAGCGGTGGGCGAGCCGCCGGGACGCGGCTCCAGCACCTCCTCTACCATGCTGTTCCACTCGCCACACTGGGGGCATCGTCCCAGCGGCTTGGCGGCGGTTCGGCCACACTGCTGGCACACATACTGCGTTTTCACCTTCGCCATGTTCAATCCTGGAGATGCGCTCGCGGGGGTTCTTCGAGGATTATATCCGGGCCGCGGCGCTGGCTAAGAAAACAAAAAAGGGCTGCCGCTTCGGACAGCCCCAGCGTGGCTTTCTTCGGCCCTAGCCGGCGGCTACGGCCTGTTCTTCCTCGCCGGCCCGCTCTCCCGGAGAGAGAACCAGCTCTCCATCCTGCACCTCTACCATGACCGTGTCTCCATCCGCGAATTCACCGGTGAGCAAGGCGTCCGAGAGCCGGTCCTCGACCTTATTCTGGATCACCCTTCGCAGCGGCCGGGCACCCATCTCCGGATCGTAGCCCAGCTCGGCCAGCAACCCTCTGGCTTCGTCGGAAGCCTGCAAAGTGATGCTGTAGGCCTCCAGCCGAGAAGCCACCTTGGCGAGTTCGAGATCGACGATCTGCTTGATCTGATCCAAGGTCAAAGCATGGAAGACGATAACCGAGTCGACTCGGTTGATGAATTCGGGCCGGAACTCCTTTCGGAGGGCGTCGGTGAGGGTCTTGTACATCTCTTGGTACGCCAGCCGCTCCTCCTGCTCCTCGTCGCGCTTGACCGCGAAGCCCAATTTGGCCTGGTGCACGATCAGTTCGGCCCCCAGGTTGGAGGTCATCACGATTATGGCATTCCGGAAATCGACCTTGCGGCCGCGCCCATCGGCCAGGTGGCCCTCCTCCATGATCTGCAGCAGCATGTTGTGGGCCTCTGGGTGGGCCTTCTCAATCTCATCGAACACCACTATGGAGTACGGCCGGCGGCGGATTGCCTCCGTCAATTGACCGGCGTCATCGTAGCCAACGTAGCCTGGAGGGGCGCCGACCAGCCGGCTGACCGTGTGCCGCTCCATGAACTCCGACATGTCGATCTGAATCAGGGCTTCTTCGGTGCCAAATAGGAACTCCGCCAGCGCCTTGTTTAGCTCGGTCTTGCCGACCCCGGTAGGCCCCAGAAAGATGAAAGAGCCGACCGGCCGGCGGGGGTCCTTGAGCCCGGCTCGGGCCCGGCGCACGGCTTTGGAGATTACCTCGATGGCCTCATCTTGCCCCACGATCCGCTTGTGCAGCGCCTCTTCCATCTGCAGCAGCCGTTCGGATTCTTCTTGAGCGATCTGCATCACCGGGACGCCGGTCCACATGGAGACCAGTTCGGCGATGTCATCCGCGGTGACCCGCGGGCTGTCGTCGCTCCGCTCCCAGCCCGCCCGCAGCTGGGTGAGTTTCTCTTCCAACGCATCCGCCTGCTCCATCAACTCCTGACCATCGTCGAAGCGGGCTTCTTCGATCGCCAGGGCGTGGGCCTCCCGGGCCTGACGGAGTTGCACCACTGTCTCTTTCAGCGAGCGAGCAGTCGGACTCTTGTACATGCGCACGCGGGAGGCCGACTCGTCGATCAGATCGATGGCCTTATCCGGGAGGAAACGCTCGCTCACATAGCGGGCGGAGAGATGAGTCGCGGCTTCCAGCGCCTCATCGGTGATCACCAGCTTGTGATGGTTCTCATACGGTGTCCGCACCCCGCGCAGGATCTCGATCGTCTCCTCTATCGTTGGTTCATCGACGTAAACAGGCTGGAAGCGTCTCTCCAGGGCCGAGTCGCTCTCGATGTACTTGCGGTATTCGTCCAGCGTGGTGGCTCCGATCACCTGCAGCTCCCCACGCGAGAGCGCCGGCTTCAGGATATTGGCGGCGTCTACGGAAGAACCCGCCGAGCCAGCGCCAACCAGCATATGAACTTCATCTAGAAACAGGATTGCACCGGATGACTTCAATTCATCGATAACTCGCTTCAACCTTTCCTCAAACTGGCCGCGGTACATGGTCCCCGCGACCAGTGAGCCCACGTCCAATTGCAGCACCCGCTTGCCGAGCAGCGGCTCAGGCGTCTCGCCAGCCACGATGCGTTGGGCCAGACCCTCTACGATGGCGGTCTTTCCGACGCCTGCCTCACCGATCAGGGCCGGGTTGTTCTTGGTTCGACGGGCCAGGATTTGGATAACCCGCTCGATCTCCATCTGGCGCCCGATTACGGGATCGAGTTTCCCTTCCTCGGCCATGCCAGTAAGGTCGGTGGCCAACTGATCGACCAGCGGGGTTTTGACCGCCTGTTCTTTGCGCTCCCGGCCAGCGGCCTGGCCGGCTCGACGAATGGGTGCCTCTTGCAGCACTCGCCGGGTCTCGCGGCGGATCTGCTCAGGGCTGGTTCCGAGCCGCCGCAGGACGTCCATCCCTACGCCCTCGTTCTGGCGGATCATGCCTAGCAGCAGATGCTCCGTTCCAATGTAATGGTGCCCCATTCGGCGGGCCTCATCGATCGCCATCTGGAGCACTTGCTCGGTACCTGGGGCCAACTCGATCCGGCCGCCGGCATTGCGGCCAACGCCCGTCAGCCGTTCGACCATGTCCTTCACCCGGGCGGGGTCCAGGCCTAAATTGCGAAGGACCCGGCCGGCAACGCCTCCCTCCTCCCGGATCAATCCAAGCAGCAGGTGCTCGGTGCCTATGTAGTTATGATGCAAGCGCTCAGCCTCTTCGTGCGCTAGGCTGAGCACTCGTCGGGCCCGTTGGGTGAAGCGCTCCATCTTATCGGCCACGAACTGTTCTCTCCTGGATGTTTCCCTGTCGATCGAATTCTACCAAAGAGTCCCCTCCGGCACGCTCAGGAGGTCCTTCCTATCCGCTCAACCCTCATTCTCGGTCCCCGCAGTGAATACTTCTTCCTGCTCTTCGGGGACCTCTTGAACTCGTTCCTCCTCCATCGCGACCAATTCCGCTTCCGCTTCCAGTTCGGCGTCAAAATCCATGACCGGCGCTTCCTCCGACTGGTCTTGGACGGCCGCTGCCCAATCCAGCTCGACGTATTCGGCCGAGTCGACTCGTTTTAGGCTCAGGCCAATCCGGCGCCGCTCGGAATCAACGCGCAACACCCGCAAGGTCAATTCCTGGCCCTCCTGTACCACCTCTCCAGGATCCGCGACCCGACGGTCGGAGAGTTCTGAGATGTGGACCAGACCTTCAATGCCGTATTGTTCCAGGCCAGCCAGGCTGGCGAACGCGCCAAATTTTGTGAGCTTGGTGATCGTGCCCTGCACCAGCTTTCCCTCGCCGTACTGCTCTCGGATCACTTCCCAGGGATCGGCCTCCAGCTCGCGCATGGAGAGGCTGATACGGTTCCGTTCTGGATCCACGGCGAGCACTTTGACCTGAACTTCATCACCGACTTTGAGGATCTCCCGCGGGTTGGTGACCCGTTTCCAGGAAATTTCCGAGACATGCACCAGGCCATCCGCCCCGCCGATATCCACAAACGCGCCAAAGTCGGCCAGGCTGATGATGTGACCGGTCCGGACCTCGCCCACCATCAATTGCGAGATCAGCATCTCCTTCTGTGCCTCGCGGGTCTCTCGGGCTGCTGACCGCTCGGACAGAATCAGCCGGTTTCGGGGACGATCCACCTCGATCACCTTGCTGACGATCTGCTCCCCAACCATCTGGCCCCAGCGTTGATCCGGCGTCTCGCCGTCCGCCCGCCGACGGCGCGGCAGGCTGACTTGGGAAGCCGGCATAAAGCCCCTCAGGCGGCCCAACTGTACGATCAGACCCCCTTTGTTATAGCCGGACACCTCTCCCTCGAAGATCGCTTTGGTTTGGAGCAGTTCCTCGGCTCTCAGCCAATCCCGCTCCTCTCCCGCTCGGGCAAGCGAAAGCTCAGGCGCACTACCGCCGCCTGAGCTTAAGACGTAAACATGGACTTCCTTCCCTACGTTGAGCGCGGCTCGCTCAGCTTCAGTGAGCTGCTCCAACTCTCGGGCCGAGATTACGCCCTCGGACTTGGCCCCGATGTCGACCAGCACATCGGTATCCGTGACCCGCGCAATGGTTCCCGTTCGGATCTCGCCTCGCCGGGGTGCTTCCAGTTCATAGGCTTCGGACTCAAGCAGCGCGTCCATAGGGTGAACTTGCGGCTCGTTGCGCAGTTCGGTTTCCCCAGCTTCGCTCTCCTCCAACTCATGCGCCATTGCTCAAGGACACTCCAGACTATCGATTATAAAGGTGATAGGAGGGCTTGACAACCTGCCTTCGATTTTCGGCGCGGTATAATGCCTCGCGGCCGGGTTTTGCGCTTTAGAAAGGACCCCAGCCATGGCACCGGTCTATCCATTCTCCGCCATCGTCGGCCAAGAGCGCATGCTACGCGCTCTCATATTGAATGCCGTCAACCCGCGCATCGGGGGCGTACTTATCCGAGGTGAGCGCGGTACCGCCAAATCCACCGCCGCCCGGGCGCTGGCCGCCCTGCTTCCCGAAGTGAAGGTGGTGGCGGATTGCCGCTTTAGCTGCGATCCGGACCAGCTCACCACCTGGTGCACGGAGTGCCGGGAGCGGGTCGCCGCCGGGGAGGTGCTCCCCACCGCCGTCTTCCGGACCACTTTCGTGGATCTTCCAGTATCCGCCACGGAAGATCGGGTCGTCGGCACATTGGATATCGAACGCGCCATCAAGGAAGGGGAGCGGCACTTCGAACCGGGGGTCCTGGCCTCCGCCAACCGCGGTCTGCTCTACATCGACGAGGTGAACTTGCTGGACGACCACGTGGTCGACCTGCTGCTCGACTCAGCCGCGCTGGGTATGAACATCGTCGAGCGGGAAGGGATCTCCTTTACTCATCCCTCGAGATACATCCTGGTGGGCACGATGAACCCCGAGGAAGGAGATCTGCGCCCGCAGCTGCTGGACCGCTTCGCCCTTTCGGTCGACATCCGAGGACTAACCGACCGGCGCGACCGGGTGGCCATCATGGAGCGGAACCTGGCTTTCGAGGCCGATCCAGAAGGTTTCTGGGAAGAGTGGATGGAAAAGGAACGGGCGCTCTCCATTAAGATCGAAGCGGGCCGCGGATTGGTGGATTCGGTCACCTATAGCGGCAAGAACTTGCACGCCATCGCCGCCCTGACCACTTCGCTGCGGGTCGATGGACACCGGGCCGATCTGGTGATCCTCAAGGCGGCCAAAGCCCACGCGGCCTTCGAGGGCCGCGAGGCCATCGCCGAGTCCGACATTGCTCGCGCCGCGGAACTGGCCCTTCCACATCGCCTGCGCCGTGGCCCCTTCCAGCAAACCGAGTTCAAGCTGACCGACCTGGAAGAGCGCCTGGAGCAGATTCAGGCCGAGGGCGCTCAAGCTGAGCCGGAGCCGAAGGAAGAGCAGGAGCTGGCCCGAAAAAAAGTCGGCGCCAGGGCGTAGCCCGAGACGCCGAAGAGCAGACCAAAGACCTCGGTCAAGCCAAGCCAGTTGAACAGACCGTCGTCGACTCCTTACAAGCCCGCTGGTGGGAGGGCGGCGACAAAGTCAAGATCGGCGACTCGTTTATCCCCCGCCGAATCGAAAATCCAATCGATCGTCTGACCCGCAAACAGGGCGGTCGCCGCACGCAGACCCGCTCGGCGCGAAAGCGTGGTCGTTACATCTCGGCCAGGCCGGCAACGGAATCGACCACCGACATCGCCTTCGACGCGACGATCCGGGCTGCTGCTCCTCATCAGAGACGGCGGGCCAAACAGCGAGAGCGAGTGGCCATTGCCATCCAACCCTCCGACCTGCAGCGGAAAGTTCGGGTGCGCAAGGCCGCCAACCTGATCCTCTTCGTCGTGGACGCATCCTGGTCGATGGCCGTCGCCGAACGCATGTCGGCCACCAAAGGGGCCATCCTGTCGCTCTTGACGGACGCCTACCAACGCAGAGACCGGGTGGGGTTAGTGGTGTTTCAGAAGGACCGCGCCTTGACCGTGCTCCCGCCAACTAACTCCATTCAACTGGCCCATCGGGCCCTGGCCGATATCCCGGTTGGGGGTAAGACGCCCCTCTCTGCGGGCCTCATCCTGGCGCTGGAAATCCTCGAGCGCGAACGACTGAGCCATCCGGAGGTGCTTCCGCTGATGATCCTGCTCACCGACGGAGCGGGGAATGTCTCCATGGGGGATTTCCCACCTCAAGAAGAAGCGATGTTGGTAGCAGACAAGTTCCACGAGCACGAGATCCGCTCCGTGGTGATCAATATGGAGCACGCCGCCTTTGATCAGGGGCTAGCCCGCACCCTCGCCGACCGCCTGGGTGCGCCCTGCTATACGCTGCAGCAGCTGAAGGCCGAGCACCTCTACCGCACGGTCCGCCAGGAGATGGAAGCCGCCCAGGCGTAGGCCCGGCGTGTCCGTAAATACCTCCAAGGCAGAATCGCAGGTCGACCGCTTGACCTAAAGAGCATGACGCAGTCAGGCTCGAGCTATACGACGAAAGAGCTGTCCGCCGAGACTTGGAAGGACTTCGAGAGGATGTTCGCCAAACACGGCGGCGTGCAGGCGGGGTGTTGGTGCATGGTCGACCATCGCGCCCGGCCGATATCCTCTGAAGTCCAAGGCCGGGCCGAGCCCCTTGGCTCCGCCCGGGACGAGTAACATCGTGATGAGGAGGCGAGTCTAGATCTCGGCGCGTTTCC
>ERZ1292640.1674-Hain-H43-02um-R1-1674-length-18216-cov-6_pt1 | contig 18216 bp, 16 predicted proteins | sample MGYA00564404_ERZ1292640 | MGnify/ENA primary metagenome ERZ1292640 (study PRJEB36523, sample SAMEA6512636) | groundwater metagenome | collected 2019-01-08 | study: AquaDiva: Metagenomics assemblies of 32 groundwater samples
TTCGGGACGAGAATGCTCGTTCCGCCACAAAGGCGGAACGGCACAAAGAGCGGGACTGGCGCCTCTGGCGGAAATTTGCGATTTACGATTGAACCTATAGCAGGCGTTGCAGACAAATCGACAATCGACAATTGACAATCGGCAATCGAAAATCCAGCCATGTCGAGCCTCTACATCCATATCCCATTTTGCGAGCATAAGTGCATCTACTGTGATTTCTATTCGATTGCTCCAGCGGAGAGTGCCGACCAGAACGAGGGACTGATCCGGCGATTTCTGGATGCGTTGAGAACGGAAATCAGCCTGCGGAGCCGGGATGAACGTTTCAAGGTCTCGTACGAGACGGTGTTTTTTGGAGGCGGAACGCCATCGCTCCTTCCTCCATCTGCTATCGGCGGGATTGTTCAGACTCTCGCCAGTTGCTTCTCCATTGAGCGAGATGCGGAGATCACGCTTGAGGCAAATCCAGGGACGGTAGACGTTGAGAAGCTCAGAGCTTTACGTGCCGTCGGTGTAAACCGGCTCAGCATAGGCATTCAATCGTTCCATGACGATGAACTTCAGTTCCTGAGCCGCATCCACTCGTCTCGACAAGCGAAGGAATGTGTGCGGGATGCCTATCGGGCCGGATTTCAGAACGTCAGCATCGACCTGATCTTTGCACTTCCATCACAGACCAGAGACCGATGGGAAACAAACCTCGGGCAAGCCGTTGAATTGAATCCGACGCACATTTCATGCTACAGTCTTATCGTTGAGCCGAACACGCCGCTATTCAGAATGGTCGAGAGCAATCAAGTTGCGCTCCTGTGCGTGGAGCAGGATGCTGAGCTGTATGAGCACACGATCCACTTCCTTCGCTCGCACGGCTACGAACAGTATGAGGTGTCGAACTTTGCGAAGCGCGGCTTTAAGTCACGCCATAACAGCAACTACTGGAATCACAGCAACTATCTCGGTTTCGGACCATCGGCGCATTCCTTTTGGTCTCTCGCGCATGCTGGTGGCGCTCCGAAACGGTGGTGGAATATTGCCAACGTGACGGCGTACGCGCAACGATTGGAGAAAGGCATTCTGTCAGTCGCCGGGGAGGAGGAGCTGACGACTGATCAGCTCATCACAGAGGAGGTCTTTCTGGGGCTGCGCGGTGATGGTGTTGACGTCGCAGGTTTCCAAAAAAATTACGGGAGAGATCTGTTGGCTGAGCACAGACAGAAGGTCGATGCGTTGATCAACGATGGCATGGCCACTGTGGAGGATGGAAAATTGCGTTTGACGGCAAAAGGGTATCTTGTGTGCGATGAGATCAGCGCATCCTTCCAGATGTAAGCGAGAATCGTATTGCGGTTCAGTCCATTTCCTTCTACATTGCGCAAGTTTTGCTCTTCGCTCATGAATCTGCATTTGCTTTAATCACATCGAGGTACGAATGGAACACAGGAAAATAAACCGCATCGTTGCTCTCGGGGTATTCCTCATCTCTCTGATTACGTATACGGTAACGCTCTCGCCGACCGTAGTGTTCTGGGATGTCGGTGAGTTTTGTGCCGCGGCCTTCTCATTGCAGGTGCCGCACCCTCCCGGTGCTCCGCTCTTCCTGCTTGTCGCTCGGCTTGTCTCGATGGTCCCGTTCACACCGGACATCGCAGTGCGCATGCATTTCATCTCAGCCTTCGGAAGTGCACTCTCCATCTTGTTCCTGTACCTCATCGCCGTTCGGTTTATCGTGATGTGGAGGGGGCGTCCCGAAACGACGTACGATCGCATTGTCGTGTACGGTTCGGCAGCGGTGGGAGCCCTCTCACTTACGTTCAGCAAGACGTTTTGGTTCAATGCTGTCGAGGCCGAGGTTTACGGTCTGAGCATGCTGTTCGTGAGTGCCATACTGTGGCTCGGCCTGCGATGGTATGAGCGGGCAGATTGGCAGCGAAGTGATGAATACCTTTTGCTTATCGCATACCTGATCGGTCTTGCGGTCGGCGTCCACTTGTTGGCGATCCTGGCTCTCTTCGCTGTACTGTTGCTGTACTATTTCCGTCGTTACGAATTTTCACTGAATTCATTCGTGAAATTCGGCATCGTTGCGGTCATCGTCTTTGCTATCATCTACCCGGGTGTGGTGAAGGAATTCCCCTCATTACTCGATGGTGAGTTCGGCGGTACGAAGAGTTCGCTGATCACTCTCTTGCCCATGGCCCTGCTTGCAGCAGCGGCCTACGGTGTCTATCGTTCTGCGAAAACAGGGCAGAGGACAGTCAACGTCGCTCTGCTCAGCTTTCTCTTCATCGTGCTCGGTTACTCGACTTACACAATGGTGTATATCCGCGCAAACGCTAAGCCGCCGATGAACGAAAATAATCCAAGCACCATCGGGCAGCTCGTTTCGTATCTCAATCGCGAGCAATACGGGACGGCGCCGCTGGTCGATCGGCGGTGGAACAACGAGCCGGAGCAGCGAGCCGCGCATGAGAAGTATACGAGCGACTTTGACTACTTCTGGCGGTATCAGCTCAACCATATGTATTTGCGGTATTTCGGGTGGAACTATGTCGGGTCTGAAGGAGACTGGAAGGAAGCTGGGGTGAGATTCAATCAACTCTACGCGATTCCGCTCATCCTTGGCCTTTTTGGGGCCTATGTCCATTGGACGAAGAGCCCAAAGATGGCGTTTGTCGCGACGACGCTCTTCATCATCTTGGGATTTGCCCTCGTCGTGTACTTTAACATGCAGGAGCCGCAACCTCGCGAGCGTGACTATTTCTATGTCGGCTCGTTCTTCATCTTTTCAATGTGGATCGGCATGGGAGTCCTGGGGATCATCGATTGGCTGCGAGAGAAACTTCAGACGTCGGCAAATCCGGCTCTGACCGGTTATGGAGCATTAGCCCTTGCAGTGCTGTTTGTCCCGGTGAATATGGCGAGGACGAACTACCACGAGGCCGACCGGACCGGCAATTATGTCGCGTGGGACTACTCGTACAACTTGTTGCAAACTTGTGATCAGGATGCCATTCTCTTCACGAACGGCGACAATGACACGTTTCCCTTGTGGTACCTACAGGACGTGGAGGGTATTCGCCGGGACATCCGCATTGCTAATCTGAGCTTGCTCAACACCAACTGGTACATTCGTCAGCTGAAGCATGAACAGCCGTACGGTGCAAAGAAGGTGCCGATCAGGATGTCTGACATCGACATTGACCAAATCGGCCCGGTTGGCCCATATGAGCCACAAGTCGTCAAGATACCGGTACCTGGCGACGTCATAAGACAATTCAGTATCGAAGGCACTGCAGCGACGCTGGAGGGCAAGACGGCACCGGCAAGTCCCGACACGGTGAGTTTCTTCATGCCCCATGCAATGGAATTTGGGAAGACGAAGTGGCTCCGTGCCCAGGACGTCATGGTCTATGATATCGTCACAACGTCGGCCTGGCAGCGGCCGATCTACTTTGCGATGACGGTTGCTCCTGACGGCCAAATCGGTCTGCGGGAGTACTTGCAGCTCGAAGGGTTGGCGTTCCGTCTTGTGCCGAAGAAGGCGCAGTACTACTGGTCCAACCTTAATGAACGCCGCATGCGAACCAACCTCTTCACGGATATCGAGAAGCCGTCAAAGACTCCGCAGCTCGGGTTCCTTTGGCGCGGGCTGCATGACAGCACAACGTACTTCGACGAAGACGTGCGACGATTGATGACGAACTACCGCCAGGCATTTATTCTGCTGAGCCAGTTCTACGCGAACGCAGCAAATCAGACGGGCAAGGTCGTGGAGGTGATGGAGAGGATGGAACAGCTCATTCCACGCCGCATCATTCCGATGGACTACAGGACCAAGACGTATGTAGCAAGCCTCTTTAACCTTGCTGGCGACAACCAACGGTTTCGAGAGTTCTCGCTGGAGATCGTGAACGAGCTGAAGCCAATCGTTGAGCGCGGCGTTGCAGAGCCGCTGTCTCAGGACAATCCTTACGTCGTTCTGTTGCAGACATACGAAAGCCTTCAGATGTATGACGACGCGCTCAGGCTCCTTGATGTCATTCGCGCCACCTACGCTCGTGAACAGGGCATTGATCAGGTCGTGAATCAGATTCGCGGCCGGATCGAGGCTGAGAAGCGAATGGTGATGAGGAAGGACACTATCGCCCAGGCTGTGCCTCCGAAGGAGAAAGCCGCCGAGAACAAGCCGGCACCAAAAGGAAAATAGGAATGTCGGCTGTCAACACCTCGAATGAGAAAGCGTCTCGCCGAGAACACTGGGAGGCGTTTTGGGAGGAAAAACAGGAGGTTGGGCAGGTCTATTCGAATGCTGATCGCATCCTCCGCAATTTGTTGCTCGTGACCGATGTGAGAGGGAAGCGCGTGTTGGAGATCGGCGCTGGCACAGGAAGAGATAGCTTTCCTCTTGTCGACCACGGGGCCATCGTCTATCAACTCGATTACGCAGAGAGTTCTCTCCGCATTCTCCAACGCCTCGCTGACGAATCCCGCCTTCCCGTTCTGATTGTCGGTGGAGACACCTTCCGGCTGCCGTTTCGTGACGAGGCGTTTGACATCGTCTTCCACCAGGGCTTGCTCGAGCATTTTCAACCACGCGAAGCGAAGGTGCTGCTCCGTGAGAATATCCGCGTGTTGCGCCGGGGAGGGTTTCTGCTGGTTGATGTTCCCCAGCGCTATCATATCTATACGATTGCCAAGCACGTCCTGATGGCAATGAACAAATGGTTCGCCGGTTGGGAGCGTTCGTTTTCTATCGGAGAATTGACGACGTTGCTCCGTTCTCTCGGCCTGACAACCGTTCATTCCTACGGTGAATGGATGTATCCAAGCTTCGTCTACAGATCGGTTCGAGAAGCATTGAAAGGTCTTGGCGTCAAGCTTCCATTGAACCCCCGACCACTCAAACTGCTGAGCCGCGCACGAGCCCGCATTCGTTCCTTGTTCTGGAACACGCAATTGCCGATCTACTCGGGCATCTCCATTGGCGTCGTTGGGAAGAAATGATAAGCATCTCGCTTGTATGAAGATCCTTGTATTTAATTGGCAGGACGTGAACAACCCTCTCGGCGGCGGGGCGGAGGTTCACCTTCACGAAATCTTCAAACGAATCGCCTCGCAGGGTCATTCAGTGACCCTTTTTTGTTGTTCGTTCCCGCGAGCGAAGGATGAGGAATGGATCGATGGGATACGCGTTCTTCGGCAAGGGAGCCGCAGTGTGTTCAACCTGTTCGTCCCTCTCCGCTACAGGTCGCAGTTCCGGCGTGAGGGATTTGATGTTGTAGTGGACGACATCAACAAGATTCCGTTTTTTTCACCCTGGTTTGTGCGGGCACCCCTCGTAGCGATCGTTCATCACTTCTTCGGAAAGAGCATCTTTCTCGAAGCTTCGCCGCCTGCTGCGATGTATGTTGCTGCGGCGGAAAAGCTGGCCGTTCGAGCCTATCGTTCGACGCCATTCGCTGTCGTCTCTGAGAGCACCCGACAGGAGATGGTGGAGCTTGGATTTCCCGAAGAGAACATCTCCATCGTGCCCAACTGCGTCGATCACGCAGTCTATCGTCCTGCTGAGCTTGCCCCAAGTTCATCCCCTATTGTCGGTCATCTGGGAAGGTTAAAGAAATACAAGAGCGTCGACCATCTGCTCCGGGCCTTTCAGATTGTTTGGGAGGAGATGCCGCAGGTGCAGTTGAAGATTGTCGGTGATGGGGACTATCGGCCGGAGCTTGAGCGCCTGACTCGTGACCTGGGACTTGCGGAGGTAGTTCAGTTCACAGGATATCTCACGAAAGAGGAAACGGTTCGACAGCTCCATCAGATGAGTGTCGCCGTGAGCTGCTCGGTAAAAGAGGGGTGGGGGCTTACGGTCATCGAGGCGAATGCCTGCGGTGTGCCGGTGATCGCGAGTGATGTCCCCGGGCTGCGGGATTCCGTCGTGGACGAGAAGACTGGATTTTTGTACGAATTCGGGAACGTCGAACAGCTCGCACAGAAGATCCTTCTTGTTCTGCGGGATGAACATCTGAGAAATCGATTGCGAAGCGAGGCAATCACGTGGGCGCAGTCATTCAAATGGGATGATTCCGCCAACGGGATGATCGACGTGCTGGCGCGAGCAATTGCGGCAAAAAAGAAGAAATGAGCGGTGGGGAGCTGGGGTTGAGTAGTACCTACAAACCTCGCCCCTGGTGTGGAAACGGAATGATAGGAGGCTGCATGCACCAGCAACCTTGTTCATGAATTCATTCTTTGAGAGTCATTTCATTTGCTGCAAGAGCATTTGTGAGAATTGCTCACGTGAGCTTCTTTTGGGCAACTATGACGTATTGATAAATCGACAACTGCCGCATCAGTCCAATAGAAAAAAGATTGAGCAGCCAAAATTTCCAGCTGCTGCTCCGATTTGATTCAATCCTGGTAATTCTGTATCCATTTTCCTCAAACATTTGTTTCATAGTGTGCAATGTAAAGAATCGAAGATGAGTCTTATCTAAAATTCCCGATTCCTCGTACTCGAAGCGGTCGAAAAGGATTTTTAGAATGGGAACAATGTGACGGATATTAGGAATGCTAGCAATCAGGACTCCTTCATCATCGAGATAGCCGTAGAGTTTTCTGAGGACTTCCCAGGGATTCTTTGTGTGTTCAAGTACATCTGCACAGAGTATGCAATCAAAATAGCCCTCTGGAAAATCTAAGTTCAGATCTTCGATATCCCCTGTAATCACACGGTCGAGTTTAGTCTTCGCTGAATCTGCTGCTGATTGAAATAATTCTATTCCAACCACCTCTTTTAGACCAAATAGTTTCTTTGCCGTTGCTCCAGTATACCCCCCCCCACATCCTACATCCAAGAGTCGTTTGGTGTTCGGAGGAACGAGAGCAAGCAACTCGTGGCGGCCAAGTGAATAATATGATTTGTCTTTATCAGGGTAGAGTGTTTGACTGTTCAAAGCTCACTCCTGTTCTTCGACAGTCTAACTGTCGGACAACTCATTTGAAAGAAGACCGGTTCGTCCGAGAGAGTCAGCCGAGTTTTTCTTTCAGCACTTCGACACATTCTTGCGGGGATTGTACGATCGTCAAGAACCGCGTACAATCGCCCAATCCTTCCCACAACAATTCTTCTCTCAACGTCTCGACGACGCTCTTCCAGAAGTCTCCAACGAGAACGATAGGCTTCTCCGGAATCATCCCCTTATTAATGAATTCCCAGACGTAGGCGAGCTCGAGCAGCGTACCTGTTCCGCCTTTGAGAATCACGTACGCATCTGCTGTGTCGACGAGATTTGCTAGTCTCTCTACAAGCGACTTTGTCCGAATTTCCTTGTCGACCCACCGGTTTGCTGTGCGCGAATATATTTTAACCGTGACTCCAATGGTCTGTCCTCCCGCCTCTTTCGCTCCGCGTGCCGAGGCTTCCATAATCCCGCCATAACCACCGTTGCATATCACGAACCCGGCACGAGCGAGTTCGCGGCCGAGTTCCTGCGCAAGCCGGTACTCTTTGTCTCCTTCGCGAGGTTTCGAACTTCCAAAGACAGAAATTACCTTGCTCATATGCGCGCAACGGGAAATTGAAAAGCGAGAACCCTAGTCTGTAAAAACCCAGTTCACTCCGAGTTTGATGTTTCGGCCCGGCATCGGATAGACCGGGGTAAGTGTGTAGTTGACGTCCAAAGGATTTTCCCAGACTAATGTGAGGTACGCATCACTAAGCTTAATAATCGCATACAAGTCCAAAGTGGAAAACGCGCCGAGTTGTGTATCCTCTTGAGCGGCATATACTAGGAGGGGAGGGACAAACTGCAGACCGTTCTGTCTGCTGGCGAGCTTCACGCGTAGAGCGAGTTTTGCATCAAGGGCGCCGTTAAGAAAAACGTTTCGGTATGCAAGCTCGGCGTGCGCGGAGAACTTCGGAAAGACGAGCCTTGCGACATCCCCTTCCTTGTAATTGGTATAGGTCAAAGCATTGCTCAACTCGAAGTTCCATGCTCGTACGGAAATGTTGCTTGCGACGCCCGCGACCGAAATCTCGGGTGTGGAGGTAATCTTGACACGAGGAAAAACGTCTGATGATGTTACGGGCGTGAAGAGAATTGCATCAGATATTGCTCGGTCGAATGCGGAAAGCGACCAATCCAGCGTTGTGCCGAGCTGGAGTCGAATGCCGAGTCCTCGAAACGTATGAAGCTCTCTGGCAACAGATCCCGAACGAGTTACCGTTGAATCAGTCCAATACAACTCCAGCGGCGTTGGCAAGCGATATGACCGGGAGTAGTCCGCGAAGAGGCTCAACCAATTATTGAACTGCCGGCTGAATCGCACTCCAATGGAGATTGAGCTTTCGTTCCTCAGCCGCTCTGCACGAGCCGAAAGCTCTGTGGCAATTAAATCACCAAAGCGCAACTCTGCTCTGCCTCTCATGGCGAAGTAGTTCTCTGATCGCTCCCCAACAGTTCTACTTTGCTCGACAAACCGTCTCTCAAAGTCGGTACCGATCTCAAGCCGACCCAGCGGCAGGGGGGACTGCTGTTGAAGCTTCAGACCCCAATAGGATGAAATGTGCAGATCTGTCAGTCCAGGTGGTCCGAAAAGACCGCCTCCTTCTTGATACTCCCGTTCGATCGTCGAGTAGTAGAGGATTGCTTGCGTCGTCATTGTTGAATCAGAGAGCAATCTCGCCGTTGCACCCAGCGTGACATCGCGGCTCGCAATGATCTGGCTGGCATTTCGGCTCTTAACGATTGCGGTCACTTCATCGTAGATTGACGGGCTCTTCTTGGTATCGATGCCGCCATTGAATCCCGCTTTAGATCTCTTGTAGAAGTCGCTGAGCCATACATTGAGGCGATCGGAGTAATTGAAGCGCAGACGGCTTCGCACATTCCATGAGTCATATTTTGTGTTTGGGAACCGGCCTTCGGTCACGTGGCGCTGAAAACCAACCATGACGTTCAATCCTCGCGCGACGTTTTGGGCAAAGATTCCGTCAGAGAGGATGTGTTCGAACGGCCCCTGCAGATAGCGAATCTTCGTCATCGGCCGGACATTGTTATATTGATGTGTCACGACATTGATAGTTGCGCCCGGAGCATTCGAACCGAAATACGATGAATGAGCCCCTGAGATTAGTTCGAGTTGTTCGATATACTCTAGCGGAATATCATAGAGGTTATATGTCCCGCTGATTGGGTCTCGGAGTGGCCGTCCGTCGAGTTGCACGGAGATTCCGCGCTCGTCCATACCAAATGCATTGAGTTGTCCCGGCTGGCCGATCTCTCCCAATTCGCGCACAAAGAGGCCAGGCAGCCTCCAGAGGAGATCGGCGACGTACTTCTCGTCTGTCCAAATGAACTGTCTGCTGTTCAGCGCGTCCGTGGTATCTATGAGTTGCTTGAGGCTGCCGATTGCAGGGATGAAGCGGACTGTCGTCTGATCGACTTTGATTGTATCGGGTCGGGACATTCGAGTTGAATCGACGAGGAGCCTTTCCTGTGGGGCAGGAAGTGCGATGCTGGCGGCCAGGGCGATTGCCGCGACAGTATGTGAGAATTGTCTCAAGATCTGGAAGGGAAGGAAGGGGCTAGCCACTGTTCGAAGCGAGGTTAGCAAGGTTATGGCTTGAACAGCGGTTCGGTGAGGGAGACTCGATACTGAGGTGACAAATCCGCAGCAAGTTTCTGAACCGTGCTCTCATGACCGAAGAATCCGAATACCGAGGAACCGCTTCCGCTCATGAGCGCCAGTTCAGCGCCACGGTTCAATAGAGTCTCTTTGATCTGCTGCACTTCGGGGTAGTTACCAAACACGACGGGCTCAAACTCATTCCGCAGCTTTTCTCGCAGTATGGGCGCATTGTTGATGTTGGTACGGAGAAGGATCGGGAGATTCTCTCGCTGAATCGTTTGTGCCGGCTTCAGACTGGTGTACGCCCAAGTGGTGGAAACGTGTAAAGCCGGTGTCACGAGGAGAATCCAGAAGGGAATTGCAAGGTCAAGTGGCTCCAGGATCTCACCGCGTCCCGTTGCGTAGGCTGTTCCGCCCACCATAAAATAGGGGACATCCGAACCGAGAGAGGCGCTTACAGTCATTAGCTCGTCATCGGTGACATCCAAGGCCCACATCTTCGAAAGTCCTTTCAGAACGGCGGCGGAATCGGTGCTTCCGCCACCAAGTCCTGCGCCAATTGGGATCCGTTTTTTTAGCGTGATCTCCACTCCGGTGTGAACACCAGTGATATCACGAAGCAGGTTGACCGCACGTATGCAGAGGTTGGAGCTGTCCGAACGGAGTTCCGGCGCATCGCTTGTGAAGTGTATCTCTTCTTCACTCTGAACGATTTCAATTTCGTCGAAGAGGTCGACTTGATGAAAGACGGTTTCAATGTTATGATAACCGTCGGGGCGTTTGCCGACAACGTGCAGACCGAGGTTGATCTTGGCGTATGCGCGAAGCTTCATGTGTTTCGCCGTTTGCTGTGCGCTAAAAAATACGTGAATAACGCAGCAGAAGCAAGAATGACCCGCGATGGCCGTTTTTTGATTGTTGTTCCTTTTTTTTGTAAGTTGAAAGCGAATTTCACTTGGCTTTTCGATCATACCACATCGAGGCACGAAAGAGCAATCGTGAGTGTCACAGTTGGCCATATCCGCATCGGCGATGGCGCCCCCCTGGTTCTCATTGCGGGTCCGTGCGTTGTCGAGAATCGTGAGATGACGCTCAGCACCGCTCAGCGCATTCTCCGCGTCACCAAACGATGCGGCATACCGCTCATCTTCAAGTCCTCATATAAAAAAGCCAACCGAACGAGCGCACAGTCCTTTTCCACGATTGGAATTGATGAGGCTCTCGCCATTCTCAGCGAGGTGAAAGAAGAGTTCGGCGTTCCGATCTTAACAGACATTCACACCGTAGAGGAAGCCGAGAAAGCGGCTGACGTTGCAGACGTGTTGCAGATTCCTGCATTCCTCTCTCGCCAGACGGATCTGCTCCAGGCCGCGGGTCGAACCGGAAAAGCTATCAACATCAAGAAGGGCCAATTCATGGCGCCGGACGATATGAGGCTTGCGGCAGACAAGGTCGTCCTAACGGGGAACAAGAGGGTCTTGCTGACGGAGCGCGGGACGACGTTTGGGTATCACAATCTTGTTGTGGATATGCGTTCGCTGGCGATCATGAGGAGAACAGGCTTCCCCGTGGTACTGGACGTGACTCATTCCGTGCAGCTTCCCGGTGGTGAGGCGACCCGGAGCGGGGGACAACCGGAGTTCATCTTCCCGATCGCTCGCGCGGGTGTCGCCGTCGGATGCGACGCGCTGTTTGTGGAAACCCACCCTGATCCACCGAGCGCCCTGAGTGACGCGGCAAGTCAACTCAAGCTCGATTTGCTCGAAGACCTCATCAAGCAGGTTATGGCGATCGATGCGGTGGTCAAGAAGACCCCAAAGAAGAAGCGATCCTAATTCAGCGCAAGCTTGCCCGCGAAGAATTCATATCGTTCAAAGCTTCGAAAGATCAAACTTCTTCTGCTTGATGTTGACGGCGTCCTCACGGACGGCGGCATCTATTATTCCGCATCGGGAGAGGAGTTGAAGAAATTCCATACTCAAGACGGTTATGGAATCGTCAAGCTGCGCCAAGCGGGAATACGTGCCGGCATCATCACGGGTAAAGTTTCGACCATCGTCGCACGCAGGGCGGAGGAGCTTGGGATTGAGGAGGTCTATCAGAATCTCGACAACAAGCTCAGCGCCTATGAACAGATCAAGTCGAAACTGAATGTTGTGGATGCACAAGTCGCCTATATTGGCGATGACGAGTTCGATCTGCCGGTTCTTGAGCGCGTGGGCTTTTCGGCGGCTCCGGCCGATGCCGTAGATAGCGTAAGACGAACGGTTGACTATGTGTGCAAGCGGAAGGGGGGTGCTGGTGCGGTTCGTGAAGTTATAGAGCTCCTGTTGAGATCTCAGGACAAAAGGATCGGTGATGGGAAATGAAGAACGCTTTCCGCGTGAATTGACCGAGCAGGAGCGGAGACTCCTGTTGTGGCTATTGCCTGCTGATCGACCCGGGTATTTCGCCTGCAGGAAACTCGTTGAGGAATGGCGGGTTGCGGCGCGAGGACGTCGGGGCGAAGGGAACTATATCCTCGCGGCTTCGGATGAAAGCCCGGATATCGAATCACCTCTTCCTCAACTGATTGCGTGTGGTGTCATCGAAACCACGGTGGGGAGCATTTCTGTCACTCTGCGTGAGCGCTTGGGGAACCAGATTGAGTATGAAATCGTCAATCTGCAAGGAGATGCCGTTCCAGCGCAGCTTCACGAGCTTCGTCGGTGGACGCTCTCCTCGTGGCTGCCGCGTCAGGAATGTCCGTCGTGCGGTAACGCTGTGCGGGAAGTTGCGATGAACACGGAAGCAGGCCAAAAGCTCGTTTTGGGTGTCTGCGCACGGGATAGAAGACTCTGGGTGCACGATGAAGCAACAGGCATCAACCATCCAATTCCTGTGACAAACTTCTACAATGAGTTGATGCTCCACAAGAATGTGCGGGACCCCGCGGTTGCGCTTGACGCAAAGCGCCTGTTTCTGGATCTCAACAAGTTCAACGACATCGAGCTCACGCGAGCGTTTGTTACTTACAACAAGCTTCGCACAAAAGTTGGGTTGGATCGGCAAATCGTTGTACCTGAAGAACGCAAGCCTTCGTGGCTGAAACAGATTGTGAGGGTGTTTTCGAGCGCGAAAAATTGAAAAGTACATCGGGGGTGTCGTCCTTTCATCCATACCGATTTCGGAATACAGAGTATGAGCTCAATCATTGAAAAAGGAAAAGAGGTCATCCGCATCGAGACGGATGCGCTCGTGGCGCTGCAATCGAAGATCAACGGAAGCTTCGAAGCAGCGGTGGACTTGATCTACAACTGCACGGGCCGAGTGATCGTAACGGGGATGGGAAAATCGGGCCTCGTCGCGCGCAAGATCGTGGCCACGATGAACTCCACGGGCACGGCGGCCATCTTCCTTCACCCATCCGACGCCGTCCACGGCGATCTGGGAATGGTGCGGCAGGAAGATGTCGTCATCTGTCTCTCTAAAAGTGGAGATACGGAGGAAATCCGGCAACTGCTGCCGATGTTTCGTCGAATTGGAGTGAAGGTCATCTCCATGGTCGGCAACGTCTCATCGCATCTGGCAAAGCAGAGCGATATCGTTCTTGACATCAGCGTGAAGGAGGAAGCATGCCCGCACGACCTTGCTCCCACGGCATCAACGACGGCAACGCTGGTGATGGGAGACGCGCTCGCGATCACGCTGCTTCATAAGCGCGGGTTCACCAGAGAAGATTTTGCCATATTTCATCCCGCGGGCAACCTTGGCAAGCGTTTGCTGTTGCGGGTTGAGGAGATGATGGTCACGGGAAGTAACATCCCCGTTGTGCGCGAGGAGGTTCCTCTTTCAGAGGCGATCGTGGAAATGACCTCGAAGCGCCTCGGAGCAACGTGCATCGTGGACGGGTCCGGAACCTTGCGAGGCATCATAACCGATGGTGACCTTCGCCGACTGCTCCAACGGACGCGGGACATCACGAATGTGAGCGCTGCGGAAGCGATGACAAAGAATCCGAAGACCATCCGCAAAGGATTGCTGGCAGCCACGGCGCTTGAGGAGATGGAGTCGTACAACATCACGCAGCTCGTCGTCGTGGATGATGACAATCATCCTATCGGTATGCTCCATCTTCACGATCTTGTCAAAGCAGGATTGGGGGGAGACAGCGGAGGGTGAGGACGATGCGCGTTGAGCGGTACATCTTGTTGATGGTCGTGCTCGGTGCCTTCCTGGTTGGATGCGAGGAGAAGATCAAACCTACTGTGCTCCCCGGAATTGATAGTAAAACGCTTCCGCAACAGGAGAGTTGGAATAGCACGGTGGTCCTCTCGGATTCGGGCAAACTAAAGGCTGTCATTGAGGCCGGATACATACGAAAATTTGAGAGCCCGCGACAAACATTGCTTAGCCAGGGAGTAACGGTTCACTTTTATGGAGAAGATGAGCAGCAGACATCCGTTCTGACAGCAACCGACGGGAAGGTCGACGAGTCTAACAACAATCTCGAAGCCAACGGTAATGTCCTTGTGGTTTCCAAAGACAGCACTCGGCTGCAGACGGAAAAGCTGTACTGGGACAACGGGCGCAGGCTGATCTACACGACCGAGTACGTTTTTATCACCTCACCGAAAGAAAAGGTGCACGGCAAGGGATTCGAGTCGGATCAGCAGCTCCGGAACTATCGTATCTTCAGCGTAACGGGTGAGGCGAAGACACAGTGAAACTCGCCGGAACCTGTACTGCCGTAACGAGGGGCATCTGCAGTATGCTGGCTGGTGCGCTCGCTCTGAACGTGGTTGTTGCTCAGGAAGAGAAGCTGATTGAAGTCAAATCAGCCAACGTGCTCAATGTCCGATATGTGGGCAACCAGGAGGTAAGGGAGCTCATCGGCAACGTACACATCGTTCAATCGTCTCCGGGGGAAGTCATCAAGATCTGGTGTGATTCGGCATCGCGCTACATGGAGACCGACAAGATTGAGTTGTTCGGTAACGTCAAGCTTGTGCGCGACAATGTCACCCTCATCTCGACGGAAGCCGTGTATTTTGGGAATGAGCGCCGCGCCGAAATGACAAAAGGCGTTCGCCTGATACGTGGACACTCTGTACTGACATCACGCTTTGGTGAGTATTTTGCGCAGGAGAAACGGGCGCATTTCAAAGGCAGTGTGCGCGTCGTAGATTCGACATCTTCGACGCTATCCGATGAACTCACCTATTTTGAGGAAGAGGAGAAATCCATTGCAGTTGGAAGCGTCCAGGTGTTCAATTCGGAGGATAATCTCACTGTCTTTGGCGACTCTCTCATTTATCTCGAAAAGCAGAAGTACACCATAGTCCCCAAAAATCCGAAGATGATGCAGGTGGATACTGCTTCCAGCGGTCTCATCGATACACTGCTTGTCGTGAGCAGGGTGATGGAAGCGTATCAGGATACGCTGCAGCGGTTCATCGCTCGTGGGGATGTGGTGATGGTGAGGAACGACTTTGCCGCTCGATGTGGCGAGGCGACATATTTCCTGAAGCGCGATCGCATCGTGCTTGGAGACCAGCCCGACAGCGGCCCGCCCGCCAAAGCGGTTCGCCCGTCCGACCGTGTCGTCCGGGCGGGGGCGGGTCTGGCGGGCCAGCCTGTGGTGTGGCATGAGGAAAATCAGCTTACCGGTGATTCGATCGTTATTACCACGAAGGAACGGAAACTGCGAAGCGTGTATGTGGAAGGCCGAGCGATGGCCGTTTCCCGGGCGGACTCCGTGAGACGCCAGCGGTTCGATCAACTCACGGCGCGGGAGATTACTATGTATTTCTACGATGGCAAGATCGCCCAGATCGATGCAGAGAGGACCGCGACAAGTCTGTACTACCTCGTTGAGGAAGCGGAGCCCAACGGCGTCAATCGGTCGAGCGGTGACCGGATCGTCATGGAGTTCCAGGATGGCAAGGTTGATCGAATCAAGATTGTCGGAGGGGTCGAGGGGAAGTATTTCCCCGAGTCGATGATCACGCGCCGCGAGCCGGAATACAACCTCGATGGGTTCAAGTGGATAGCGAATCGCCCCCGGCGCCAACAGCTCCAGATCGTCAACGAGTCCTATGAGTGAAGCAACCGCAGAACAACAAGCCGTACCACAAGCCACGCCGAACGCGGCTTCTACGAATGGTCAAGCCATTCTTCGGTCAGAGGGATTGGTCAAACGATACAAGAAGCGCGCGGTCGTCAATGAAGTGACGATTCAAGTTCGTCAGGGCGAGATTGTCGGACTTCTGGGACCTAACGGCGCTGGGAAGACAACGACCTTCTACATGATTGTGGGCATGATTCGACCCAATGCGGGAAGAGTGTTCATCGATTCCACTGAGATTACGACGCTGCCCATGTATCAACGGGCACGCATGGGCATTGGGTATCTGTCGCAGGAGGCTTCGGTGTTTCGTCGCTTGACCGTCCGCGATAACCTCCTTGCCGTTCTGGAGATGAGTAACCTTTCCCGAAAAGAGCAGGAGGAAAAGTGTGATCGACTTCTGGAGGACTTTGGTCTTACGCATCTTGCCAGAAACAAGGCGTACGTCCTCTCGGGAGGAGAGCGGAGAAGGACGGAGATCGCCCGGGCGCTTGCGCTTGATCCGCAATTCATGCTTCTCGATGAGCCGTTCGCTGGAATTGATCCCATCGCTGTGGAAGACATCATGAGAATCGTCTCGCAGCTTAAAGAAAAGAATATTGGCGTCCTGGTTACCGATCACAATGTCCACGAAACACTCTCCATTACCGATCATTCCTATTTGCTGTTTGAGGGGAGGATTCTGAAGTCGGGCACGGCTGATTTCCTTGCCAACGATCCCGAAGCAAGAAAGCTCTACCTCGGCGAGAAATTCAAACTCGACCGCTATCAATGACAGAAGGCGCCAACCACCAATCACTAATTACCAATCACCAACTCCTAAATGGTCGTCGTCACTGAACCCGGAGCAAGCGAGAAACAAATAGAAGAGATCATCCGTGCATTGCAGGAGCACGGTTTTGGCGTACATCGATCGACGGGCGTGCGCCAGACCGTCCTCGGCGCCATCGGCGTTCAGCCTGATTTCGATCACCGGCAGATCGAATTGCTGCCTGGGGTCGCCGAAGTGCTCCGCATTACGGAGCCATACAAGCTGGCAAGCCGTACGTTCAAGCGCGAAGGGTCGGTGTTCGATGTAGGTGGAGTGAAGATCGGCGGAAACGACGTGGTGATCATAGCAGGGCCGTGCGCGGTCGAGGACGAAAAGCAGATTTTCACCGTTGCCAGGGTTGTTGCGGAATCCGGAGCGAAGATCTTGCGCGGGGGCGCATTCAAACCAAGGACCTCGCCGTACAGCTTTCAAGGACTAGGGGAAGAAGGGTTGAGATTACTGCGGGCGGCTGCAGACGAGTATAAGCTCAAGGTGATCACTGAGGTGATGGATAAGAGTCAGATTGCATTGGTTGAGAACTACGCGGATATCTTGCAGATTGGCGCACGCAATATGCAGAATTTCACCTTCCTCAAAGAGCTCGGGACGGCATCGAAGCCCGTCATGCTGAAACGAGGACTCGCGGCGACAATTGAGGAGTGGCTGATGTCGGCGGAATACATTCTCTCCGGCGGAAATCACCAGGTGATTCTCTGCGAGCGGGGCATTCGCACCTTCGAGACGGCGACGCGCAACACGATGGACATTGGCGCCATACCAGTCGTGAAGAAGAAGAGCCATCTCCCGATTATTGCTGATCCTTCGCACGCCATTGGGATCCGTGACAAGGTGATCCCCATGGCGCGAGCGTGTGTCGCAGCGGGCGCAGATGGAATTATGGTCGAGGTGCACAACGATCCAGACCACGCCAAGTCTGACGGGCCGCAATCACTCTTTCCCGAGCAGTTCGCGCAGTTGATGAAGGAAGTAAGAATCATCGCAGAAGCGATCGGCCGTAAGATTGCCTGATCGGACCACTTTGAATGAGAGCACGAATCCAAGAAATCATAAGTCAGGCTGAGCAGAGTCGAAGCCTGCTCTTAGCCACCACATTCTGCTGGGCTTAACACAGGCCCTCTCCTCATTGGTGCATCTAACCAAGTGTCTAGAATGGCTGATCGCGGCTCGATAAGGGATTCCTTTAAGGCCATTACCATCATCGGCGTCGGCCTTATCGGTGGCTCGCTCGGGCTAGCGATCAAGCAGCGGTTTCCAACTGCTCGGATTTGCGGCGTCGATCGTACAATAGTCCTGAGAGCCGCGCGAAAGAAGGGCGCCATAGACGCAGGTGAAACGAGCATTGCTCGTGCTGTCCAAAGCGCGGACCTCATCATCCTGGCAACTCCTCTCGCCGTCATTCAAAAGCTGTTGCCACGTGTCGCGAAGCATTGCAGCCCTCAATCCGTGGTGACTGATGTCGGAAGTGTAAAGCTCAGTATTGTGCGGCCAGCGACAAGGCACTTCCCGCATGGCAATTTTATCGGTGGTCATCCGATGGCTGGAGCTGAGCTCACTGGCATCGAGGCTGCGCATCCCTTGCTCTTTGAAAATGCCGCTTATGTGCTCACGCCGACGAAAGCGAATCCCGCTGCAATCGTTCGAAGATTTGCAG
>ERZ1292640.1114-Hain-H43-02um-R1-1114-length-22183-cov-12_pt1 | contig 18213 bp, 20 predicted proteins | sample MGYA00564404_ERZ1292640 | MGnify/ENA primary metagenome ERZ1292640 (study PRJEB36523, sample SAMEA6512636) | groundwater metagenome | collected 2019-01-08 | study: AquaDiva: Metagenomics assemblies of 32 groundwater samples
AGCCAGAATATCGGTTATATAATCCCTACGCCTATCATTAATCATTTTTTGAAGGATTCGGAAGGTGGCCAATATGCAGGTTTCCCTTATCTGGGAATTCAATTTAATAATACTGAGAACAAAGCCCTGCGTAAGTATTATGGCGCTTCAAATGATGCGGGAGGAATATTGGTGGCTAATGTAGTGCCGTTTTTTTCTGCGGATGGACTCTTAAAAGAGGGGGATATGATTCTTGAGGTAAATGGGGTTGCCATCGGTGACGATGGCACATTTGCTTTTAGAGATAATGAGCGCTTAGATATAGGGCATCTGATTAACATGCAAAAGATCGGTGAAACAGCTGAGTTGAAAATCCGTCGCCAAGGCAAGATAAAGATTGTGAAAGTTCCGCTGAAACCTACTTCGGAGTTGGTGAAGGTTGCGAATTATTCCGAAAAACCTTCGTTTTGTATCTACGGGGGGCTTATTTTTACGGTATTAAACACGGATTTAATCGGTATGTTGAGTGCTGATGATAATTTACCGCCCCTGTCTTTTCTTTATTATAGTATGGGTTTAGGCCGTTTGAACGAGAAACGTAAAAAAGAGATCGTTGTTCTTTTAAAAATCCTTCCGGATGAAATCAATATCGGTTATCACGGTAGGGGTTTTGAAATAATTAGCAAAGTCAATGGCAAGGAGTTTGATTCGTTTAAACAGTTTGTCGAGTTAATCGAGGATGCACAGGCAGAAAATATTGTTTTTGAGGCTGAAGATAAAGAGAAGATTGTTCTCCCCTGCAAGGATATAGATAAGATTACGCAGGATATAATTAAACGGAATAATATTTCGAATCAGTTCTCTGATGATGTAGCGCAGTGGAAGAAAAGATAATCGGGTTTCAGGTTAAAAAATAAGCTTTAATAGGGCTGGGCTTAAATGCCTGGTCCTTTTTGTTTACAATTTCCTAGTTGAGGTGGTATAATTAAAATAATCAGGGGATGTATCTGGGGTTTTTAAAAGGAGTTTAATAATGAAAGTTTTACTCATATCTTCCAGTCCGCATAAAGACAAGAGCAGCACGTTTTTATTAGCCGGTGAAGTTTTACAAGGAGCAAAAGAAGAGGGCGCTGTTTGCGAGGCGTTACATCTGGATAGCTATAGAGTATTTTTCTGCAAGCATTGTGAGGCCTGTCATAAAGAGATCCTGAAATGTTCATTGAAAGATGATGTTGGCATGATTCTTCAGAAGATGCTGGATGCTGATGGCATAATCCTGGCTTCTCCTAATTATATAAATCAAGTAAATGCGTTGATGAAAGCGCTATTTGACCGCTCGGCTCATTTCATCCACTGTAAACGTCTTTTGGGTAAGTATGTGGCAGGAGTGGTGACTTCCGGCAGCGGCCAGAATAAAGAAGTGCTGGATTATCTGGCTTTTTATAGCCACACTTGCGGGGCGCAATATTCAGGAGGCGTTTCTGTTCTCCAGCAGTTTGGCCAGGATAATAAAGCCGAAGCTTTCAAGCTCGGCAAGAAACTTGTCTCGGATATAAAAGAGAAAAAATTGTATCCGCAGCAGATGCAGGCAATAGAAGAGGGAAAGCAGCGCTTTGCCCAAATAATTAAACTTAGGAAGGATTGCTGGCAAGAGGAGTATAAATACTGGGTTGAAAAAGGCTGGCTATAAACCGGCTGATGCTTCTGGGGTGTCTAGGAAAGTAAGGGCTAGGCTTAACGTCTAGCCCTTTTTGTTTACAATTTATCAATTGGAGTGATATAATTAACTTAATGGATAACAAAATTGAACGCGACCTTGGGGATCAGCCGCTTGCCAAAATCATGGCCGAACATGGGTTTAAATCTCATGATCTGGTAAGTAATTCCATCGAGCAGATTACGCATAAAATGGTCAGTCGCGGGGCCAAGGGCAGGCGCCTGAATCTAAAGATCCAATATCGATTACTTAACGCTTTGAACAAAGCTGCGGGTAAACAATACATATTAAAAGATCTTTTTAATTATTGAAGCTGGAGAAACAAGTTGCGCATAATAAGTTAATTAATGAAGAATGCGATTGAAGAAGAAATCTGGGGATTAGAAGAGAAATATTTTGCAAGCCTTTATAAAGCGGATTATGCGGGGGTGCTTGATTTGACGCATAGTCAATTCCTGGGCTGGCCGGGCACTGTGGCGCAGCCGATTGATAAAGCAGGAAGCGCTCTCTTCATGAAACAATTGATCGCCAATCCTACTTCCTGCACCTTTAAGATTGAACGCGGTGGTATTCGGGTGCTGGATGAGGTTGTGTTGACCCAATATACTATTCACGTTAATTGTGGTGATGCTACTAGGCAATCATCGCGGATAAATCATACCTGGACAAAAGAGGGTGATCGTTGGAAATTATTCGGCGGGATGAGTTGGGATATTAAATGAGGAGGAGAGATGATTAAAAAAATTTTAGGTTTAGGTGCAATCTTTTTTTGTTGTATTATAAGTTTAGTTTTTGCTGAAGAAACTAAGCCGGCTCAGCTGGCAGTTTGGAATCCCGTTCAGTTAATTTCAGAGAATGATTCTATTATCGGCCTGAGATTGAGTCTTCTCTATACGGAAAATGAGAATATGTCAGGGATTACCCTGGGTGCCGGATGGAATGGGACTGGTTCTGATCTGAAGGGAGTCAGCTTAGGAGCGGTTAATTGGACCGGCGCGTCAGCTTATGGTTTTAAGGCAGGTATTTTTAATTATACAGGCAGCCGTTCAGTGGGTTTAGATCTCGGCGTAGTGAATATTAACGATGGTGATGTTACCGGCGCGCAGTGGGGAATTGTGAATGTGACTCAAGGCTTCTTTCACGGTTGGCAAGATAGCGTGTTTAACTATGTGTATGGTTCTTTTGTCGGTTGGCAGGATGGATTGGTAAATATCGTTAAAGGAGATGTTTCCGGATTGCAGTCGGGAATTGTTAATTCGGTTGGCGGCACGATGCAAGGGCTTCAATTAGGTTTAGTTAATTGCGCAGAAAGAATGAGCGGCGTTCAGCTGGGACTTTTTAATAACGCTAATTCTCTGGATGGCGTGCAGATTGGCCTGAGCAACTATAACCGTGGGGCAGATCCGATGTTGTGGATGGTTGGAGTTAACTGGTCGTTTTAAATCAGGAGTTTGAGGAGGAAGAATGGATAAAAATCAAATTAACGGAATCATCGCCAAAGAGGGATTGATCATTTTAGGATTATCCGCTGCTTTGTATCTTTTTGTCATGATCTTTCAGAATATGCCTGTGGCGCTGCCGAAATACAGGTTGCAGTTTGCGGATGGAAGAGCTTATACCATTAGCATTAACCCAAAACTTAATAATGATCCTAATTATAAAAATCTTTTAAAAGACGCCTATAATCCTGCTCCTCGGCTGGTGGATGAGCGGATTAAGGAATTTATCGCAACTGTAAAGATTAAATCTGCGTTAAAAAGTTATCGCTGCGTAAACTCGCTTCAGATTTATATATCCAGTTTATACAGCCAATTTTTCGGATTATTATTTGTTTTTAAAGTAGCTATAGTTTATTTTATTCTGTTGTTTCTGCGTTTTATTCTTTGGGCGGTTAAGGCGCTGAAGGAATAAAGGGGACGGTTATATTTTTTAAAAACCGGAGGTAAATATGAAAGTTGAAAAAATAGGTGAAAAATACCGATGTAATGTCTGTGGCAATGAAGTCACGGTAACTAAGGTCGGCGGCGGAGAGTTGGTTTGCTGCGGGCAACCGATGGAAAAAACCGAAGGATAAGGGGGAATAAATGAGTAAAACAATCAAGGGGTCGAAAACAGAAAAGAACCTGCTTAAATCTTTTGCCGGAGAATCTCAGGCCAGAAACAAGTATACTTATTTTGCCAGCGCGGCAAAAAAAGAGGGTTTTGAACAAATCGCGAATTTATTTATTGAAACAGCGGAAAACGAAAAAGAGCACGCTAAGGTATTTTTCAAATATTTAGAGGGCGGGGATGTGGAAATTACCGCGACTTATCCTGCAGGAATAATCAAGGACACTAAAAGTAATCTTGAAGCAGCCGCTGCCGGAGAGAATTTAGAGTGGACATCTATTTATGCTGATTTTGCTAAAACCGCAAAAGAGGAGGGGTTCCCTGAAGTGGCGCGGTCTTTTGAGCAGATATCTAAAGTAGAGAAGTTTCATGAAACCAGATACAGAAAATTAATTAATAATCTTAGGGATGCTGAGGTGTTTAAGAAAAAGACAACTGTGAAATGGCACTGTATTAATTGCGGCTATGTAATCGAAGGGATTGAGGCGCCTAAAGACTGCCCCGCCTGTAAACATCCGCAGGCATATTACGAAGTTTTAGCTGAAAATTATTAAGGGAGCGATTTATGTTTAAAAGTTTTAAAGCATTATTTAACTGGCAAGTGCTTTTAGGGGTATGTTTGTTATCGATGTCGGCGGTTGTGTATTGGATACATTACTTGATCTTTCGCGATGGCCGCCACATATTTTTTTATTTAATCGGAGATATTGCTTTTGTTTTTATCGAAGTGCTGCTGGTAGTGCTGATTTTGCATCGCTGGTTGAATTATCGAGAAAAAATGTTGTTGCTGAATAAATTAAATATGGTTATCGGGGTATTCTATAGCGAAGTCGGGCTTGGTCTATTGCGGATGTTGTCGCCTGCGGATAAAAAATCTAAAATAGTTTTCGATGAATTAATTCTGCGTAGCGATTGGACGGCCAAGGAGTTTCAGACAGCGCACCGTAAGATCAGCCAGTATGAATATAAGGTTGAGATAAAACAGATATCTTTAGATTCATTGAGGGATTATCTTAGTGCCAAAAGAGATTTTTTGTTGAGGCTTTTGGAGAATCCGAATTTGCTGGAGCATGAAACTTTTACCAATTTGCTTTGGGCGGTTTTTCATCTTACGGAGGAGATTACTTACCGGCGTTCGCTGCAGGAGTTAGCCGCTAAAGACGCTCAACATTTAGCTGGTGACATCAAGCGGGTTTATCAGTTACTGGTGCTGGAGTGGTTGAATTATATGAAGCATTTACAAAAGGATTATCCTTATCTTTTTTCATTAGCGATTAGGACCAACCCTTTTGATCCGGATGCTTGTATAGAAGTTAAATAGATAATCCGGGAAATAATAATTAATCCATGGCTGAATATATCTGTCCGCATTGCAAGAATTCGATTCAGGATGATGATGCGTTGTTTTGTTTATTCTGCGGGGAGAGTCTGAACCGGGCTGTTGGTTTTATGGGCAAACTCAGGTACCCTCGGCATAAAATTATTTTTATTATTGTGATTTTACTTGTTTTGGTAAGTTTTGCAATATTAATGAGCAGGTAGCACGGAGGTTAAATGCAAATCGAAATTTTCGCTTTATGTGATGCGGCAACCGCGGACTTTGGGAAACTTAGCATGCTGGGAGCATTTGATACAATTTGGGTAAAAGAAGTTCCGGCGGTACATCAGCAATGCGCTATTGTACTTAGAACGCGGTTTGAGAAAATCGAACGCGGAGAGCATAAAGTCGTGGTTCATTTTGTGGATATGGATGGTAAAAACGTTATTCCTCCTGCGCAAGGAGTTATCACAATAAATTTTCCCGAAGAACAGAGATCCGGTTCAGCGCATTTGATTCTCAACATTCAAGGATTAAATCTACAGAGGCTGGGAGAGCATTCGATTGATTTAGCCATTGATGGGCAACAGAGAGCCTCATTACCGCTTTTTGTAAAAGAACGTAAATAGAGAGGAGTTTTAAATGCTTAGTCCAAGTAATCTACCGCAGGATTTTCAGGTAATTAAGGATAATGATGAGAATTTTATCTGGGTAGGGGAGCCGATGTTTTTTCCGTTTATTTGCAGTGGGATTCCGTTTTTAGTTATCGGTTTGTTATGGGGGGCAGTTGATTTTGGTATTTTAAAGAGCGCAGGGGCTAAAAATGGTGCGCCCACAGGATTTTTATTACTGTTTTTGGCTTTTCACTCGTTGCCTTTTTGGATAAGTATCTTTAATATGCTTCGTCTGCTTTTAGTGCACAAAAATACTTTTTACACGATTACCAATAAGCGTGTCATGATGCGCAGCGGGTTTTGGGGTATAGATTTTAATGCCATTGATTATGACAAGATAACGGATGTTCAAGTTAATGTTAATCCTTTAGAAAATATGCTGGGAGTTGGTACGATACGTATTTCATCCGGAAAGGTCAATGATAAAGGCGACCAGATTACAGATAATTTTATTGCCGTGGAAAATCCTTATGAAGTTTTTAAGAAAATAAAAACCGTAATGGTGGATGTTAAGACGGACTGGAATTATCCGAATAAGCTGCGGCCGGATGAGAATCCCGGATATAATACGACATACGATCCTAATAAGCGGGGAGTTTAATTTTTAATGTCTGAATACTACACAGCTAAAAGAGAGAAGAATCTTTATAGCCTCAAAAGCACGGAGCCGTTTAAGCTGAGCCGCTCTAAAATTGAGCTTTTTATGAATTGCCCGCGGTGTTTTTATCTTGACCGCAGGCTCGGGGTTGGGGCGCCGCCGATGTTTCCGTATACCTTAAACAGTGCGGTAGATACTTTGCTTAAAAAAGAGTTTGATTTGTTGCGTAAAAATGGCGATACGCATCCGTTGATCAAGAAATACGGAGTGGATGCATTTCCGGCTGATGTCGCGCAGCTTGAGGAGTGGAGGACTAATTTTACCGGCGTGCGCGTATTGGATAAATCGACGAACTTACTGATCTTCGGGGCAATCGATGACCTCTGGCAGAACAGTAAAAGCGAGTATATTGTCGTGGATTATAAGTCTACCAGTAAGGCTGAGGAGATTAATGCTTTGGATAAAAGCTGGCAGGATGGATATAAGCGTCAGATGGAGATTTATCAGTGGTTAGTGCGCGGCAATGGTTATAAGGTTTCAAAGACCGGATATTTTGTATATTGTAACGCCAACATCGGCGTTGAAAAATTTGACGGAAAATTAGAATTTGCTCTGACGCTTATTCCATATGAGGGTGATGATAGTTGGGTGAGCGGTAAAATTCAAGAAATACATAAATGTTTAAATAGTGATACCATTCCGCAATCCGCAGAAGACTGTGATCTTTGCGCCTACCGTCAGGCTGCTTCTGAGGTATTAGGAAAATAGAATATGAAAAGCAAAGTATATTTAGTCCGCCTTGGAAATCAAGAAAAGTCGCAGGTAGTTACTGATAAGCTTAAGCGCTTGCTTGAGGAAAGCCACGTTCTGGATTTTATCCAACCCAAGTATAAAGTTGCGGTGAAGATGCATTTTGGGGAAGAGGGCAATACCGGTTTTGTTAAGCCGGAATATTTGCGCATAATCTGTGATAAAATATCTGCGCAAGGAGCCTTGGCATTTATATCTGATACGAATACGCTTTATCGTGGGAGGAGGACTAATTCTAGCGACCATTTAGCGCTGGCTCATGAACATGGGTTTAGCAAAGAGGCTACTAGTGCAGAAATAATCGTACCGGAAGATAACGCAAAAGATATCCTTGAGGTTTCAATTAATCAAAAATATATTAAAGCTGCAAAAATAGCGCGGATTTTTATGGATGCAGATGCGCTTGTCGGGGTCAGTCATTTCAAGGGTCATATTATGACCGGTTTTGGAGGAGCGCTGAAGAATATCGGCATGGGTTGTGCGGCGCGTGAAGGTAAGTTGCAGCAGCATTCTGAAGTTTCGCCGGTTGTCTATCAGGATAAATGCACGGGTTGCGGTGATTGCGTTAAAGCGTGCCCGGTTGATGCGATTACGATTCAAAATAATAAATCAGTTATTGACGGCGCAAAGTGTATCGGTTGCGCAACTTGTATTGCGGTTTGTCCGGTTTCGGCCATTGATGTTCCCTGGGGATCGGGTGCGGCTACGATCCAGGAAAAAATGATTGAATATACCTCGGCTGTCTTAAAAAGTAAAAAAGGAAAAACCGGATTTATAAGTTTTGTAATAAAAATTACTAAGGAATGCGACTGCTTAGCTAAAGATGATCCCCGGGTTGTCCCTGATATCGGGATATTAGCATCAGTTGATCCGGTGAGTATTGATCAGGCAAGCCTCGACTTAGTAAATAAAGCCAGCGGCAAAGACATCTTTCAGGAGCTCCATCCGCAGCGCGACGGCACTCAGCAGCTTAAATACGCCCACAAATTAGGCCTGGGTAATTTAGATTACGAGTTAATCGAATTATAAATTATGGATAAAGTTTTAGAGGGGTTAAATAAAGAACAGGCCGCCGCAGTCACGCATAAGGGCGGCCCGCTTTTGATTATTGCCGGCGCAGGCACGGGCAAGACCCGGGTAATTACCCAGCGTATTGCCTGGTTAATTAATCAGGGCCTGGCCAAAACCGATGAGATCCTGGCGCTTACTTTTACGGATAAAGCCGCCAAAGAAATGCAGGAGAGGGTAGATATTCTGATGCCTTACGGTTATACGGATATTTGGATCTCCACATTTCATGCTTTCGGCGACCGCATCTTGCGCGAGAATGCTTTAGTTGCCGGATTAAATCCAGATTTTAAAGTTTTGACTCAGCCGGAAGCCGCAGTATTTTTCCGCGAACACCTTTTTGAATTCTCGATTAATTATTACCGGCCGTTAGCTGAACCTACGCGTTTTATCGAAGCACTGATTTCGTTTTTCAGCCGAGCAAAAGATGAGGATATTTCAGCAAAGAATTACTTTAAATACGCCCAGGATTTTTTAATCCAAACCAAAAATAACCCGGAAGATAAAGCTGCCGAAGAATTGGCCGTGCAGCAGATGGAGGTAGCTCAAGCCTACGTTAAATATCAGGAGCTTCTGGCTCAGGAAGGACTGGTGGATTTTGGCAATCAGTTTTATCTAAGTTTACAGCTTCTGCGGGAGCATCCTTTGATTCTGCGGAATTATCAGAAACAGTTTAAATATATTTTAGTCGATGAGTTCCAGGATACCAACTTTGCGCAGTTTCAGATTGTTACGCTGCTTGCCGGATCTTTAAAAAATATTACCGTGGTTGGAGATGATGACCAGTGCATCTATCGTTGGCGCGGAGCTGCTTATAGTAACCTGGTAAATTTTAATCAAGAGTATCCTCAGGCGGAGAAAATTACGCTAATTCAAAATTACCGCTCGGCCCAGCCGATCCTGGATAGCGCTTATCAATTAATTCAAAATAATAATCCGGAACGTTTCGAAATAAAAGCTAAAATCGATAAACATCTGGTTGGTTTATCTAAAGAGGGAGAGAAACCAATCCATCTACACTTTGATACGCATTCGGCGGAAGCTGACCAGGTGAGTAAGATTATACAAGATAAGGTAAGTTTAGGTAAGTTTAAGTATAGGGATTTTGCCATTCTGGTGCGTTCTAACTCTGATGCCCAAAGTTTTATTCAGTCGCTGAATATGCAGAATATTCCCTGGCAGTTCAGCGGTAACCAGGGTTTATACGCGCGCGAAGAGGTGAAGTTGTGTATTAATTTCCTGCGGGTGGTTGCTAATCCTTCGGATTCTTTAAGCTTATATTATCTGGTCAGCTCGGAAATCTATAAGGTAGATTTAGCTGATCTTACCTTAGGCAATCATCTTGCCCGGCGCAGGAATATTTCGCTTTATTCTGTGTTTTGCGATTTAGAAAAAACTCCGGAGTTAACCCAAGTTAAGGATGAGACCAAAGAGAAAATAAAAAAGGTGCTTGAGGATTTGGAAGAATTTTTAAAAGTTTCCCGCGATGAGACTACCGGCAGGCTGCTCTATAGTTTTCTTACTGCTACCGGCTATTTAAAATATTTAACGGCCGATCCGAGTTTAGAAAAAGAAACTAAAATCCAAAACATCGCTAAATTTTTTAATCAGGTGCGTAATTATGAGTTGATCGCCAAAGAGGACCGGGTAATTAGTTTTATTAAACATCTTAATCTCCTGATTGATTCCGGGGATGACCCTCCGACGGTTGAAGCCGACCTGGATCAGGACGCGGTAAATATCTTAACTATTCATAAAGCCAAGGGTCTGGAGTTTAGGGTGGTATTTTTAGTCAGCCTGGTGCAAGGAAAATTTCCACTTCCCAAGCGTAGCCGGCAAATCGATTTGCCTGATGCATTGATTAAAGAAGTTTCCCCTAGCGGAGATTTTCATACTCATGAAGAGCGCCGGCTTTTTTACGTGGGGATGACCCGCTCCAAGGAAGAATTGTATTTAACGGGCGCCGATGATTATGGCGGCAAGCGCCTGCGCAAGGTAAGTCAATTTGTGCTGGAGGCATTAGGTAAAAAAACTGCCCAAGATCTCCAAAAGAAGAAAACCGCCGCCATTGAAAGCATCGCGCGTTTTGCTCCGTCTAAAGAGCCGCCAAAATCCGTTCTGCAAAAAATACCCGAAGGTAGGCTGGTTACTTTAAGTTACTATCAGATTGATGATTATCTGACTTGCCCTTTGAAATACAAATATGTAAATATTTTACGCGTGCCGATCATGGAGCACCACACGGTTATTTACGGCCGGGCAATGCATGAGGCAGTCAGCCAATATTTATTGCGCAAAGTTAACGGCACCCAAGTATCCCTGGATGAACTCCTGGATTGTTTTGAAGCCAGTTTTGACCCGCAAGGTTTTCTGGATGCTAATCATCAGGAGGAGCGTTTTCGTATCGGGCGGGAGGCATTATCTAGATTTTATAAAGATGAAGAAAACCGTAATTTGCTGCCCAAATTCATCGAGAAAGATTTTTCTTTTACAATCGGGAATAATAAGATTAGTGGCAGGTTTGATCGTATTGACCTGGAGCATGACGGGGCGGTGATTATGGATTTTAAGACCTCGGAAGTTAAAACGCAGAAAGATGCCGATAAACGGGTTAAGGATAATAAGCAACTGGCGCTTTATAGTCTGGCTTATCAGCATATTTTCGGAGTCTTGCCTGTGGCGGTGAAGTTATACTTTTTAGAATCCGGAATTATCGGCCGCCACGAGCTTGGCCAGGATGACTTAGAAGAAGTCGAAGAGGATATTTTGAAAGTTTCTACCGGAATCCGCGAGCAAGAGTATCCTGCCAGGCCTGAATATAAAGCCTGTACTTATTGCGCCTATAGTCAGATTTGCCCATCGGCGGTAATCCGCTAATAGAAGTTGACAATTGGCGATATTTGGACTAAATTAGAAGAAGAGTAAGCACATGAAAGCAATTATTTCGATATGGATCTGGATTGGCAGTGTTTTTTTGACTATTCTGCTGTTTTTCGTGGTTTTAGTTTTAACCATCCTGCTTTTCCCGTTTGATAAGAAAAAGAAATTTACCCACGCGCAGTGTTTTTGGTGGAGTGATGCGGTAATCGGCTTAAATCCTTTTTGGGGCGTAAAAGTTCGGGGCCTGGAAAATATCGACCCTAAGAAAACTTACGTGATCATTGCCAACCATCAGAGTACGGCCGATATCGTGGTGCTCTATCAGATTAAGTCGCAATTTAAATGGGTAGCCAAAGCAAGTTTATTTAATGTTCCTTTTATCGGCTGGTGTTTAAGTTTGATTAAGCATATCAAACTTAACCGCGGTGATTTCGCCAGTATCAAAGAGATTTATCATAAGGCTAGTGAGTGGCTGCGCCGGGATATGTCGGTTTTATTTTTTCCGGAAGGCACGCGTAGTCTTGATGGCCGGATGGGTGAATTTCAGAACGGCGCGTTTAAACTGGCGATCAAGGAAAAGAAATCAATTCTGCCGATTTGTATTCAAGGCGCCCAGGAAGCGATTCCTAAGGGCAGTTGGATTTTTAAAACAAAAGTGGCAGTTTCTGTAAGTGTGCTTGCGGAGATTCCGACTGCTACGCTTGGCCCCGGTGAATTTTCTTGGCTTCGGGATGTTGTCCGCTCCAAGATTAGCGAAGCGCAATTTTTATAAAATTAATGAAAACAAAATTTAAAGTTATAATTTGGATTTTTGCGGTTTTATTAGTTATTTTTATCGCGGCCAATATTTTAATCGGAGTCTATGCTCCCCGGATTGTCGAGCAGCAGATCCAGCAAAACTTAAATCTTAAAACTAGCCTAAGAAAAATAAGTTTAAGCCCGCTATTTACAATCACCCTTGACGGTTTAGAGCTTGGTAATCTGGCCAGTATTAAGAAAATATCATTTTCACCCAATTTAATCGCATTATTATTTGGTAAAGTAGTCATTCATGGTTTAAATATTGTTGAGCCGGTAATCAATCTGGAGTTGTTAGAGGACGGGAAATTAAATTTGCCGGTTTTAGCCCAGCAGGGTAATCCTCCGGCGGTATATTTAACCAGCTTGAGGGTGGAAAACGGAAAGATAATTTTTACGGATAGAAAAATTTCAGCTGTTGGTTTTCAGGTGATTGTAAATAAATTAAATGTAAAAGTATCTAAGGTTACTTTACCGATTACCTCGCTGGCGGCAGATTTTAAAATCAGCGCAGAGCTGGTTAATTCCGGCGGCAAAGCTTTCGGCAATATTACATTCGGCGGCTGGCTGGATTATCTGGCTAAAGATATGGACGCTAAATTAGAGCTGAAAGATTTAGATGTGGCTAATTTCGCCCCGTATTATGGCAATCTTATATCCAATAAGAAAATTAATTCGGCGATGCTGAATTCAAATTCAACTTTTAAATCGAATAATAATGATTTAGAGATCCTTACGGATTTAAACCTTTCCCGGATTGTTTATGAAAAAACCCCGGAATCAGAGCCGGCCCAAGAGCAGCCGGTATTTGATTTGGTAAATAGTACGCTAGATTTATTTACGGACGCCAGCGGCAGATTAGCCCTGCAGTTTAAAATCAATACCTTAATGGATAAGCCCGCTTTAAGCCGGGAGAAGATAATGAATATAATTTTAAAAGCGGCAATGAAGAATCTCTCTCATCAGTCGCCGCAACAAATAGCGGATAAAGTTAGCCAAGTTATAGAAAAATATAAAGATATCGGCAAAGAGCTGAAAAATATTTTCGGAAAATAGAAGGGAAAATTCATGGAAGCGGCTAAATCAAAATCAATTAAAAATATCGAAGAGAAAATGGAGAATCTGGATGTTAATTCTCTGCGTTATCATATTTTAGAGAGCGCTAAGAATTTTAAATGTTCTTGGATTGAATTGGGGCGTTCTTTGTATGAGGTTTATAAAGATAAAATGTATAAAGAGTGGGGCTATCTTAATTTTGATAATTATGTCGCCCGCGAGATCGGCATCCGCAAGCAAACAGCGATGAAGCTGCTTAAGTCTTATTATTTTTTAGAAAAAGAAGAGCCGCAGTATTTAAAAACCGATTATGCCGACTCAGCGCAGCCGGTTAATATTCCTAGTTATGAAGCGGTGGATATCTTGCGCCAAGTAAAGAACAAAAAAGTTCTGGATGAAGAGGATTACAGTAATTTTAAAAAAGAAATATTTGAAAAAGGCCGGGATGCCCGCGAACTTAAAAAAAATATCGGAGTGATTATTCGCCAGAGGCAGGAATTGGAGCCTGAGGAGGCGCAGGAAAAAAGAAAACGCGCGACTCTAAACCGGTTGCTTGGCCAGTTACGCGCGCTTAAACAGGAAGTTCAGGTATTAAAGCTGCTTCCGGCTCCGCTAATTAAAGATTTAGATAATTTAATTAAGAATATTGACGTAGAAATATCTACCTGACGGTAGTCAGGAAGGAGTAATTTTAATGTTGCCTGAAGCAAATAAGACAATGACCCTGGAAGAAAGAATGATCCAGCTTGGTGTGCGCGAAGACGACATTGTGGAAAAATTTATCCGTTCCAGCGGCCCTGGCGGACAGAATGTGAATAAGACTTCGACTTGTGTGTACCTTAAGCATATACCTACGGGTTTAGAAGTAAAGTGCCAGCGCCAGCGTTCGCAGTTGTTAAACCGCTCATTAGCCAGGCATATCCTCTTGAGTAAGATTGCTCAACGGGTACATCAGGATAGCTTGCAGAAACAATCGCTTAAAGCTCAGATTATGCGCCGGAATCGTTTAAAGCCCAGGGGCTTAAAAATAAAGATTTTAGAGAATAAGCGCAGGCATTCGGAAAAGAAATCCGTACGCAGAAAAATCCGTGAAATTGAAGTTGCATAAAGTTTTTTTTATGCTATTATAAATAAACTTGCAAGTTTTAGGAAATGCATTGACTTGTTAAGCCGGTTAAAGTATAATCTTTTAAAATAAAGGGAGGTAGAGATTTGGTTTTGGTCAAGGAACAGAAAGCGAAATTGATTGATAATTTTAAAGTGCATTCCAGAGATACCGGTTCTGCCGAGGTTCAGATAGCGATTATAACCGAGAGAATTAATGATTTAGGGGAGCACTTTAAATCACATAAAAAAGATCTGCATTCTCGTCGTGGTTTGCTTTTATTGGTCAGCAGGCGCCGCAGGCTTCTTAAGTACCTCAAAGATAAGGATATGAAGAAGTACGAAGAGATCCTGGGTAAACTCAAGCTTAGAAAGTAAGCCCCGTAACATTTAAATCCAAAAAAGAAAGAGAAATCATGCAAACTAAAAGCTTAAAAATTAAATTTGGCAAAGATGACCTTGTTCTGGAAACAGGAAAGTTTGCTAAGCAGGCAAATGGCTCGGTTACAATTACTTATGGGGCAACGGTTATTTTAGTTACCGCTTGTATGTCTAGCGAAATTAGAGAAGGGCAGGATTTCTTTCCTCTAACTGTTGAGTATCAAGAGAAGACTTATGCCGCCGGACGTATTCCCGGAGGGTTTTTTAAACGCGAGGGCAGGCCTTCGGAAAATGAAATCTTAGGTTCACGTTTAATTGATCGGCCGATACGTCCGTTATTCCCCGAAGGATTTTTAAATGAAGTTCAGGTGATGGCGATGGTTCTGTCTAGCGACGGAGAGAATGATCCGAATGTTTTAGCCTTAATCGGAGCTAGCGCGGCCTTATCTATTTCGGATATTCCTTTTAACGGGCCATTGGCTTCCTGTCGAGTTATTAGAATCAATAATGAATTTGTGTTGAATCCTACTTATATTGAGGCTGCTTCTGCGGATTTAGAAGTGGTCGTGGCTGCCAATAAAAGCGGCGTAGTTATGTTGGAATCAAGAGCTAAAGAGGTTTCCGAAGAGGAGTATCTGGAGGCGGTAAAATTCGGGATGGAGAATTTAAAGCCCATATTGGCGATGCAAGAAGAATTTGTCCGTCTTTACGGCCAGCCGAAAGCTAAAGTCGAACTTAAATTAATTGATCCGGTTTTAATGCAGAAACTTGAATTGCTGGCTATTGAAAAATTAGCTAAAGTTTATAAATTAAGCAAAAAAGAAGAGCGTGAAGAGAATATAGATTTATTAGCCAGGGAGTTACAGAAGCAGCTGATTATGGAAGGTTTTTTAGCAGCCGATATCAAAACCGGCCTGCATGAAATAGAGAAGAGGCATGTGCGTAAGATGATTCTTGAAGATAACCTGCGCATTGATGGGCGTTCTACCAAAGAGATCCGGCCGATCTCTTGTGAAGTATCCGTGCTTCCGCGTACACATGGCACAGGGCTTTTTACCCGCGGACAAACTCAAAGCTTGGCGGTAACTACTTTAGGAACGGGCCAGGATGAGCAATTGATCGAGGCCTTAGACGGACAGAAGAAGAAATCTTTTATGCTGCATTATAATTTTCCTTCATTTTCTGTCGGAGAAACCAGGCCGGTGCGTTCACCCGGTAGGCGTGAAATCGGCCATGGCGCCTTAGCGGAAAAAGCATTGCTGGCGGTTATGCCTAATAAAGAGAAATTTCCTTATACAATCAGAGTTGTTTCAGAAATATTGGAATCTAATGGTTCCAGCTCGATGGCTTCGGTTTGCGCGGCGACGCTTTCATTGATGGATGCCGGTGTTCCAATCAAAGAAGCTGTAGGCGGAGTGGCTTTAGGTTTAGTTAAAGAAGGCAACAAAACGGTTATCTTAACCGATATTGCGGGATTAGAGGATCATTTCGGGGATATGGATTTTAAGGTTGCCGGAACAAAAACCGGAGTCACTGCGGTGCAGATGGATCTTAAAATTGATGGAATTTCTCTAGAGTTACTTAAAGATTGTTTAGCGCAATCCAAAGAAGGAAGATTATTCATTTTGGATAAGATAAGCGCAGCATTAACTGCCCCCAGGTCAGAGCTTTCTGCTTATGCTCCGCGCATTGATGTTTTAAAGATTAATACCGAGAAAATCGGAGAGCTGATCGGGCCGGGCGGTAAAACGATTAAAGCAATAATTGCCGCAACCGGCGCCAGCATTGATATTAAAGATGACGGCACGGTTTTGGTTGGTTCTACTATCGCGGAAAAATCCGATGCGGCGATTAAAATGATCAGAGCTATTACTGATGAAGTTGAAGTGGGCAGGGTTTATTTCGGTAAGGTCAAGCGGATTATGCAGTTTGGCGCCTTTGTCGAGATAGCTCCGCGTAAAGAGGGCCTGGTGCATGTTTCCGAATTATCCAAAGATTTCATTAAGAAAATTGATGATGTGGTTAAAGTCGGCGATGAATTTAAAGTTAAGGTTATCGGCGTAGATGAGTTAGGCAGGATTAATTTAAGCAAGAAGCAGGCCGAACCCGAGCAGCCCAGCAGTTAATCTTTAGAAGTGAGAGAAAGAAGAATTAATGAAGTCAAAGGCGTAATTTTAGTAGCAGTAGGGCTGATGGTTTTAGCCAGCCTTATCCGCTTTGATCGCCTAGACCTTGTTTTTTATACCTCGCATCCAAATTTCCCCCCTAAAAATCTTTTGGGAATCTTCGGCGCTTATTTAGGCGGTTTTATCGTATTGCTCTTCGGCAATATCACTAGCTTCATCCTTCCGTTTTTAGTCATTATCCTGGGTGTAAAATATTTTCGTCAGGAAAAGCCTTACCTGAGCGTTGCCCGTATCGTCGGCGTATTCGTGCTGCTGGTTTCCATAAGTTCTCTTATCGGTATGTTTAATTTACATAATGACCTGGTAAGGTTTCAAACCGCCGGATTCTTCGGCGCCCTTACTTCCTTTGCTGCTTCCAAATATTTCGCTCCCCTGGGCGCTTTTATAATTTTTGTCAGTTTTATTATTATTTACTGGGCCTTGATTAACGAAGCGCTTATCTCTTCGCTTTTTTCCAAGCTGGGGGCAAACTTAAAATCTTTTTTCTCCGGGTTAGCATTTTTTTCTTTCAAACGTAAATCTACCGAAGTTAAAGTCAAACCGAATTTAATTAACAAAGGAAATTTGTTTTCTAAAAAACAAAATTTTGAAGCTACGGCTAATCTCAAACCTAAAATATTTATGCCAGCCGATGGGGCGTCAAAAGTAAAGATTCAAATTAAAGATAAACCTCCGACAGAGACGGCTAAAGTTAGGCCAAGTGAATTAAAAATCGGCGATTATCACCTTCCTTCTTTGGATTTATTGGATGAGCCTCCGGCTCCGGACAATAAACAAATGAAAGAGGATCTGGAAGCCTGCGCCCGGACATTAGAGGATACATTAGAAGATTTTGGGATCACGGCTAAAGTTACCGATATTATCCGCGGCCCGGTGATTACCCGTTATGAGCTTGAACCGGCTCCGGGAGTAAAGATTAACCGGATTGAAGCCTTAAGCGATGATATTACTTTAGCGATTAAGGCTCAGTCGATTAGAATTATCGCTCCGATTCCGGGCAAGGGCAGAGTGGGAGTTGAGGTTCCGAATTTGCACAGCGCTTTAGTTTGTATTAAAGATTTACTTACCTGCGCGGATTTTCATAGGCCAAGATCAGCTTTGACAATAGCTTTAGGTAAGGATATTACCGGTAAACCGATATTCGGCGATTTAGATGATATGCCGCATCTTTTGATTGCCGGAACAACCGGATCAGGCAAAACTGTTTGCGTTAATACTTGTATCTTGTCTTTGCTTTTTAAAGAGTCTCCTAATGATTTAAAATTTTTAATGATCGATCCGAAGATGGTCGAGTTGATGCCTTTTAACGGCCTGCCGCATCTTTTATGTCCTGTAGTTACCGACGCTAAGAAGGCTGCGGTGGCGCTTAATTGGGTTGTCACTGAAATGGAGTCGCGTTACGTGCTTCTGTCCGGAGCCGGAGCGAGAAATATCGAAGCTTACAATCAAAAGCAGGAAAAACTTCCTTATATTATTGTCGTGGTCGATGAATTTGCGGATTTAATGAGCGTGGCGCGTGATCAAATTGAGAACGC
>ERZ1292640.988-Hain-H43-02um-R1-988-length-23636-cov-6_pt2 | contig 18207 bp, 10 predicted proteins | sample MGYA00564404_ERZ1292640 | MGnify/ENA primary metagenome ERZ1292640 (study PRJEB36523, sample SAMEA6512636) | groundwater metagenome | collected 2019-01-08 | study: AquaDiva: Metagenomics assemblies of 32 groundwater samples
CCCAGCGCATCGACGAAGCGCACCTCCAGGGTCGCGGTGGTGGCGGTCGCGACGCTGGCGCTGGCGGCGGGAGCGCGCGCGCTCGAGGCGGCGGCACTCGCGAACGTGGCGGGCAGCGTGGCGGTGAGCCGGCGCGGCGCGGTGGCGGTGACGCGCGCGGAGCTGGCGCGCGCGCTGCGGCGCAGCCCGCGGAGGGGGCGGTGAGCCAGGCGCGCGCCGCGGAGAAGCTGGCGCCGCGCGGCATGGCGCGCGCGCGCGTCGCGGCGTGGCGCGCCGCGGGTGAGCGCGTGGTGCTGGCGAACGGCGTGTTCGACCTGCTCCATGTCGGCCACGCGCGCTACCTGGGAGCGGCGCGCGCGCTCGGCACCCGGCTGGTGGTGGCGGTCAACGGCGACCGCTCGGCCGCGGCGCACAAGGGCGCGGGCCGGCCGGTGATGGGGGCGCGCGACCGCGCGCTGCTGGTGGCCGCGCTCGGCGCGGTGGACCTGGTGGTGCTGTTCGACGAGCCGACCGTGGACGCGCTGCTCGCGGAGCTCACGCCCGCGGTGCACGCCAAGGGCACCGACTACCGTCCCGACACCGTGCCGGAGCGCGCGACCGTGGCGTCGTTCGGCGGCGTGACCGCGATCGCGGGCGATCCCAAGGAGCACGCCAGCCGCGAGATCGTGGAGCGCGTGCGCCGCCTGCACGGGGGGGCCTGAGTGGAGGGCGGGGTGCTCGCCATCCGGCCGCGCGCGCTGGGCGACGTGGTGCTCGTCACGCCGGCGCTGCGTGCCCTCCACCGCGGGTACCCGGACGCCCCGCTCGAGGTGGTGACCGAGCCGCGCTACGCGCCGCTGCTCGAGGGACTGCCAGGGGTGGGCCGGGTCTGGGGGCTCGAGCGCACGTTCGCCGGCACGCTGGGGCTGGCGCGCGCGCTCCGGGCGCGGCGCTACGCGCTGGCCGTGGACTTCTTCGGCAACCCGCGCAGCGCGTTCCTGGCGCGCGCGAGCGGAGCACGGCGGCGCGCCGGCTACGACCTGCGCGGCCGCGCGCGCACCTACCACGTGCGGGTGCCGCGTACCCTGAGCCCGGCGCCGGGGCGGCGCGAGTACGCGGCGGCCACTCACGTCCGGCTCGCCGTGGCGGCGGGCGGGATCTCCGACGGCGTGGCGACGCGCGTGAGCGTGAAGCCCGAGGCGCGCGCCGAGGCGGCGCGACTGCTCGCGGGCTGCGCTCTCGCGGCCGGCGAGGGGATCGGGCTGGTCGCGGCGGGCACCTGGCCGGCCAAGTCCTGGCCGGCGGCCTCTGTCGCGCTGCTCGCGCGCGGGCTGATGCGCTCCGGACGCCGCGTGCTGCTCGTGGCGGGGCCGGGCGAGGAGCGCCTGGGCGCCACGCTCGCCACGCTCGCGCCGGGGCTGGCGGTGCTGCCGCCCTGCGACGTGGCGGTGCTGGCGGGCGTCATCGCCCAGCTCGCCGCCGTGGTGGGGACCGACAGCGGGCCCCGCCACCTGGCCGCCGCGCTGGACGTCCCCACGTTCGCCTGGCACGGCCCCACCCACCCCGATACCTGGACCCCGCCCGGCGGCGCCCACGGCGCCTGGTGGACGAGCCTGCCGTGCCGGGGCTGCGACCGCACCTCGTGTCCTCACTGGAGCTGCCTACCCGAACTGAGCCCCGAGCGCGCGACCGCGCTGGTGCTCGATCACCTGGAGCGCCATGGACGAACGGCTGCCGCTGTCGGTCCTGCTGCTGGCGCGTGACGAGGAGCGCCGCCTGGCGGCGCTGATCCCGGGGCTCTCGTTCGCGCGCGAGGTGGTGGTGGTGGTGGACAGCGCGAGCCGGGACCGCACGCGCGAGGTGGCCGAGCGGCTGGGGGCGCGCGTGTTCGTGCGCCCGCTCGAGGAGCTGGGGGGGTTCGGCCCGCAGCGCGCGTTCGCGCTGGCGCAGTGCCGCGAGCCCTGGGTGCTGTGGCTGGACGCCGACGAGCGGCTGGAGGGCAGGGCGGTGGCCGCGGTGCGCCGCGCGCTGGCGGCGGGCGGCGCCGCGGGCTTCCGGGTCGAGCGCCGCACCTGGTTCCTGGGGCGGCCGATCCGCCACTGCGGCTGGCGTGGCGAGAAGGTGCTGCGCCTGTTCCGCCGGGAGGCCGCGCGCTTCGACGACGCCCCGGTGCACGAGCAGGTCTCGGTCGCGGGCGCGATCGCGGACCTAGACGGCGTGATCGAGCACCACAGCTACGCGACGTGGGAGGAGTGCCGCGCCAAGCTGGTGCGCTACGCCGCGGCGGGCGCGGAGAAGGCGCGCCGCGCGGGGCGGAGCGCCGGGCCGCTCGACCTGGCCTTCCGGCCGCCGCTGCGCTTCCTGCGCATGTACGTCCTGCAGCTCGGCTTCCTGGATGGCGCCCGCGGCGTCGCGGTGTGTGGCCTGGCCGCGGCGCAGGTGTTCCTCAAATACGCCGAGCTGTGGGCGGCGGGACGGGACCGCGGCGGATGATGCGCGTGTGCTTCTTCGGGGCGTACGACCCCGCCTACCCGCGCAACCGCGTCCTGCGCGAGGGCCTGCGCCGCGCCGGCGCGGACGTGAGCGAAGCCCGGGTGCGCGAGCGCCGCGCGTTCCGCCGCTACCCGGCGCTGCTCGCCGCGTTCACGCGCGCGGCGCGCGGCGCCGACGTCCTGCTGGTGCCCGAGTTCCGGCACAAGGACGTGCCGCTGGCGCGGGCGCTCAGGGGCGGCCGCCTGCTGGCGTTCGACCCGCTGGTCTCGCGCCACGACACGCTGGTGGGCGACTGGGGGCTGCACGAGCGGGGCTCGGCCCAGGCCCGCTGGAACCTGCGCCTCGACCGCTGGTCGCTCGGGCTCGCCGACCTGGTGCTGTGCGACACTTGGGCGCACGGGGCGCTGTTCGAGTCGCTGGGCGTGCCGCGCGCCCGGCTGGCGCGCGTGCTGGTCGGGGCGGAGGACGCGTTCTTCGGGGTGGCGGCCGCGCCATCCGCCGGCCCGGTGCGGGTGGTCTACGTCGGCGGCTTCCTGCCGCTGCACGGCACGCTCACCATCGTCGAGGCGGTGGCGCGGCTGGAGCGCGAGGCCGCGGGGCTCCCGGAGTTCGCGGTGCAGCTGGTGGGGAAGGGGATCGAATGGGAGGCGGCGCGGGCGCGCGCGGAGCGCCTCGGCGTGCGGCGGCTGGAGTTCCCGGGAGCGACCGGCTACGGCGATGCGCCGCGCGTGCTGGCCGAGGCGCACGTGGTGCTCGGGGCGTTCGGGGCCGGCGAGAAGGCGGGCCGTGTCATCCCGCACAAGGTCTATCAGGGGCTGGCGGCGGGGCGCGCGGTGATCACCGGCGACGGCGACGGCCTGCGCGAGGTGTTCGAGCCGGGGACGCAGCTCGCCGCGGTGCCGCGGGGCGACGCCGACGCGCTCGCCGGCGCGCTGGCCCGGCTGATCGGCGATCGCGCGGAGCGCGAGCGGATGGGCGCGGCGGGGCGCGCGCGCGCGCTCGAGGTCGCCACGCCGGACCGCGTGGGCGAAAGCCTGCTGGCGGCGCTCGCGCTCGCACGGGAGCGGCGGCCGTGAGGGTGGCGCACCTCGACACCGGGCGCGAGTGGCGCGGCGGCCAGGCGCAGGTGCGCTTCCTGCTGCGGGGCCTGCGGGCCCGGGGCCACCAGTGCCTGCTGCTCGCGCCGGGCGGGCCGCTCGCGGAGAAGGCGCGCGCCGAGGGCTTCGAGGTGCTCGCCTGGTCGCCGCGCGGCGAATGGGACCTGGCGGCGGGGTGGCGCGCGGCGCGGCTGCTGCGCGCCTTCGCTCCGCACGTCGCCCACTGCCACAGCGCGCACGCGCACGCGCTGGGCGTGCCGGCGGCGCGCCGCGCCGGCGTGCCGGTGGTGGTGGTGTCGCGGCGCGTGGACTTCGCGGTGGCGGGGAACCCGTTCAGCCGGCTCAAGTACCGCATGCCGGTGGACCGCTACCTGTGCATCAGCCGGGGCGTGGCGGAGGTGATGCGCTCGGGCGGGGTGCCGGAGGCGAAGCTCGCGCTGGTGCCGAGCGGGATCGAGCTGCCCGCGGCGGACGCGGGCGTGCGGCGCGGCGCGGCGGACCTGCGCGCCGCGCTCGGCGCGCCGCCGGACGCGCCGGTGGTGGGCACGGTGGCCGCCCTCGCCCCGCACAAGGACCACGCGAACCTGCTCGAGGCCGCCGCGCTGGTGGTGCGGGCCCGGCCGGACGTGCGCTTCGCGTGGGTGGGCGAGGGCGAGTGCCGCGGCGCGCTCGAGCGCCGGCGCGCGGAGCTCGGCCTCGAGCGCCAGGTCCGGCTGCTCGGCTTCCGTGCCGACGCCCTCGACCTGCTCCGGCAGTTCTCGGTGTTCTGCCTCTCGTCGCACCTCGAGGGGCTCTGCACCTCGCTGCTCGACGCGCAGTCGCTCGGCATCGCGGTGGTGGCCACCGCGGTGGGCGGCGTGCCGGACGTGGTCGAGGACGGCGCCACCGGACGCCTGGTGCCGGGACGCGACCCGCAGGCGCTGGCGCGCGCCCTGCTCGAGGCGCTGGGGGAACCCGAGCGGGCCGCGCGATGGGCGGTCGAGGCGCGGGTCAGGGTGCGGCGCTTCAGTGCCGACCACATGGTGGAGCGGAGCCTGGAGGAGTACCGTGCCGCGCTGCGCGAGCGGGGGATCCAGACATGACCCGGGCCGTTTTCGATGGAGCGACCGCGCGACCGTGCGCATCGAGCGACCGGGCCATCGCCCGGGCCTTGACCCCTTTCCCCCGAGCGGGGTAGCCTGCCGAAACGTCTTCTCCCATAAGGGGTTCCTCTTGCACTGGATCGAGTTTTCCAGGGCCGTCGTGCCGGGAGTCATCCTCCTCGGCCTGGTCATCTTCGTCCACGAGCTCGGCCACTTCCTGATGGCCAAGCGCCGCGGCGTGCGCGTGCTGCGCTTCTCGCTCGGTTTCGGCCCCGCCATGCTCTCGACCCGGCGCGGCGAGACCGAGTACCGCATCTCGTGGATCCCGCTCGGGGGCTACGTGCAGATGGCGGGCGACAGCCCCGGCGAGGACGGCGGCATGCCGGGCGGGCCGGAGCAGTTCCTCTCGCATCCGTGGCCCGGCCGCATGCTGATCGCACTGTCCGGTCCGGCCGCCAACCTGGTCACCGCCTTCCTAGTGATGGTGGCGGTGGGGATGAGCGGCGTCTCGTACCCCGATTTCCCGAGCCGGCTCGGCGCCACTCCCGACACGAGCGCCGCCTACCGTGCCGGGCTGCGGGAGGGCGACCGCGTGGTCGCGGTGGCCGGGCGGCCGATCGGGAGCTGGATCGCGATCTTCACCAACAGCGAGCGCCAGCCGAAGAGCCGCCCGCTGGCCCTGGTGGTCGAGCGGGACGGCGCGCGGCGCACCCTCACCATCGCGCCCGAGCGGCGCGAGCCGGTGCTGTCGAGCCTGCGCCGTCCTCCCGACCCGCCGGTGGTTGGGAACATCATGACCGGGATGCCGGCGTACAAGGCGGGGCTCAAGGAGGGGGACCGGATCCTCTCGGTGAACGGCCAGCCGGTCGCGACCTGGGACGAGCTGCCGAGCGCGTTGGCGGGGCAGGCCGACCGGCCGGTCCGGCTCGGCATCCGGCGGGAAGGGCGCAGCTTCGACATCACGGTGACGCCGATGAGTCCGGACGGCACGCCGGGCACGAGCGCGCGCATCGGCATCGAGGCGCCGCGCCACGGCGTCTACGTGGAGCGCCACGGCGTGCTGGAATCGCTGGACCTCGGCTTTCACGCCACGATCGCGCTGGTGGCGAACGTCTACAGCGGGATGTGGCTCACGGTGTCGCGCCCGCTCTACTACCGCGAGTACCTGGGCGGCCCGCTGTTCATCGCCCAGGCGGCCAGCGAGCAGGCGCGGCGCGGGCTCGATTCGTATCTCCAGTTCCTGGCGATGATCAACGTGGCCATCATGGCCTTCAACCTGCTCCCCATCCCGATCCTCGACGGAGGCCACATCGTTCTCGCGCTGCTGGAAGCGGTGCGCCGCCAGGCCATCTCGGTGCGCGGCTACGTCCGCTTCCAGAAGGTTGGGCTGGTCGTGATCGGATCCCTCTTCATCCTGATCCTCGCGAACGACCCGCTGCGGATGCTCCAGCGCCAGCGCGCGCTCGACCGGGCGCCCCAGGAGAAGACGGTTGCGCCTTCGCCCCCTTAGCCGGGCGTGCGCCGCCACCGTGCTGGTGCTCGCTGCGCTCGCCCCGGAGGCGGCCCGGGCCCGCGGGGACCTCGAGAGCCAGCTCAAGACGGTGGTGGGGGTGCGCCTGCGCGGGAACCACCGGGTGAGCGGGCGCGAGATCCGGCGCGTGCTGAAGACGCGCCGACCCTCGATCTGGCCGTGGGCGGACCGCGCGCCGCTGCGGCTCGACTTCCTGCGCGCGGACGTCGTGGCCATCGCGGTGGTCTACCGCCAGCACGGCTTCCTCGACGTCGAGGTGAGCGACACCGTGCTCGCGACCCGCGACCCGCGCGCGGTGGTGGTGGGGTTCACCATCCGCGAGGGGGCGCGTTCGCGCGTAGCCGCCGTGGACTTCGCCGGGAGCCGCGCGGTGCCGCTCGAGGTCCTGCGCCGGACGCTCTACGCGAAACCCGGGAAGCCGTTCAACCCGGCCTACCTCATCGCCGACACGGCGCTCATCTCGCGGCAGTACCAGGAGCGCGGCTACCTGCCGCACGTGGTGGGCTCGGCGTCGCGCGACGCGCGCGACTCGCTCGCGGTGCGCGTGCTCTACACCGTGGACGAAGGCCCGCTCTACCGCCTCGGGCAGGTCTACTTCTCGACGCCTGGCGAGCTGCACGTGAGGGAGAAGCTGGTGCGGCGCGAGCTGTTGCTGAAGCCGGGGTCGGTCTACCGGCTTTCGCGCGTCCAGGAGTCGCAGGAGCGGCTCTACGAGACCGGCCTGTTCGGCCAGGTGCAGCTCACGCCGCTCCCCGACTCGACCAACACGCTCATGGAGTTCTTCCTGCAGGTGCGCGAGCGCAAGCCGCGCTGGCTCGACGCCGGCGTGGGCAGCGGCACCGAGGAGCGCTTTCGCCTGAGCGGCGAGTGGGGGCATCGGAACCTGATCGGCCGGGGGCTGCAGGGGGTGGTGGGCGGCCGGCTCTCCTACGACGCGAAAGGCCGCTTCCTGCTCTCGCGCGGCGAGACGTCGCTGCTCGAGCCGTGGCTGTTCCGCACCCGCAACCGCGCCCGGGCCGCGCTCTACCTGGAGCGCCACGACTACCGCACCGACGACCTGCTCATCCGCAAGGACGCGCGCGGCGTGAGCTTCCAGGTGCGGCGCGACTTCGGGCGCCTCACGCATCTGAGGCTCACGCAGGACAACACCTTCGTCATGCAGCACGCGGAGTTCCTGGTGGACACGCTGTCGGACTCGGCGCGCACGGCGCAGCTCCAGGACTTCACGCCCTCGTACTCGACGCACCGGCTCCAGCTGGGCGTCGACCGCGACCGGCGCGACAACCCGCTCGACCCGGCGCGCGGGTCGTTCCAGACCGCCGCCGCCGAGGTGGCGGGCGGCCCGTTCAAGGGCTCCACCAGCTTCACCAAGTTCCAGCTGCGCTCGTCCTGGTACACGCCGCTGCCGCGCTCGCGCGTCGTGCTCGCGACCCACGCGCGCGGCGGCCTGATCAAGCCGTTCGGGGAGCGCAAGGACTTCATCCCGGCCGCCGGCGTGGACCGGGAGGTGGCGCGGGTCCCCACCGAGGACGTGTTCCGGCTGGGGGGCGTGAACTCGATCCGCGGCTACGACGAGAACGAGATCGCGCGCTCGGGCGGACTCCTCCTGCTGCAGGCCAACGCGGAGCTGCGCTTCCCGCTGGCCGGTCCCTTAGGCGCCGAGGTCTACGTGGACGCCGGGAATGTCTGGGCGCGCCCGGAGTACATCCGGCCGCAGCACTTCACGCCGCGCTTCGGCCGCAGCCGCCTCGATCCCGGGGACGTCCGCTACGTCTACGGCGCGGGCGGACGCTTCGACCTGCCGGTCGGCCCGCTGCGTCTCGACTACACCTGGGGCCTGGCGGGGCGCCATCGCTTCGGCCGCCTGCAGTTCGCCATCGGGGCGGCGTACTAGAGCCATGACCGAGCCCGACGATCCCGGAAGGCCGCGCGGCGACGAGGAGCCCGGGGCTCCGCTGCCCGGGCGCGTGGTCGAGGGCCTCCGCGAGGAGGTCCGGGAGATGCACGACCGCATCGAGGAGGCGGTCGTGCACGCCCTGCCGCGGCGCGCGCGCTGGAGCGCGGGGAAGATCGCGTGGGTCATCGTGCTGTCGCTGTTCGCGGTCGTGCTGCTCGCGGCCGGCGGCCTGCTGCTGTGGGCGAGCGGCCACGCCGAGCGGCTGGCCGGCAGCCCCCTCACCCTCATCAAGCGCTCGCTCTCCGAGCACAGCGATCTGGTGCTCGAGGTGCGGGAGCTGAGGGGGAACCTCTTCAAGCGCGTCACCATCATCCACCCGGTGGTGCGCTTCCGCGGCGAGGCCGGCGCGCCGTTGATCGAGGCGCAGGCCATGACGGTGAGCTACGCGCCCTGGGACCTGTGGTTCGGCCAGCGCCGCTCGATCCGGCTGCGACTCGACCGCCCGGTCATCCGGATCTCGCGCGGCGCCGACGGGAAGCTGCGCATCCCCGCGTGGCGGCCGGGCAGGGAGCGCCCGGGCCGGGCGCGCGAGCTCGAGGTGGCGTTCGCGATGCGAGGGGGCACGGTGCACCTTCCCGACCCGAAGGACGACATCACCGGATGGGACGCCGAAGGGCGCGTGGTCGCGGGCGGCGGGGCCGAGCAGGTGGATCTCAGGGCGATGCGCTGGACGCATGGACCGTTCGCGAGCGTGATCCAGAATCTGACCGCGGACTACGCCTCCGGCGACAGCACGCGATTCCGGGTGCGCGAGCTGCGCACGCCGGACTTCGTGCTGACCGCCCGCGGCGCCTGGCGCACCGGCGCGCCCGCGAAGAGCGTCCACGTCGAGGTGGACCGCCTGCGCTGGCGGTGGATGGCCCGGGCCTTCCAGAACAACGTCTTCGACGTGCCGGGGCAGGGGCACATCGTGGCCGACGCGCGCTTGCGGGGCAGCTGGGGAGGGACGTTCGTCGCGGACGCGGTGTGGGACAGCGTGCCGGCCGCGGCCCGCGGAGCGTTCACCTATTCCCGGGGCAGGCTGCTCGTCACCGGGCTCGAGCTGGACTCGCCGGCCGGCCGGCTGGCCGGGCAGCTCGCCTACGACCCGGGCGCGCTCGAGCTGCGCGGCCGCGTCACGCACGGGGACCCCGAGCGCTGGGGCCTCATCGGCCTGCGGGGCTGGCCGCAGGGCGACCTCAACGGGAGCATGCGCTACGTTTCGTGGAAGCGCGCGCCCTCCGGCTCGCGCGTGGACGCCACGCTCGGGCCCTCGGTGATCGCGGGGTGGCGCGCCGACAGCGGGCGCGTCTCGGTGCAGGCGCTCTCGGCGTCGCCCGACAGCTTCGCGGTGACCATGCTGCGGCGCGGCGGGCGCGTGGACCTGGCCGGGCGCATCGACGACACGGGCTGGCGCGGCGCCTGGGAGGCGGCGCGGTTCCCGCTCGAGGAGTGGCCCGACGGGCGCGCCAGCGGCATCCGCGGCCTGCTGACCGCGGGGCGCGGCACCGCCGAGGGGCGCGAGGGCGGCTTGCACGTCAGCGGCACGCTGCAGGGCGTCGCGTCCGAGTGGCTCGGCATGACGATGGGGCGCTGGCGCCTCGACGAGGTGAGCGGCCTGCTGCTGCCGAAGCCCGACCTCGCGATGCGCGCGCGCCTCGGCGACGCGTTCTTCCTGGGCGTGCACTTCGACAGCGCGGCGGCCGCCCTCCACCTGGGCGACGGCCGCGCGCGCCTCGCCGAGGTCGCGGCCACCGCCGGCGACACGCTGGTGACGGTGGCCGGCGACGCGCGCTGGGACCGGCACGGCTGGGCCATGACGCTGGAGCGCGCCGCGGCGAAGAGCGGGCAGTTCGACTGGGTGGGCGATCCGCCGCTGGCGCTGGCCGGCGACCGGCACGGCGTGGTGTTCGACCGCTTCGCCGCGCACGACGGCGCGGCGCGGCTGGCCCTGCGCGGGCGCTGGGCCGCCGCGGGCGGCGAGTACGAGTGGAGCGGCGAGGCGCGCGGGCTCGACCTCGCTCGCCTCGGGCTCCCGGCGGGCCGGGGGCTGGCGGGCGCCGCGGACGCCGAGCTCCGGGTGGAGGGCCGCTACGAAGACCCGCGCTGGAGCTTCACCGGGCGCGCCTCGCGGCCGGGCGTGCGGGGCCACCGCGCCGACTCCCTGAGTCTGGCGCTGGCGGGCGGTCACGGGCGCCTCGAGGTGCGCTCGCTGCGCTTCGCGCTCGACGGCGGGGTGTTCGAGGGGGAGGCGCGCTTCGGCGACACCGCCGCGCCCGGGCCCGACACGCTCACCGGCGAGGGGGTCCGGCGCTGGCTCGCGAGCGCCGCGCGCTGGCAGGGCAGCGTGCGTGCCGAGGCGATGCCGCTCGACCGGCTCGGCCGTCTCACCGAGCGCGCGCGCGGAGTCTCCGGACGCGTGAGCGGCACGCTCACCCTGGCCGGGCGGCCGGGCGAGCCCGAGCTCGAGCTGCGGGCCGCGGCCGCGCCGGTGGCGTGGGACAGCCTGCGGGCCGAGCGGCTGGTGCTGCGCGCCGGATACCGCGACGGGCAGCTCACCGTGCCGGAGCTCAGGCTCACGCGCGGCGACATCGTGTCCACGGCCTCGGGCTCGATGCCGCTGACGCTCGCGCTGGGTGCGCGCCCGGAGGTGCCGGATCGCGCGATGTCGTGGAAGGTGGACCTGGCGAACGGCGACCTCGCCCTGGTGCCGTTGCTGGTGCCGCAGATCGCCGGGGCGCGCGGGCGCTTCGACCTGCACGCGACGCTGGCCGGGACGCCGCGCCACCCGGACCTCGCGGGCACGGCGCGGGCGCGCGACGGCCAGATGCTCATCACCGGGCGCGAGGAGCTGCTCGAGGACATCCACGCCGACTTCCACTTCGACCAGGCCCACATGACCATGGACACTCTGTTCGCGCGCTCGGGCGCGCGTGGCACGGTGCGCGGGCGCGGCGTCATCGACCTGGAGGGGATGCGACTCAAGGAGTACAGCTTCGATCTGGCGATGCGCGACTTCACGACCGCCGAGACGGGCTTCTACGAGGCCGCGTTCGACGGCGACCTCCGGGTGACGAAGGGACCACGCGTGAACGGCCGGAGCCTGCCCTTCGTCGCCGGCGACGTGCGGGTCCGTGAGGCGAGCGTGATCTTCGACTTCGCGAACCAGAGCGAGACCCAGCAGCTCGCGGCCACCACGCAGCCGCTCATCTGGACGTATCGCATCCACCTGGCGGCCGACAACAACCTGCGCTGGGCACCGCCGGATGGCGACATCGAGTTCAGCGCCGACCTCACGCTGGAGCAGACCGAGAAAGTGCTCTCGATCTGGGGCGACCTGCGCGCCATCCGCGGCTGGTACGACTTCCTGAGCAACCGGTTCACCGTCCGCAAGGCCGACCTGACCTTCGACAACGTGGGCGGCGTGAACCCCGTGCTGGACGCCGAGGCCACGACGCGCATCGTCCCCCCGGCCGTTCCCGCGGTCCCGGCTGGGTCCGGGGAGGGCCTGGCGACGACCCCGCCGGAGGCCGCTCCGCACACCATCACGGTGCGCATCACGGAGCGCGCGGCACGCCCGCACATCGAGTTCAGCAGCGACCCGGGCGACTGGGACCAGGCCACCATCCTGCGCGAGCTGACGGTGGGGAGGTTCCTGGAAGGCGGGCCGCAGGCCTTCGGCGACCCGCTGGACAACTACCTGACGCGGAAGATCAACGAGCAGCTCTCGCCGCTGCTCTCGAGGACCTTCCTGCGCGACGTGGGCCAGTGGCAGCTGGCGCGCCAGCAGGGCGGGCTGGTGCTGGGGCAGGGGGACGTGTTCGTGACGGTGTCCCAGCAGGTCGGGCCGCGGGTCCAGATGAGCGTCATCCAGCGGCTGCCCGGCTTCGAGCGCACTCCGTCGGCGGCCGGCACGACCAGCCGCTCGTTCGAGCGCAGCGTCGGAGCGGAGTACCGCATCAATCGCTTCTTCTACATCACCACCGAGCTGGCGCAGCGCCGGGCACTGAGCGGCAGCAACACCATCTCCTCGGTCCCCGACTTCAACGTGAATCTCAAGGCGCGCTGGGAGTACTGAGGACCCGGCCGGCGGGAACGGTGTAGAGTAGGAGCGGCCGGGCGCCGGACCGGGGCCACGGGAGCCGCGTCACGAAGGGGAGCGCATGCGCAGGATGAGGGTCGTGCCGGGAGCGGTTCTGGTCGCGGCGCTGCTGGCGGCCGGGGCGGCGCACGCCCAGTACTTCGGCCAGAACAAGGTCCAGTACCGCAGCTACGACTGGAAGTCGATCGAGTCCGACCACTTCGACGTCTACTTCTACGGCGGACTCGACAGCCTGGCGATGCGGGTGCTGGACCTGGCCGAGAAGACCAACGACCTGCTGTCGAGCGGGATGGGCCACCGTCTCGGCCGGCGCGTCCCCATCATCCTCTACGGCTCCCACAACGACTTCGCCCAGACCAACGTCACCCCGGAGCTCATCGACCAGGGGACCGGCGGCTTCACCGAGCTGTTCCGCAACCGCGTGGTGCTGCCGTTCACCGGCTCGTACGAGGACCTGCGCCACGTCGTCGTGCACGAGCTCACCCACGCCTTCATGTTCGACATGCTCTACGGGGGCTCGGCCACCTCGCTGATCGCGCGCCGGTCGTTCTTCCAGGTGCCGCTGTGGTTCGCCGAGGGCATCGCCGAGTATTTCTCGCTCGGCATGGAGCCCAACGCCGAGATGTTCCTGCGCGACGGCATCGTCGAGGGCTACCTGCCGCCCATCGAGTACTCGGGTGGCTACCTGGTGTACAAGCAGGGGCAGTCGGCGATCAGCTACCTGGTGGACCGCTACGGCCAGGAGCGGCTGCGCGACGTGCTGCGGAAGATCCGCCAGGTGCACAACTTCGACCGCGCCTTCCAGCGCAGCGTCGGGACCCCGGTGGCGAAGTTCGACGAGCAGTGGCGCGACTGGCTGCGCCGCCAGTACTGGCCCACCGTGGCGAGCAAGCAGGACCCGGAGCAGTTCGCGCGCCGCCTCACCGACCACCGCCGGGACGGCAGCCGCCTGAACACCGCGCCCTCCGTGTCGCCGCAGGGCGACCGCATCGCGTACTTCTCGGACCGCCGGCAGTACACCGACGTGTACGTGATGTCGGCCTACGACGGAAAGGTGCTGCGCCGCGTCATCCGCGGCGAGCGCAACGTCCAGTTCGAGGCCATCCCTTCGTTCCGCAGCGCGATCAGCTGGTCGCCCGACGGGCAGCGCCTCGCGCTCACCGCCAAGAGCGGCGGGCACGACGTGCTCTACGTCGTCGCGGTGAAGGACGGGAAGATCCTCGAGCGCCTCGACCCCGGCTGCGACGCGCTCTACTACCCGGCGTGGTCGCCGGTGTCCGACTCCATCGTGGTGGTCGGGGTCAAGGACGGGCGCTCCGACCTGTGGCTGGTGGACGGGAAGACGGCGCGGTGGAGGAGGCTGACGGACGACGCTTACGACGAGAAGGAGCCCGTCTGGCGGCCCGACGGGCGCACGCTCACGTTCGCCTCGGACCGGCTCGCCCCGGTGGTGCTCCACGCCGAGCGCCGGCCGCGGGGCTTCGGCTCGTACGCCATCTACGACCTCGACCTGGACGGCGGCGAGGTCGTGCAGGTGGTGGACACCTTCGGCGACGACCATTCGCCGGCCTGGTCGCCGGACGGGAAGAAGCTCGCGTTCATCTCCGACCGCAGCGGCACGCCGAACATCCTGCTCTACGACACCGGCGACCTGTCCTTCACCCAGCTCACCGACGTGCTGGGCGGGGTGTCGAGCCTGTCCTGGTCGCGGCAGAACGACCGGCTGGTGTTCTCGGCCTTCAACCGCGGCGGCTTCGACGTGTTCGCGGTGAGGGAGCCGGTGTCGCTCGACCCGGTGCTGGCGCGGCTGCGGCGCCAGGCGCCGCAGGCGGTGCTCAACCCGGCGAGCGCGCTCGCCGGAGGCGTGGACACGCTCCACACCAGCCCGAACCGCGGAGCGCTGGCCGGCGCCTGGCCCGACAGCCTGAGTGTGCCCGCGGACACGCTGAACGCGCCTCCGCGGGACATCCCGCTCGGGCCGCGCGCGACCCTGTTCGACACTTCGACCGTCGCGGTCGGGCGGCCGCGTCTCGGCGAGCCGCCGGCGTGGATGGGCGGTGACAGGCACTCCTCGTTCCCGGTCTTCCGCGACACGCTGGCCGTGCTCCCGACCCTCACGCCGCTGGTGGACCGCGGTGGCCCGTTCGCGCTCCCGGACTCGGTGCTGGCGCAGCACCCGACGCCGTACCGGGTGCGGCTGTCGCCGGACTACGGTGGCGCCGGGCTCATCGCCGCGAGCGGCTACGGCTTCGTCGGGAGCACGCAGCTGGTCTTCAGCGACTTCCTCGGCAACCATAACCTGTACGTCGCCAGCAACCTGTACGGCGGCTCGCTCGAGGAGACCAACGCGCTGGCCCTCTACAACTACCTGCCGCGGCGCTGGGACTTCGGCGGGGGGCTGTTCCACTTCAAGAACTACTACTCGGCGCGCGTCACCACGACGGGCGAGCAGCTCGGCAGTCCGCGGCTCTTCTCGGAGCGCAACTTCGGCGGACTGATCGAGGCGGCGTACCCGTTCGACCGCTTCCACCGCGTCGAGTTCAACTTGATCCAGCAGTTCGTGGACCGGAAGTTCTACGAACAGGACATCTTCGGCGACTACTTCATCAGCGCGCGCAGGCTCGAGTCGGTGACGTCGCCCGCCGTGTCGCTGATCGGCGACAACTCCCTGTTCGGCTACTACGGCCCGGTGAACGGTTCGCGCTACAACCTGACGCTGAGCCCGTCGTTCCCGGTGTTCCGCAACGGGCGCGCGTACCACACCGCGTCCCTCGACGCGCGGCGCTACTGGGACCTCACCCGCGGCTACACGTTCGCGGCGCGCGTCCTGGGCGGCTGGAGCGACGGGCCCGATGCCCAGACCTTCCGCGTGGGCGGGTTCTCCACGCTGCGCGGCTACTCCAACTTCGACCTGCTGGGCTCGCGGCTGGCGATCGTCAACGCCGAGCTGCGCTTCCCGTTCATCCAGCAGCTGGGTCTGGTGGGCCCGGTGCCGATCGGCGTGTTCAACCTGCGCGGCGTGGTCTTCGGCGATGCCGGTGTGGTGTGGAGCCGCGGCGAGAAGCTGCGGCTCATGCACACCTTCGACGGCAAGCGCCGCCTCGACAGCCCCAAGGTGGGGTTCGGCGCGGGCGTGCGGACCGCGATCTACTTCATCATCCTCAAGCTCGACGCGGGCTGGAACACCGACTTCGCCGGCGCGAGCCAGCCCCGCTGGCACTTCTCCATCGGACCGGAGTTCTGATCGGGCGCCGCGGCCGCGCACCGGAGGGGGCGTGCGCCGCGTGACGGTGGACGCCCCCCCGGCGTTTCGGCTAGATTGTGCGGCGGTCCTCCGCCGTCTCCTCCCCGACCACGAGAGCATCCTTGGAAGCCCTGAACGGACTGAACCCGGCGCAGCGTGCCGCGGTGGAGCACGCTTCCGGCGCGGCGCTGGTCATCGCGGGCGCGGGCAGCGGCAAGACGCGCGTGCTGACCGCGCGCGTGGCGTGGCTGCTGGAGCGCGGCGTGCCGCCCGAGCGCGTGCTGGCGTTCACCTTCACGAACCGTGCGGCGCGCGAGATGCGCGAGCGCATCGCGCGCGTGGCGGGCGAGCGGGCGGCGCTGCTGTGGGTCGGCACCTTCCACGCCACGGCGGTGCGGATCCTCAGGCGCGAAGCGCAGGCGGCCGGGATACCGGCGCAGTTCGCGATCTACGACCGCGAGGACCAGGAGGGCGTGCTGCGCGCTGTGTTCCGCCGGCTCGAGCTGCCCGAGGGCGCGTACCGGACGGGCGCGGTGATCGCGAGGATCTCGGACGCCAAGAACGCGCTGGTGGACCCGGAGGGGGCGGCGCGCGTGGCCGTGAGCCCGCACGAGCGGCGCGTCGCCGAGATCTACGACCTCTACCAGCGCGAGCTGCGGAAGAACGGCGCGCTGGATTTCGACGACCTGATCGCGGAGACGGTGAGGCTGCTGCGCAACGCTCCCGAGCTGGCGGAGCGCTACCGCCGCCGCTTCGAGCACGTGCTGGTGGACGAGTACCAGGACACCAACCACGCGCAATTCCGGCTGGTGGAATCGCTGGCCGCCGGACACGGCAACCTGTTCGTGGTCGGCGACGACGACCAGTCCATCTACGGCTGGCGCGGCGCCGACCTCTCGAACGTGCTCGACTTCGAGACCACGTTCCCGGGGGCGGCGCTCTACCGCCTGGAGCAGAACTACCGCTCGACCGGGACCATCCTGAAGGCGGCCAACGCCGTGATCGCGAACAACCGGGCGCGCAAGGGCAAGACGCTGTGGTCGGAGCGCGAGGAGGGCGCGCGGCTGCGCTTCGCTCTGGCCGCGGACGAGGCCGACGAGGCGCGCCGCGTGCGTGGGTTCCTCGAGGAGCGGGTGCGGCGCGGCGGACGTCACGATGACGTCGCGGTGCTCTACCGCACCAACGCGCAGTCGCGCGCGCTCGAGAGCGAGCTGCGCCACCACCGCATCCCGTACGAGATCGTGGGCGGCGTGTCGTTCTTCCAGCGGCGCGAGGTGAAGGACGTGCTCGCCTACCTGCGCTCGGCGGTGAACCCGCTGGACGCGGTGGCGTTCTGGCGGGTATGGAACACGCCGCGCCGCGGGCTCGGGCCGGGGGTGCGCGCCCGGATCGAGCAGCGCATGGCGGCCGGCAGCCCCGATCCGGCGGCGGCGCTGCGCGCGCTGGCCGCGGCCGGCGAGCTGTCGAAGGCGGCGCGCGCGGGGGCCGAGAGCCTCCTCGGCGTGCTCGACGAGCTGCGCGGGCACCTCGAGGACCCGGTGGACGCGCTCTTCATGAGACTCCTGAGGGGAACCGGCTATCTCCAGCACCTGGAAGGCTCGGGCGACGAGGACGCCGCCGACCGGCGGGGCAACGTCGAGGAGCTGGTCGCGGCCGCGGGCGAGTTCTCCGCGGCCGGCCGCGGCGCGCTGGCGGACTTCCTGGCCGAGACCGCGCTGCTGACCGACGCCGACCGCATGGCGGAGGGCGCGGACCGCGTCCTGCTGCTCACCGCCCACAACGCGAAGGGGCTCGAGTTCCCGGCGGTGGTGGTGGCCGGGCTCGAGGAAGGGCTGTTCCCGCACGCCTCTTCGATGGAGGATGGTCCGGGTCTCGAGGAGGAGCGGCGGCTGTTCTACGTCGCGATCACGCGGGCGCAGGACGAGGTGCTGCTCACCGCCGCCTCGTCACGCCGGCGCTTCGCGGCGACCGGCGGCGGCTTCGCGGGCCAGGTGTCGCGCTTCGTGGACGAGGTCCCGCCTGCGCTGCTGGAGCGCGAGGTCTCGGCCGGCGCGCTCCAGGCCTGGCGCGGCGACGAGGGCGGCGGGCCGCGCGCGGGCGGCGAGGCCCGCGCGGCGCGGCGCCACGGTCTTCTTGCCCGTGGCCTCCTCCTTCGAGAAGGACGGGACCTTCATGAACGGCGAGCGCCGCGTCCAGAGGGTGCGCCGCGCGCTCGAGCCGCCCGCGGGCGTGCGCTCCGACTGGGAGCTCCTGTGCGCGGTCGCGCGCGCGATGGGGCGCGGCCGGGGGGTCGAGTTCACCCGCGCCGAGGAGATCTGGGAGGAGATTCGCGCCGTGTGGCCGCCGGGCGCGGGCATCAGCTACGCGCGGCTCGAGGGGGAAGGCGGGCTGCAGTGGCCCTGCCCCTCCGAGGACCACCCGGGCACCGCCCGCCTGCACGCGGCGTCGTTCCCCGGCGGGGCGCGCGCGAGCCTGCGGTGCGTCACCTACCGCCCCGCGCCCGAGCTGCCGGACGAGGAGTACCCGCTGCTGCTCCGCACGGGCAGGCCCCTGCACCAGTTCAACGCCCGGTGTTGCGCCAATACTCGACACCGTCTTCTGGATTACGATGGCAGGTGCGATCTCGTCAACCTGGGCCGTGTCGTTGTCGGAAGCCGGATTACCGACCGGGTCATAACCAGTCGCTGTGGCTGTATTGACCAGGTCACCGCTGATGGCCCGGGCCACCGTTACCGTCGCCGAC
>ERZ1292640.1678-Hain-H43-02um-R1-1678-length-18189-cov-6_pt1 | contig 18189 bp, 17 predicted proteins | sample MGYA00564404_ERZ1292640 | MGnify/ENA primary metagenome ERZ1292640 (study PRJEB36523, sample SAMEA6512636) | groundwater metagenome | collected 2019-01-08 | study: AquaDiva: Metagenomics assemblies of 32 groundwater samples
TGTAAACGACAGCTCCTCGCAATGACACGGTTACTTCCAGAAGCTGAACTGTTACGTTTTTTGTCTGATATCCTGTTATTCTGATATTCTACCCACTGATATTCTGATGTTCTGATGTTCTGATGTTCTGATATACGCTTTTATAAACCTATGAATATTATATTCTTTGGAAGCGGAGTTTTTGCCGTAAAAAGTTTAGAAGCCTTGGTAGAATCAGGCCATAAAATCAGCCTTGTGGTAACGCAGCCTGATAAGCCTAAAGGCAGGCATCTTGTTTTGTCTCCAACGGAGGTTAAGGTTAGAGCAAACCAATTAGGCTTTAGTGTGTATCAGCCCGAAGGCCCGCATTCTTCGCAGGCATTGGTTAGATTCAAACAGGCGAAACCGGATTTATTCGTAGTAATTTCTTATGGGCATATTTTGAATAAGAAAGTACTGGGGATTCCCGGATTATACCCATTGAATGTACACGCGTCTTTGCTGCCAAAATACAGAGGCGCGGCTCCTATAAACTGGGCGATTGTAAATGGCGAGAAAGAAACCGGCGTAACCGTTATTAAGATGAATGAAAAGATGGATAAGGGGGATATTTTGCTCCAGAAAAGCATAAAAATAGATGAACAGGATAACGCGGTAACGCTTGAAGAAAAGTTATCTTTGCTCGCGGCCCTGACAATAGTTGAAGGAGTAAGCCTGATTGAGCAAAAGAAGGCAAGGTTTATAAGGCAAGTAGATAAAGACGCGACAATCGCGCCTAAGTTAAAGAAAGAAGATGGAAAAATTAATTGGCAGGATGATTGCGTAGATATTTATAACCGGGTAAGAGGATTCGCTCCTTGGCCATCGGCCTTTACTTGTTTTAAAGGTGCGTTGCTTAAAATTCATAGAGCAGTGGTTAATAAAGAAACAGGCCGTGCTGGAGAAATTATTAAGGTTTCTAAGGATGCAATAACTGTTGGATGCGGTAATGGAAGCTTAGATATTATCGAATTGCAGTTGGCGAATGAGAAGAAGATGGCTGTGGAAGCTTTTATCTGCGGGCATAAGGTTAAGGTGGGGGATTTGCTCGGATAACAGGGAACCGGTATATAGCTTGTTAAGTAACCGGTCAGTGAACGGGGGTAGGGGCTTGATTTATCAAGCCCGCTACGTCGGGCGCGATAAATCGCGCCCCTACAGAATCCCCAAATGACTGACGCATTACCTTGTTCACGCAAAAACACTTGCTAGAAAAATTCTGTATGTTATAATTTTAATCTTATGCCAGAGCTAAGGAAAGACCCTATTATAGGAAGGTGGGTGATTATTGCCACCGAGAGGGCAAAGAGGCCGGATCAGTTCACCGTGGCGCCTGAAAATCCTCAAGAGGGGGAATGCCCTTTTTGCGAAGGCAGGGAGACACATACGCCCGCGGAAATATTCTCAATACGTAAAAGCGGACAGCGTAATTCTCCCGGCTGGCAGGTTAGAGTGGTTCCCAGTATTGCGCCTTTTTTAAGGATTGAGGGCGACTTAGACCGGCGCGCGCATGGTTTGTACGACGTAATGAACGGTATAGGCGCTCATGAGGTGGTAATAGAAACCCCTCAGCATATAGCGAATATCGCGGATTTGCCCGCGGAACAGATATCACAGGTTATCAGCACATATATTGAAAGAATAAACGACCTCGAAAAAGACAGCAGGTTTAAATATGTCCTGGCTTTTAAGAATCACGGCTGGTCAGCCGGCGGAGGCAGGGTAAGGCATTCAAGAAGCCAGTTAATTGCCACGCCAGTTACTCCCAAACGCGTAAAGGAAGAACTAATAGGCGCCAAGAAATATTACGAATATCATGAGCGTTGTATTTTTTGCGATATTATCCGTCAGGAGATTGAAGATAAAGAACGGCTCATTTTAGAGATAGACGGCTTTATTGCTATCGCGCCTTTCGCGTCCAGGTTTCCTTTTGAGGTTTGGATATTGCCGAAAAAACATTCCAGCGATTTTGTGAATTGCTGTGAGGCGGAATTTAAGAATAATCTGGCAAAAGTTATCAAGATAGTCCTGGCAAAATTAAAAAAGGCGTTAAACGACCCGCCGTATAATTATATCATTCATACAGCGCCTTTTCGCAGGGAAAAAGCAGGGTATTGGAAAACGATAAGCCAGGATTATCATTGGCACATTGAAATTATGCCGCGGCTGACCAGGGTCGCGGGTTTTGAATGGGGAAGCGGTTTTTATATCTGCCCTTTGCCTCCTGAAACAGCCGCGAAATTTTTAAGAGAGACTGAGGCCTGATGGGTGAATTACGGCGCGATCCGATTATCGGCAGGTGGGTTATAATAGATACAGAGCATCCCGCCGGGCCAAATGATTTTGAGAAAGAGGCACATACGTTTCGCGGCGGAGATTGCCCTTTTTGTTATGGTAACGAACAGATCACCCCGCCGGAAATAGAGGTTATCAGGGATTCCGGCACAGAGCCGAATAAGCCGGGTTGGCATGTGCGGGTGGTGGCGAATAAGTTTCCCGCTTTACAGATAGAGGGTGAATTAGAGAGGCGCGGTATAGGCCTTTACGATGTGACCAATGGTATAGGCGCGCATGAAGTTATACTTCAGACGCCATACCACCAAAAGGAATTATCAGATTTAGAGGAAGAGGAAGTTGAAAATGTTTTAAAGATGTATTGCCGCAGGGCGCTGGATTTAAGGAAAGACACGCGTTTTAAATACATTTTGATTTTTAAAAATTACGGGCCTTCCGCGGGAGCTTCATTAGAGCATCCGCATACTCAACTTATCGCTCTTCCGATGATTCCTAAAAGCGTCCATGAAGAGCTGGAAGGCGCGCTGAATTATTTCGAATACCGTGAGCGTTGTATATTTTGTGACATTATTCGTCAGGAACTGCAGGAAAAAGAGCGTGTAATTTTCGAGAATAAGTTTTTTATCGCTTTTTGCCCGTATGTTTCGCGTTCACCTTTTGAAATATGGATAATTCCTAAGGCGCATCAGGAGGCATTTTGCCAGTTGAGCTACGAGCAGACGCAGGAATTGGCAAAAATTTTAAAAAAAACCCTGCAGAGGGTTAAAGATGTTCTGTTTAACCCGGCATATAATTTTATAATTCATACTTCGCCAATAAACACTGAGAAGAAAGAAGGATATCACTGGCATATCGAGATTATGCCTAAACTGATGCGGGTCGCCGGATTTGAATGGGGCACTGGTTTTTATATGGTCCCAACGTCTCCGGAGGCCGCGGCAAAGTATTTGAAACAATAATGCGATAAAATTACTTTTTGTTGGTTAAGGGTAAAAGGGGCTAGACTGGAAAGATAGATTTTATCCTATCACCTATCACCTTTGACCTTACACCTGATACTTTAAAGAATAACTAAAGGAGGGTAGTGGACATGGCAGTAAAAGTTGGTATTAACGGTTTTGGCAGGATTGGCAGGATGGTGGCAAGGGCTATTTTAGAGCGCTCAAGCAAGAATATTGAATTGGTGGCGGTAAACGATATAACCGACGCGAAATCCCTGGGGCATCTTTTAAAATATGATTCAGTCCATGGGCGTTTTCCCGGAGGAGATGTCCGAGCGGAAGAAAACAGTATTTTTGTTAACGGGAAAAGGATAGAGGTTCTCGCTAAAAGAGATCCCGCGGAACTGCCTTGGAAAACTTTAGGCGTTGAAATAGTAGTTGAGTCAACAGGCCTTTTTACGGTCAAAAACGACGGCGTTAACAAAAAGGGCAAGGAAGTAAAAGGAGCGATAAATCATGTGACCAAAGGCGGGGCAAAGAAGGTTATTATCAGCGCTCCTGCTGAAGGCGAGGATTTGACCGTGGTTTTGGGCGTTAATGACGATAGGTATGACCCTGAAAATCATGTTGTTATATCAAACGCGTCTTGCACCACAAATTGCCTTGGGCCTGTGGCTAAAGTTTTAAATGATAACTGGGGCATTGAAAGAGGGCTGATGACTACAATCCACGCCTATACCAATGACCAGCGCCTACAGGATTTACCGCATTCCGATATGCGCAGGGCAAGAGCGGCTGCTGTATCTATGATTCCTACATCGACGGGCGCCGCGAAAGCAATAGGGCTGGTTATTCCGGAATTAAAAGGCAAGCTTGATGGTTTTGCAATCCGTGTTCCGATTGCTAATGTTTCTGTGGTTGACCTTACCTGCGCGCTTAAGAAAGACGCGACGGCGGAGGATATCAATAAAGCCCTTAAGTTAGCTTCGGACGGTAAAATGAAGGGTATTCTTGATTATACCAGTGATGATGTAGTTTCGGTAGATTTTAACCATACAAGCGCTTCATCAACGGTTGATTCAAAGCTAACCAAAGTTATAGGCGGCAATTTTGCTAAAGTAATTGCCTGGTATGATAACGAATGGGGATATTCCAATCGCATTGTCGATTTAATAGAGTTTATAATCAAAAAAGGGCTTTAATAAGGGTTAAGTGGTAAGGGTAAATAAGGGTAAAGCGGTAAGGGTTAATAAGGGGTAAGTGGTAAGGGTTAAGGGTTAAGAAAAGAAGAAAAGAAGAAAAGAAGAAAAGAAGAAAAGAGCATTATTAATAATTTTATTCTTTTTGTCTTCCCCTTTTTCCTTATCACTTAACCCTTTACCCTTACCCCTATACGAATATGGCAACTTATTTGGTCACGGGCGGCGCCGGTTTTATCGGCTCACATATTGTTTTTGAACTGGTTAAATCAGGCAATAAAGTACGCGTCCTTGATAATTTCTCATCAGGAAAAGAAGAGAATCTGAAAGCGGTCTTTGACAAAATTGAATTGGTAAAAGGAGATATCAGGGATATTGAACTTTTAAAAAAAGCAACTAGCGGAGTAGATTATTGCCTGCATCAGGCCGCGTTAAGGTCAGTCCCGAAGTCAGTAAAATTCCCACAGGAATATAATGACGTAAATATCAGCGGTACCTTGAATGTTTTGCTTGCCGCGAAAGAGAATAAAGTCAAGCGCGTGGTTTTTGCTTCTTCAAGTTCTGTTTACGGCGACGTGAAGAAATTCCCTCAAAGCGAAATAGACCTGCCTTTATTGATTTCTCCTTACGCTTTGACTAAGCTTGCCGGGGAATATTGGTGCAGGGTATTTAGCAGGCAATATGGTTTAGAGACGGTTTCTCTTCGTTACTTTAATGTCTTTGGGCCAAGGCAGTCATTAGATGATGAGTACGCGGTGGTTATTCCGAAGTTTATTGTTTCGGTTTTAAAAAACCAGCCGCCGCCGGTTTATGGTGACGGAAAACAGTCGCGCGATTTTACTTTTGTAGAGAATGTTGTCCAGGCAAATATTTTAGCGGCGAAAAAAGAGGTTGCTTCCGGAAAAGTTTTTAATATCGCCTGCGGATGCGATCATACAGTTATAGGCTTGGCAAAAACCATAAATTCTATATTGGGTAAGAATATTAAGCCGGTATTTTTGCCTTTGCGGCCGGGAGATGTGCGAAAGACATTGGCGGATATAAGAAGCGCAAAGAAATATTTAGGCTTTAAGCCAAAGGTAGATTTTGAAACAGGAATAAAACGTACTGTCGAGTGGTTTAAGGATAGATATAAATAACAGTGTAGGGGCGCTATTTATCGCTCACCGCAAACGGGCCGGATAAATCCGGCCACTACAAATAGGGGTTATAAAGAATGGAAAAATTAACTGTTAAAGATGTTAATCTGCAAGATAAAAAAGTTTTAATCAGATGTGATTTTAATGTCCCGCAGGACGCGTCTTTGAATATTACCGATGATACCCGTATCAGGGCATCTTTACCGACCATTCAATATGTTTTGACGCAAAAGCCAAAGAAAGTGATCTTGATGAGCCATTTGGGTAGGCCGGACGGCAAGCCTGTAGAAAAATACAGCCTGAAACCTGTTGCCGCGCGTTTAAAAGAATTGCTTAAGGTTGATGTTAAAATGTTGGGCGATTGTGTGGGGGAAGCGGTAAAGAAAGAAATAGATACAGCTAAAGAAACAGTTGTATTATTGGAAAATTTAAGGTTTCACGCTGAAGAAGAAAAAAACGACGCGGGTTTTGCCAAACAGCTGGCGGATTTAGCTGATATGTTCGTTAATGATGCCTTTGGCACCGCGCACAGGGCACATGCCTCTACCGAAGGCGTAACCCATTATTTGACTTCCGCCGCGGGTTTTTTGCTGGAAAAAGAAATGAATTATTTGGGAAATGCCCTCCAAAAACCTCAAAAACCGTTTGTGGCCATATTAGGGGGGGCAAAGGTATCGGATAAAATCGGGGTTATCGATAACCTTCTTCTTAAGGCGGATAGTATAATTATAGGCGGAGGAATGGCATACACATTCTTGAAAGCCCAAGGAAAAAATATCGGCAATTCAAAATTAGAAAAAGATAAATTAGGCATAGCCAAAGGAATATTGGAGAACGCGAAAACAAAAAATGTGCCCATTGCTTTGCCTGTTGATAATGTAATAACTGATAAGATCGAAGCCGGTTCAAATGTGAAAACTGTCGGCGAGGATATTCCTGATGGCTGGATCGCGGCTGATATCGGCCCTGAAACAATAGAGAACTATTGTGCCATTTTGAAAAACGCTAAAACAATTGTTTGGAACGGCCCGTTAGGTATTTTCGAGATGGATGCTTTTAGCAATGGCACAGAAAAAGTCGCCCGGTTTATAGCGGGGTTAAAGGCAGTAAGTATTATCGGAGGCGGCGATACCGCGGCGGCGATTGCCAAATTTGGATTGGAAGATAAAATGACCCACATTTCAACCGGTGGCGGAGCGTCACTGGAATTTTTAGAAGGAAAACTGCTGCCTGGTATAGCGGCGCTGACAGATAAAAAGTAAAAAGTTAAAAGTAAAAAGTCAAAACCACAAGTAAAAATTAAAAAGTAAAAAAATAAGAGTTAAATTTGGGTTGTAACTAATTTTAAAGTTTTTTTAAATTTTAACCTTTTGAATTGTGGTTTTGCCTTTTGCCTTTTGACTTTTGAGTTAACGTGTAGAATAACAACAAAGAGGAGTAGTAATAAATGAATAAGGGATTGCGCAGGCCAATAATAGCAGGGAACTGGAAGATGTACAAAACCGTTAAAGAAGGTGAGGAGTTAGTTAACGGTTTAAAAAGAGAGCTATATAAGGTTACTGATGTTGACGTTGTGGTTTGTCCGCCGTTTACTTTATTAGTTAATATTTCCGATATGTTGCTTGAAACTAACATCGGCCTCGGCGCGCAAGACACTTTTTGGGAAGAAGAAGGGGCTTACACCGGAGAGGTTTCGGCAAAAATGCTTAAGGATGCTGGCTGTCAATACGTAATCATCGGCCATTCCGAGCGCAGGCAGTTTTTTGACGAGACGGATGAAAGTGTGAATAAGAAGATATTTGCCGCGTTAAAGAATGCTTTAACCCCGATTGTTTGCGTGGGCGAAAACCTAAGCGAACGCGAAAAAGGCATTGCTTTTGATGTGATTAAAAAGCAGCTTGATGGCGGGTTTAAAGGAGTATCCGAGGTTGACATTGAAAAAATAGTCATTGCCTATGAGCCGGTATGGGCAATTGGCACCGGTAAAGTAGCAACGCCTGAGCAAGCGCAGGAAGCGCATAAGTATATAAGAGGTTGGTTGTCTAAAGCGTATGGAACAGATATCGCTTGTAAAATACGTATTCAATACGGCGGGTCGGTCAAGCCGGATAATATTAAAGGCCTTATGGCTAATGAAGACATAGACGGGGCATTAGTAGGCGGGGCGAGTTTGAAGGTGGAAACTTTTACGGCCATAGTTATGAATTCGAGGTAACAACTATTAAGATAAACTCTAAACACTAAACTCTAAATTCTAAACAAACACCAAATTCTAAATCACAAACAATAAACAGTCAGTTTGGTGTTTAAGATTTGGAGTTTAAAGTTTGTTTAGAGTTTAATGTTTCGGATTTAGAGTTTAAAAAAGTGGGGATGAAATGTTATACGGAATATTAATTGCGTTTCATGTAATAGCTTGCGTAGTATTGATTGGTATTGTTTTGGTTCAGGCAGGACGCGGCGGCGGGTTAACAGAGACTTTTTCCGGGGCGGAATCTATATTCGGGACAAAAACGAATAGCTTTCTTACCCGCGCGACAACGGTTTTAGCGATACTATTCTTTGTCACCTGTTTATCGCTGGCGTTTATTTCTAAGCAGCGCTCTCGTTCGCTTCTTGAAGGAAAAAGAATCCCTGTAAAGTCAGTTCCTGCAGAGCAAGAGCCTTCAAACAATGCCCAGGCTAAGCCCCAGGATGCTTCATCTGCTGCCGCAGCGCAAACTACGCAGGGCGCTGTTAAAGCTCAAGAAGCACAAGCTCAAAACCAAACGCCTAAGCCTACTGCTCCTATCGAAACGGCAAAGTGATAACCTTTCGTCATTGCGAGGAGCTGTTGCCTTAATTTGGCGACGAAGCAATCTCGTTTTTTCCACCTTCGCTCTTACGAGCTACAGTGGATCCGCCGTAGTGTGAAGCACGTAGGCGGAAAAAAAGAGATTGCTTCGTCACCGTAAAGCCAAGCGAGGGTTCCTCGCAATGACGAAATGTAATGATGGGCAAACAGACACAATGGGTTTAAAAACTCAAAATAATTTAAGGCTGCCATTATTAATGGCAGCCTTTTTGTTTTCCGGGTATGCCTTGGCTCAGGATTACGGCGATGCCTTAGTCGTAGGGACAATCTCGGACGCGAGGACATTAGTCCCGATATCGGCTTCAGATTCCGCGTCTGCCGATATCTGCGGGATGATTTTTAACGGATTAGTTAAATATGATAAAGATATTAATTTAATCGGTGACCTTGCTGAAAGCTGGGAAATTCAAGATGGCGGATTGACTATAGTTTTTCATTTGCGTAAAGGCGTCCGCTGGCAGGATAATACGCCTTTTACAGCATACGATGTAGAATTTACTTATCAAAAATTAATCGATCCTTCTGTGCGCACGCCCTATAGCGGCGATTTTAAAAAAGTAAAATCTTTCGAGGCCATTGACGATTGGACGGTGAAGGTTATTTATACTGAACCTTTTTCTCCTGGTTTGGCAAGCTGGGGAATGCCGATTATGCCTAAACATCTTTTGGAAAAACAGGATTTAAACACCGCGTCCTTTTCGCGCAACCCTGTCGGGACAGGCCCGTATAAATTTAAAAAATGGCATACCCAGGAGAAAATCGAGTTGGTAAGTAATAAAGGTTATTTTGAAAGAGAGCCGTTTATAAGCAGGTATATTTACAGGGTTATTCCTGACGAAGATACTTTATTTCAGGAGCTGCAGACATTCGGGATTGATGAGTCAATGTTAACTTCCTTGCAATATACGCGCCAGACGCAGACAAAATTTTTCGAAGAAAATTACCGTAAATTCCGCTTAGATTCTTTTAGCTATGTCTATCTCGGGTATAATTTAAACCTGCCGTTATTTAAGGATAAACGCGTGCGCCAGGCCTTAAACTACGCGGTAGATAAAAATAAACTTATTAAAGGGGTTTTAATGGGCATGGGGAAAACTTGCGCCGGGCCTTTTGTCCCGGAAAGCTGGGCTTATAATAAGGATGTAATACCTACGGAATTTTCTCGGGCAAAGGCCAAAGAGTTATTATCTGAGGCAGGCTGGAGCGATCATAATAATGACGGATGGATTGAAAAAGAAGGGAAGAAATTCGAATTCACTATTATTACTAATCAAGGAAATTTAGAAAGGCAAAGGGCCGCGGAAATTATTCAGGCGGAGTTAAAAAATGCGGGAATAAAGGTAAATATTAAAATTGTAGAATGGTCGGCTTTTTTGAGCGAATTTATTGATAAGCGCCATTTTGAGGCTGTGCTTCTGGGCTGGTCTTTAGGCAGGGAGCCGGATTGTTATGATATTTGGCATTCGTCTAAAACAAAAGAAGGCGAATTTAATTTTATCGGTTATGTTAATACTGAAGTCGATAAGCTTTTAGAAGAAGGAAGAAAAACCTTTGATCAGAAGGAAAGGCAAAAGGCGTACCACCAAATACATAAGATACTTTATGAAGAACAGCCGTATATGTTTCTCTATGTGCCGGATGCCTTGCCGGTAATTTCAAGTAGAGTTAATGGCATTACGCCCGCGCCTATCGGAATTGGCTATAATTTTATTGATTGGTGGGTGGTTAAGTCGAGGCAGAGGTATAAGACGGTAATGCAGAATTAGTTGCTAGGTTTAAGGTGTTAGGTGTTAGGTTGTAGGTGTTGGGAAAAAGGTGTTAGGTGTTAGGTGATGGGTGATAAAAGATTAAATGATAACGTACATTCTTAAACGTTTAATGGGGATGATTCCTTTGCTGCTGGGGATAATCACAATTTCATTTATTGTGATTCATCTTGCTCCCGGTAAGCCTACAGCTTTGCAAGAGGCGATGAACCCAAAGGTTACTTTGCAGGCAAGGCAGCAATTAGAGAAGCTTTATGGGTTGGATAAGCCTTTGCATACGCAGTATGGACAGTGGCTAAAAATGTCCCTTCGCTTTGACTTTGGCCGTTCTTTTATAGACGGCAGGAAAGTTATGGAAAAAATACGCGAACGGCTGCCGCTAACGTTGTTTATTAATATTGCTTCGCTTTTTATTATTTTCACTTTTGGCATATTAATCGGTTTGAAAAGCGCGTCTAAACCGGGTTCTTTTTTTGATACATCCGCGGCGGTGCTGACATTTATTTGTTTTGCGGCCCCGGGATTTTGGCTGGCTTTATTACTGAAAGATTTATTAGGAATCAGATTGCACCTTTTGCCTGTTTCGGGAGTTAATTCTTTAGACTTTGAATATTTCTCATTTGGAGCAAAAATTCTGGATATTGCCAAGCATTTAGCTTTGCCGATTTTTATATCTTCGGTTTCCGGCCTGGCTGCAATAAGCAGGTATACCCGGCAGAATATTTTAGAGGTATTAAAACAGCCTTTTATCCGCGCGGCAAGGGCAAAAGGCTTATCGCCCAATTTTGTATTGATTAAGCATGCTCTTCCCAACGCGCTGCTTCCTATAATTACGATCTTAGGGCTTTCTATCCCCGGGCTTTTGGGAGGGAGTGTTATCTTTGAGTCTATTTTTGCTCTTCCCGGGATAGGCCGGCTTTTTTATGAAGCCGTGATGGCCAGGGATTATCCGATGATAATGGCGGAATTATCGATTGGCGCGGTTTTGACTTTGCTTGGCAATATGGCGGCGGATATCGGTTATGCTTTGGCTGATCCAAGGATCAGGTATAGAAAGTAGATTATAGTAACCGTTGCGCTGCTATTTTTTCGCTCAAAGTGATTTTCCTCTTTTGAAAATTGATAATAAACATTGTCATTGCGAGGAGCTATTGTTTGGACTGGCGACGAAGCAATCACGTTTTTAAGAAAGAGATTGCTTCGTCACAGATATGCATAGCGAGGGTTCCTCGCAATGACGGTACTAAAACACAATCATGTTAAAAAAACAATTAGTAATAGGCGTTAGTATCGTTTTAATTTTGGTGCTATCATCAATATTCGCGCCTTTGTTGGCAAGGTATAATCCAAATAACATAAATATTGATGACGCGCTTTTGTCGCCTTCAGCTAATCATTTCTTTGGCACTGATCAATTAGGCCGTGACCTTTTCAGCCGTATGCTTTATGGCGCGAGGGTATCGTTAGCCGTTGGTATTATCGCGGTGGGAATAGCGGCCTTGGTTGGTTTAGCTTTAGGTTGCATAGCAGGATTTTTTGGCAGATGGGTTGATACTTTGATTATGCGTTTTCTGGATATTATGCTTTGTTTTCCGGTGTTCTTTTTGATATTGGCGGTGATTTCTATCCTTGAACCGTCTGTATTCAATATCATGCTTGTAATCGGTCTTACCGGCTGGATGTCAACAGCGAGGTTGGTCAGGGCTGAAGTTTTAAGCCTGAAGGAAAGGGAATTTATCTTGGCGGCAAGGGCAATTGGGGCCTCGAATTCAAGAATTATAATTAAACATTTAATACCCAATGCCCTTGGCCCGGTAATTGTAAACGCGGTTTTATCAGTAGCAGGGGCAATTTTGCTTGAGTCTGCTTTGAGCTTTTTAGGTTTGGGGATTCAGCCGCCTACCGCTAGCTGGGGAAATATTTTAGCTGAGTCAAAATCATCATTGGGAATCGCTTGGTGGATGTCGGTTTTTCCCGGTTTGGCAATACTTATCACTGTTTTATCTTTTAATATGATCGGAGAGGGCTTACGTGAATAAATTGCTTCAGATAAAAAACTTAAGTATTAGTTTCAAGAATAATGAAAAGTTTGTAAACGCTGTTAACGGCGTCAACCTTGATGTCTTTGAAGGCGAGATATTAGCGCTGGCCGGTGAATCCGCCAGCGGAAAAACCTTAACCGCCTTAAGCATAACCCGGCTTTTGCCGTATAACGCGGTAATTAATTCCGGAGAAATAATATTTAATCAGCGAAATTTATTAAACTCCAGCGAAGGAGAATTAGAAGATATCCGCGGAAAAGAAATTTCTTATATTTTTCAGGAGGCGCAGGCTTCTTTGAACCCTGTCTTAAGTATCGGCAGGCAGATTATGGAGCCAATAATAGTGCATCAAAAAAAGACGGAAAGTCAAGCGAGGGCAATGGCAGTTGATTTATTGAAAATGGTGAAACTTCCTTATCTCATTGAGACTTTTAAGTGCTATCCTCATCAGCTTTCCGGAGGGATGAACCAACGTGTGATGATAGCGATGGCGTTGGCAAGCCGCGCGAAACTGTTAATCGCTGATGAGCCGACAACAGCGCTGGATGTAACAATAGAAAAAGAGATCATAAAGATGCTTTTGGAGTTAAGGGAAGAATTTGGATTTGCTATTTTGTTTATCACGCATAACCTGCACCTAGTGGAAAAATTTGCCGGGCGCGTCGCTATTATGTTTCAAGGAAGGATCGTGGAAATAGGAAGAACCAGTGAAATTTTTTCGAATCCACAACACGAACATACAAAGGCATTGATTGAGTCGATTATAAAGATATGATACTGGAAGCCAAAAATCTAAAGAAATATTATTACGCGGATCAGGGCTTATTTAACACGTCCAAGCGTGTGGTAAAGGCTGTGGATGGGGTAAGCTTTAATCTGCAGGAAAGCAGTGTGCTGGGAGTGGTCGGTGAGTCCGGCTGCGGCAAAAGCACGCTTGCCAAATTGCTTCTTCGTTTGATTACCCCGACAGAAGGTGAAATTATTTTTGGGCCGGCAATAAACGCGTTCAGAAAAGACGCGGCAATTGTTTTTCAGGACCCCTTATTAAGTTTGAATCCTAAAATGAGGGTTGTTGATATCTTGGCAGAGCCGTTAATAATACATCGGTATGAAAAATATATGGATAGGGTCGCAGAGCTTTTAGGGCTGGTAAGGTTGGAAAATGGCCTGTTGCGCAGGTTTCCCGCGCAGTTAAGCGGCGGCCAGCGCCAGCGGGTTTGCATTGCCCGGGCATTGGCTTGTAGCCCTAAGCTTTTAGTCCTTGATGAGCCGGTGTCTTCGTTAGACTTAATCATGCAAAAGCAGATTCTGGATTTATTGATTGAACTGAAAAACAAGCTTGAAATGGCATATGTTTTTATCAGCCATAATATGGCAGTGGTTGAAAAAATCTCTGACAGTATTATTGTGATGTATGAAGGTAAAATTGTTGAATCCGGGCAAACAGCCGAAGTTTTTAACCGGCCCAATGCGGAATACACTAAAAAACTTCTTGAAGCAGCCAGATAATATAGGTATAATATTAAAAAATATATAGATGAAAGCAAAGAGGAGGGAGTTTAATGTTAACAGTTCTCAAACCATATCTGCTTACTTTTATCCCCATATTTGTGGCTGTGGATGCATTGGGTAACATACCGCTTTTTATCGGGCTTACCCAAAACCTAAGCAAGAAGCAAAAGACGCAGATCTGTAATGAATCTGTGATTACCGCGACGGTATTGGCTGTTTTATTTATGTTTTTGGGGAAGCTTATTTTGCGGATGCTGGGGATCACTGTTGCCGATTTTCAGATAGCCGGAGGCATACTGCTTTTTGTCATCGCCAATAATCTGCTTTTAGGCAAGAAACAAGGGGGTTCGGTTTTAAGCGACGGCAGTAAGGACGTGGGGATATTTCCTCTGGGCACGCCTCTTTTAACAGGCCCGGCGGTGTTAACTATCACTCTTATGCTGTTAGATAATTACGGCTTGATGGCTACTTTCTTGTCGTTGTTAATAAATATGTTGATCGCGTGGCTTTGTTTCCGGCATTCGGATATTTTTACTTTTCTTCTCGGTGAATCAGGAATGCGGGCTTTCGCGAAAATTATGTATATACTTTTAGCGGCTATCGCGGTAATGATGGCGCGAAAAGGGGTAATGGGTTTTTTTATATGATGCGTAACATTTTAACTTTTATTTTAGCCGGCGGAAAAGGCGAAAGGCTTCATCCTTTGACACAGGATAGGGCGAAACCTGCTGTGCCGTTTGGCGGCATATATAGGATCATAGATTTCACCCTTTCTAACTGTGTTAATTCAGGGATGCGGCGCATACATGTTTTAATTCAATACAAATCAATTTCATTGCAGAGGCATTTAAGGATGGGCTGGAATTTCTTTCAGGCGGATCTGAACGAATTTATCGATGTAATTCCGGCTCAACAAAGGGTGGGTTCTGATTGGTATAAAGGCACGGCAGACGCTATTTTTCAGAATATTTACACGATTGAACAGGAAAAAGCAGACGAGGTATTGATTTTAGCCGGCGACCATGTTTATAAAATGAATTATTGCAAGATGCTTGATTTTCATCGTCAGTCCAACGCGGATATGACTGTGAGCGTCCTCGAGATGGATAAGGAAAAATCTTCACAGCTAGGCGTAGTGGTAGTCAACGAGGATGGTATTGTTAAAGGCTTTGAAGAAAAACCTTCTGATCCTGATACTATTCCCGGAAATCCGGATAAGGTTTACGCTTCAATGGGCATCTATGTGTTTAACCGGGAGGCATTAGAAGAGGAATTGATTGAAGATTCTAAGAAAAATACGGATCACGATTTTGGCAAGAATATAATTCCGCAGATGGTCAAAAAAGGCAGGAAGGTCTGCGCTTATAATTTCACAGCGATGGCAAAAGGCCCTGCCGTCGACAGCGTTTATTGGCGGGATATCGGGACCATTGATGCCTATTATCAATCAAATATGGACTTACTTGGCGCTGAACCGGTGTTTAATCTATACGATAGGGATTGGCCGGTAATGACCTACCAAGAACAGTTTCCGCCGGTAAGGACAGTGCATTCCGGAGAAGAGGCAGGGCGAGTGGGGACATTCCTTGATTCTTTAGTTTCCGGCGGATGTGTTATCAGCGGCGGTAAGGTTCAGGGCTCCATACTTTCTCCTAATGTCAGGATAAACAGTTTTTCGGAAGTTTATGATTCCATCCTTATGGAAGGGGTAGATGTCGGCAGATACGCGAAGATAAAAAAAGCTATTATAGATAAAGAAGTCGCTATTCCCCGGGGCATGGTAATCGGTTATGATTTAGAAGAAGACAGGAAAAGGTTTTTTGTTACGGCTTCGGGTATTGTGATTGTTGCCAAGGGGACGGAGTTGTTATGAAAAACAGGGTTAATTTATTACCAATCTTTGTAGGGACAGCACAGTGTGCTGTCCCTACAAATCGTATAGATGAAATTAGCAAGAGTTAATTTATGATCAGAAAAGCTCAAATAAAAGACATTAAGAGCATTCAAGTATTGATTAATAGCTTTGCTAAAAAAGACCTGATGCTGGCGCGTTCATTAAGCGAATTATATGAAAACATCAGAGATTTTTATGTGTATGAGGCCAATGGTAAAGTCGCGGGTTGTTGCGCTATACATATATCATGGGAAGACCTTGCGGAGATAAAATCATTAGCAGTCAATCAGCGGTATCAGCGGCGAGGAATAGGCAAGACTTTGGTCGAGGCCTGCATTAATGACGCGCGGGAGTTAGGCGCGAAGAAAGTTTTTGCCTTGACTTATAGCAGGCAATTCTTTAAAATGTCAGGGTTTAAGATCATCCCGCATAAAAACCTGCCCCACAAAATCTGGGCGGAATGTATTCGATGCAGTAAATTCCCGGATTGCAAAGAAATCGCTATGTTGAAAAAGATATGACACAGATGAGCACAGATATCAGAGTCAAGCGACATAGACACAGATGGGCACAGATAAAATAAAATCCGTGTTAATCTGTGTCTACGTCACTGACACGAAATCTGTGCCTATCTGTGTGATAAAAAAAAGGAGACGCGATGGATTATTTGATGACTGATGAACAAAAAATGATACGAGAATTAGCGCGTAAGATTGCGGTAGAGAAAATCAAGCCTGTTGCCGCGGAATTTGATAAAACAGAAAAATTCCCCTGGGAAATCATAAAAATAATAGCGGAGTCCGATTTGTTCGGCCTATTTATACCCGAAGAATACGGCGGGATGAGTGTAGGAGTTTTTAATTTATGCTTGGCAACCGAAGAGTTATCGCGCGCCTGCGGCGGGATTGCGGTTTGCTACGCGGCTAGCGCTTTAGGGACTTTTCCTATAGTTTTATTTGGTAACGATGAGCAGAAAAGAAAATACCTGCCAGACCTTGCTAAAGGAAAGAAACTGGCGGCATTCGGCATCACTGAACCGGAAGCCGGCTCTGACGCATCCGGTATTAAGACAACCGCTAAAAAAGTCGATGATCATTATGTTTTAAACGGCATGAAGCATTTTATAACTAACGGCGGTGACGCGGACACATACGTTGTAATTGCTATGACCGATAAAAATAAAGGGGCAAGAGGTGCTTCAGCTTTTATACTTGAAAAAGGAATGCCGGGATTTACCTTTGGCAAGAAAGAAGATAAGCTGGGTATCCGCGCTTCGTCGACCAGTGAGTTAATATTTACTGATTGTAAAGTTCCCAAGGAAAATCTTTTATCAAAAGAGGGAATGGGATTTATTGTGACGATGAAGACTTTTGATGTCTCCCGTCCGGGTGTAGCCGCTCAGGCATTGGGTATCGCGCAGGGAGCTTTAGATGTGGCAGTAAAATATTCCCGGGAAAGAGTTCAGTTTGGAAAATCTATTTCGAGCTTTCAAGGGATTCAATGGATGCTCGCTGATATGGCTACTTCGATTGAAGCGGCACGCGGTTTGGTTTATAGCTGCGCCCGCGAGATAGACGCCGGCGTAAAAGACGTTGCCAAGGATTCAGCAATGGCAAAACTTTTCGCCTCTGACGTGGCAATGAAAGTCGCTACCGATGCTGTCCAGATATTGGGCGGTTATGGCTATATGAAGGATTATCCGGCGGAAAAATATATGCGCGACGCGAAGATTACCCAGATTTACGAAGGCACAAATCAGGTCCAGCGTAATATCATCGCGTTGCAGTTGATCAAAGAGATGGCAAAGTAAAAATTAGCTAATCGTCATTGCGAGGAACCTTTGTTTGACATGTCAGTGACGAAGCAATCCCGCTTTTAAAAACGAGATTGCTTCGTCGCCAGTACAAAGCAATAGCTCCTCGCAATGACGACAAAGGTTTGTTAAATATATGAACATAATCGTCTGTATCAAACAAGTTCCGGAAACGACAGAAGTGCGAATTAACCCGGAAACGAACACATTGGTTCGTGAAGGGGTGAAGTCTATCATTAATCCTTTTGATATGTACGCTATCGAGGAGGCAGTCCGTTTAAGAGAGAAATTCGGCGGAAAGAGCACGGTAATTTGTATGGGCCCTCCGCAGGCGGAGTCAGCTTTAAGAGAAGCGATATCAATGGGGATTGACGAAGGGATTTTAGTCTGTGACCGCGCCTTTGCCGGCAGTGACACTTGGGCGACAAGTTATACTTTGACAGGAGCAATCAAGAAAATCGGCACGTTCGACGTAATCATTTGCGGTAAGCAAGCTTCAGACGGCGATACCGCGCAGGTTGGCCCGGGTATTTCCGCTCATCTGGATATTCCACAGGTTACCTACGTTAAAAAAATAGAGGAAGTGAAAGACGGCTTAATGCGCGTTGAAAGGTTGATGGAAGAAGGCTATGAGGTTATTCAGACTCCTTTACCGGCAGTGATTACTGTTGTTAAGGAAATCAACGAGCCGCGCATACCTTCGCTTAGAGGGATGA
>ERZ1292640.1679-Hain-H43-02um-R1-1679-length-18189-cov-4_pt1 | contig 18189 bp, 12 predicted proteins | sample MGYA00564404_ERZ1292640 | MGnify/ENA primary metagenome ERZ1292640 (study PRJEB36523, sample SAMEA6512636) | groundwater metagenome | collected 2019-01-08 | study: AquaDiva: Metagenomics assemblies of 32 groundwater samples
AGGAGGGGCATCTTCCTTCGGGTCATCGCAAACGATTCGGCGCTTGGGAGGCGCTACAAGTCACGAGACCCGTTCGAGTACCGCAACACCGCCCTCGTATTCGGGGAGAGACTCACCATCCCGTTCGAGTACGTCATCGCCGGGGACGCTGTTGTTTGCTTCGATCACAAGGAGCAACGCGCCTGCCTCCTCCGCTACCCCCAGCTCGCGATGATCTCACGCGCGATGTTCCTCTCTCTGGCCGGACCATGTCCGATGTTTCCCAGCCCCCTCACTTCTCCAGCGGTGCGATTCGGCCAGCGGCTATCGGCATTGGTGCGGGGGGAAATCCATCCGGATCTGTCGCAGAGCCCACTTACGTGAGACTGCCTAATACGTTTGTTATAATGGCTTGTACAAGCCTAAATATCAGTTTTGTCCAAGATGAGACACCCCCCTATTGAGCTGTCTCAGATGTCTCATTTGACGACCGACCCTGTTGCCTTACCATAGTAAAAGGTACCCCCCTCAAAAACGTTACTGGTGCCCTTGGGGTTGCAAAGTATTAAGTTCGTGACCCCGTCGTTCTGCCACGTAAAACTGCGCGCAGCGCCACGTAAAAGCGTGAGCGCTCTACGTGGCAGCGAAGCGAGCAGCTGTTTTACGTGGGACGTGGCCGCGCAGCGGCTTTACGTCCCTGCGCGCAGTCACGTGGCGCGTGGGGAAACCAACTCGTTCTCGGATTGTCTATCCACGGCATTCTGCACAATCCGTTCCAACATCGACGCAGCAGTGGCAATCACGATCGAACCGAAGGTGATGAGGATGCCCATGAAAACCGCCGGTGGCCGGTCATCGCTATTACCCAACATCATGAATATTTCTCCTACCGCAACAAAACCAATAATGGCTATCGCACAAAATTTAATGGTCCGCAAAGCCTTCACGGCCACTTGCGAGAATACCTTCTGTTGTCCGGCATACCCCAGCACTTTGCATGCCTGATAGAGCGCCACGAAAAAGGGGGTGGACGCTATGTACGCATACGCCAGAAAGGGATCTTTGAAGTATATTTCAACATTCGTGGCGTGCGCATTCCTGCCCTCGATTTGAGGTTCCCAAAGCAGGAGCGCAAGAGCGCCGATGGCTATGAGAACGATGACCGTCTGGAGGAAGAGCGTTGAGCTTCGTTTCATCGGAGGTGCTTTGAAGCTGTTGATAGGCGCATCCTAACATGAAGTTGCAGGCGCGTCTCATGGAAACCGTGATGAGTGCCCATGACGCAGGAACGGAGATTGCTCAGGGTGTTTGCCGTACAGCCGCGCCGGCGACGGGTTCCATGAGCGAGGAGCTGAACGCCGCGAACTGGAGGAAGATCATCGTGAAGCCGATGACCATGACGGCGGGCGCGAGCAGGGAGAACCAGTTGAGCTTGCGCGGCCGGAAGAAGCGGATGAGGAGCGAGTTGCTGACGACGGAAATGGAGCTGAAGGCCATGGCAAGCCCCGCCAGCTCCGGCTGGAGGATGAGGCCGAACGCGGCGTAGAAGACACGCGCGGCGATGGGGATGCCGATGATGTTGTAGAAGAGCGCGAAGAACATGTTCTGCCTGATCTTGCCCATTGTCTCCTTGGAAAGCTCGAGGGCCGTGATGACGTCGCGGAGGTCGTTCTTGATGATCACAATGCCGCCCGTCTCCATGGCCACGTCCGTCCCCGAGCCCATGGCGATGCCCACGTCCGCTTGCGCGAGGGCGGGGGCGTCGTTGACGCCGTCGCCGACCATGGCGATCTTCTTACCGGTTTCCTGCAGCTTCTTCACCTCGTTCGCCTTGTCCTCGGGAAGCACTTCCGCGAGGACGTTGGTGATGCCGATCTGCTTCGCGATTGCTTTGGCCGTCCGTTCGTTGTCCCCCGTGATCATGTAGGTATCGATGCCCATGGCGCGGAGCGCATCAATGGCTTCCTTCGTCGTGTCCTTCACGGTATCCGCGACGGCGATGATGCCGAGGAGTTCCTTCTCCGTGGCGAGGATCATGGCGGTCTTGCCCTGCTCCTCGAGCTTCGCCATCTTGCGTTCCGCCCGCCCCAGTTCCAAGCCGGCAACCTCGGATACCAGCTTGCGGTTGCCGAAGAAGTACTTGGTTTTCCCGACCGTCCCCTCGATCCCGTGGCCGGGGACGGCCTGAAAGCGGTCCACGTCGAGCAGGTCCAGGCCTTCCTCCTGCGCATTCGTGTAAATCGCTTCGGCGAGAGGATGCTCGGAATTCCGCTCCAGGCTTGCAGCGATGAGCAGCACGTCATCCTCATCCGCGCCGATCCCCACCACGTCCGTCACCACGGGCTTCCCGTTGGTGAGGGTGCCGGTCTTGTCGAAGACGATGGCGTCGATCTTGCTCCCGGCCTCCAGCGGCTCGCCGCCCTTGATGAGGATGCCCTTTTCCGCGCCTTTCCCCGTCCCCACCATGATGGCGGTGGGCGTGGCCAAACCGAGCGCGCACGGGCAGGCGATGACGATCACCGCCGTAAAGGCCATGAGGGCGAAGGAGAGGCTTGCGCCGAAGGCGAAGTACCACAGCGCGAACGTGAGGAGGGCGCCGACGATCACCGCGGGGACGAACCATGCGGAAATGCGGTCGGCGAAGCCCTGGATGGGCGCCTTGGAGCCTTGCGCCTCCTCCACCACGCGGATGATCTGCGCGAGCATCGTCTCGTTGCCCACGCGTTCCGCCGTGTACTCGAAGCTCCCGACTTTGTTGAGCGTGGCGCCGATGACCTTGTCCCCTGCGTTCTTCTCCACGGGGATGCTCTCGCCCGTAAGCATGGACTCGTCCACCGAGGAATGCCCCTTGAGCACGGTTCCGTCCACGGGAACCGTCTCGCCCGGGCGCACCACGATCGTGTCCCCGGCAACAACCTGGTCCACGGGAATGTCCACGGTTCCGCCCTCCCGCACCACCCGCGCAAACTTCGCCTGCAGGCCCATGAGTTTGCGGATGGCGTCGCTCACCTGCCCCTTGGCCTTCGCTTCCAGCCACTTCCCCAGGATGACGAACGTGATGAGGAAGGCGGCGGTCTCGAAGTAGAGCTCGGGGATCTTCACGCCGTTCAGGCCCAGTACCGACCCGTTTTGGACCAGGAAGAGTCCATAGTTCACGACGCTGTAGATGTATGCCGTGGATGTGCCGATGGCGATGAGGCTGTCCATGTTGAATGTCTTCATCTTCAGGCTCGACCAGAATCCCCTGTAGAACCCCGCGCCAATAATGAGCTGCACGGGGGTGGTGAGGATGAAGGAGACGATGCCGAAATACGGAGGAAGGAGCCCCGCGCCCGGAAGCCACTTGAAGAAGTCCAGGAGCATGAAGTAGAGCATCGGGGCGCTCAGGGCGAGGCTCCACAGGAACTTCCCGCGGTAGCCGCGGATCTCGGCGTCCCGCTTCTTGCGGTCGAATTCCTTATCCTGCTCGTCCACGATTTCGGCGCCGTAGCCCGCCTTCTTCACCGCCGCGATGAGCGCGGGGACGTCGGCGGCGGAGGGATCGAAAAGGACGGTCGCCTTCTCCGCGGCGAAATTGACGATTACCTGCTTGACGCCCGGGACTTTCTTGATCGAACGCTCGATGAGCGTCGCGCACGAGGAACAGTGCATACCGAGGAGGTACAGGGACGCGCGTTGCGGCTGCCCGGGATGCGGGGAGGGGACGGACGGGACGGGCGGAGGCGCCGCGGGGGCGGAGGGACCGGATGCCAGCTGCTTCGCCCCCTGCGTGCCGTTCCCGAGCATTTCGAAGAGCGCCGTGACATTGAGGGACTGTACCAGCCGGTCCAGCAGGACTTTCGCGCTCTTCTCATCCTCCGGGACCTGGAATTCCGCGTTGTTCTTCTTCTTGATCTTTCCCTCGAAGTACGGCCTCCCGTCCGCATCATCCAGTACTTTCCCTTCCGCCTCCAGCGTGGTCTGGAGGTTGATCTTGAACGGTTTCCCCGCCGGAACCGATTTCTTCCTCACCGTCATGGCTTCGCCGGAAGGCGCATCGCCGTGCCCTTTCCCCTCTTCTTCCACTTCCGCGGAGTAACCGGCACGCACGACGGCATCCACGACGTCGCGGGACGTGACGGAGGGTCCGGCCGTGACGCGGGCGGAGCCCGTCTTCACGTTGATCGAGGCGCCGATGACGCCCTGCACGCCATCGAGCTCCCGCTGGATGAGCTTGGAGCATGACTCGCACGTCATGCCGCTGATCTTGAGGCGGTATTCCTTGTCCATGGGAAGGGGGAGAAGAGGATAGTGGAGGACATATACCTGTACCTAGGGTACAGGTATACAGGAAAGGCCGTCAAGGGCATTTGAGAGCCCCGTGACGCGTTCAATGCCCGCAGCCGCATCCCCCTCCCCCATGCATGCCGCATCCCATCCCTCCCATGGCGCCGTCCGCCATCCAGGACCCGTCGGGCATGGTGTGGCCGCCCGTGCGCGGAGTGTTCTGCCGGCCTTGCGCCGCCGCTACTTGGGAAGTAGCCAGCCGGGCATTCGTTTTCCCGGCAGGCGCAACGTCCCATCCCGAGAGCAGGTAGAGTCCCGCAACGACCACTGCGCCCCAGAAGACGGATTCCGGCTTCGGCATCGGGGGCATCATACCCCTACCAGGGGTATTGGTAAAGAGCCGGGCCTTATTTGTTGGCAAGGCGCGAGACGGCGAGGATTTCCGCGACCATCTGCTGCTTCTTCGCGGGGCTGCTCGAATCCATCGCGTTGCTGAAGCACGACTTGAGGTGGCCTTCCATGAGGAGCTTATGGACGCCTTTGAGGAGGCCCATGGCCGCGAGGTTCTGCTGCATGATATCGATGCAGTACTCATCGCTCTCGACCATGCCGATGAGCTTCTTCAGGAGGCTGTGCGCCTTCTTGAGGCCGATGAGGGTCTGCGCTTTCTGGTCATTCATGGGCATGCGGGGGGATGGACCTGCCACCCAGGATAGGGGTATTGGGGAACCTGCGCAAGGGCAGAAACCACCTTTACCCGTACCTCCCGTGGGGGTATCATGGAGGAGACGTGCGCCGACTGCTTCCCATCATCTTCGGCATCTCCACCGCCTTGTCCCCCCTCTGCACTATGGCCTTCGCGCAGGGCGGCCATGGAGTGCCGATGACGCATGCGGCGGCATGCGATGCCGCGGGTCAGCACGGTACGACGGGGATGTGTGGGGAGAAGGGGGCAGATGCGCCTGTCGCGTTCCATGCGCAGACGCCCTGTGCGGATGGTGCCTGCTTCCTGCGCTCCGCCGCCCAAGAGAATAGCGCGCTTTCCCCGAACATTCTCTCGCTCCTGGGCACCGCCTCCCCGCCTCCGGCACTCGATGCGCAAGTCTCCCGAGGTTTTGCGATGGCACCCATCGGCACGCGAACGGCGGATTGGCCGCCCCCCGATATCCTTTCCGGCGTGGTGCTCCGTGAATAGGGAAGAGAGGTAAACCGCAGATGTTATGCGGATTTCTTATCATTCCTTCCTTTTCCCCCATGTCAAATACTCCCGGAAACGACCTGAACGCAACCGTGCGTATCAACGGAATGCACTGCGCCAGCTGCGAAATCCTCCTCGAAAGGAAGCTCCGCGCCCTCAAGGGGATGAAGCATATCTCCGTCAATCACCGGACGGGCATCGCCAAGCTGACCGCCGACGGCTCCTCTCCCCCCTCCTTCGAAGAGATCGAGGCGATCGTCAAGAGCGCCGGTTACAGCCTGTCTGAAGCCTCCGAAACGGAGAGCGGCGCCGTCACGCCTCCCTCCGCATCGCGCCGGGGCGTGTTACTGTTGACGATCGGAGGGATGCCCCCGCGGGAGGAGAATATCCTGCGCCACAAGCTCAAGAGCATCCCGGGCGTCCACAAAACATCCGTCGACGCTGCCGGGGAGAACAAGTTGAAATTGTATTACCAGGAATTCCCGGATCCCGACGCCATCAAGCAGGCAGTCGCGCATGAAGGATACCGGTTCATCAGCCTTGAAGAAGTGCAAGAACATGCGAGAGATGAGCAGGCCCGGGAAGAGGAACAGCCGCACAAGAGGTGGCTGGAAATCGGAGGAGCCCTCCTCATTATCTTCGCTATCTTCAAGCTTCTTTCCGCTTTTGACCTCGTGTCGCTTGCTCCCTCCACCACGGGAGCGCTCTCCTGGGGCGGCATCTTCCTCATCGGTATCGTCGCGGGCACGAGCAGCTGTCTCGCCGTCACGGGAGGGCTCCTCCTCGCCGCTGCGGCGAAATACAACGAAGTGAACCAGTCGCAGACGACGTGGCAGAAATTCCGGCCGCTCCTGCAGTTCAATATCGGCCGGATCCTCTCGTACTTCGTTCTCGGCGGCGCCGTGGGGCTCATCGGCCAATCCATCACCCTCACGCCGAAGATGACGGGCCTCCTGAACATCTTCATCGCGTTCGTGATGCTCTCCATCGCCCTCTCGATTCTCAAGATCCTCCCGAAGAATGCCCTCGGCATCAAGCCGCCCAAGGCGCTCTCGCACTGGATCCATGATCTGGCGGAGAACAAGCATCCGCTTGCCCCCTTCGCCCTCGGCGCCATGACGTTCTTCCTGCCCTGCGGCTTCACGCAATCGCTGCAGCTCGTGGCGCTGGCCTCCGGCAACTTCTGGACGGGAGCCATGACGATGTTCATCTTCGCGCTCGGGACAGCCCCGGCCCTCCTGGGCATTTCCGCCCTCTCTTCCACGGCATCCGGCACGTCCTCGCGGCTCTTCCTGCGCTTCGCGGGAACGCTCGTGCTCGTCCTTTCCGTCTTCAACCTCAATAGCGCCCTTGCCCTTACCGGCTTCGACGTGGGCGGTTTCGCCGCTTCCCTCGTTCCTGCCCCCGCCGCAGGCGATGGCGGCGGCAATCCATCCCCCGGCGGGACGGCGCCTGCCATCGTCAACGGCGTGCAGGAGGTGGCCATGAGCGTGACCGGTTACGGCTACGACCCGGCGTTCATCACGATCAAAGCAGGCGTCCCCGTCCGCTTCGTGATCGACGGGACGGAAGCCGGGGGCTGCACCCGCGGTTTCGTCATCCCCTCCCTCAACATCTCGAAGGTGCTCCAGAGCGGCGAGAACGTCATCGAGTTCACCGCACCCAGCACGCCCGGCAGAGTGGCTTTCAGCTGCTCCATGGGCATGGTCCGCGGCGCCTTCAACGTCATCTAACCCCTCCCACCCCCCCTTACTATGCACACCACTGTCGCCATTCCAGGCATCTGTTGCGATTCCTGCGTCCGGGTCATCCGGAGCGTCAGTTCGCTCTATCCGCAAATCCTGCATTTGAACATCGATCTTACCTCCAAGCGCGTCATGCTGCGCCATACCGAGGAATTCGATGAGGCCGCGTGGGCCGCCCTCCTCGAGGAACGCGGCGAGAAGTATAAAATAATTCACGTCTCCTGATGATGGTTCTATTTCTGTACCACTGATTCCCATGCATACGACTGTTTCCATCCCCGGCATCCACTGCAATGCCTGCGAGACGCTCATCCGCGATGTCAGCGGAGAGTTCCCCGCCATCACGACTATCGCCGTCGATCTTCCCGCGAAGAAGGTCACCTTGGAATACGAGGGCGGCTTCAACCTGGCCGATTGGTCGAAAGCCATCGGCGAGCTCGGTCCCGCGTACCGCGTGCAACCCGCGTAAACCGCTGCTCTGCGGCCTTGTATTTGTTTTCCCCCCCTCCCATGAAACCTCCTTTCATCGCCGTTCTTGGGCTCCTTGCCGCCCTAGCCCTCGCGGCGTGCACGACCGTTGATACGACGGGCATCTCGCCGGAGTCGAGCAAAGGGCCGGACCCGGAGAGCAACGTCAATTCTTCCGCCGTGGTCACGGAGTACGGCGACCTGCAGTGCCCCGCGTGCCGGACGGCGGAACTCACGATCGTGCGGCCGCTCCGGAAGGAACTCGGTTCGAGGTTCCGCCTGGAGTTCAAGCAGTTCCCCCTCCTCACGATCCACCAGTATTCGATGGTGGCGGCGGAGGCGAGCGAGTGCGCCGCGGACCAGGGGCAGTTCTGGCCGTTCCTCGAGACCGCCTACGAGAAGCAAGCCGATTTGAATACCGATGCCCCTCGCAAATGGGCGCAGGAACTGGGGCTCAACATGGATCTCTTCGATCGCTGCACGCAGTCGCACATCAAGAAGAAGGCGATCCTCTCGGAGTTCGCGGAGGGAAGGAAACTCGGCGTGGGCGGCACGCCCACGTTCTTCGTGAACGGGAAGAAGGTGCGCAACGACCTGGATGAACTCCGTGCGGCGATTGGGGAGGCGGAGCAGGGCATCCCGCAGGTCAGGCTGTGATCATTGTCAGGATTTGAGCACGAGGGAAGGTTCCACCCGCTTCAGCAGCACCGCGTTCACCGCCACGATGATGGACGAGGCGGACATGAGGAGCGCCGCGATCTCGGGGGCGAGGGAAATCTTGAAGGCGGGATAGAAGACGCCCGCCGCAACGGGGATCGCGAGGACGTTGTAGACCGATGCCCACCAGAGGTTCTGCTTCATCTTCGTCACCGTGGCCTTGCTCAGCCGTATGGCGCCGAGGATATCCGCCGGATCGGACTTCATGAGGACGATGTCGCCCGCCTCCACCGCCACGTCCGTCCCCGCGCCGATGGCGATGCCGATGTCCGCCTGGGCGAGCGCGGGGGCGTCGTTCACCCCGTCGCCGACCATGGCGACGAATTTTCCTTCCCCTTGCAGCTTCTTCACCTGCTCTGCTTTGTGCTCGGGGAGCACTTCCGCGAACACGCGCCCGATCCCGAGCTCCTTCGCCACCGCAGCCGCCACGTCCTTGTGGTCGCCCGTCATCATGATCGGCTCGATGCCGAGCGCCTTCAGGCCGTCGATGGCGCGTTTTGCGCTCGGGCGGGGGGTATCGGCGGCCGCGATGACGCCCGCGAGCTTCCCCTCCACGGCAAGGAGGCTGAACGTCTTCCCCGCGAGCTTCCGCAGCGCATCCTGCCCCGCCGAAGTGTCCACGCCGTTGTCCTTGAGGAGCTTCTCCGTCCCCACGAGCACGGTCCTCCCTTCGACGGCCGCCGTGAGCCCGTGCCCCGCGATGGAGGAGAAGTTTTCGATGGCTTTCGGCTGCACCGTCCTCCGCTTCGCCTCATCCAGAATGGCTTTGGCGAGCGGATGGCTGGAGCCGCTCTCGATTCCGGCCTCGAAGGAGAGCACATCCGCTTCCGTGAAGCCCCCGAACCCGATGACGTCCGTCACCTTCGGCTTCCCCTCCGTGAGCGTCCCCGTCTTGTCGAGCACGATGGCGGTCAGTCGGGAGGTATTCTCCAGTGTCGCGGCGTCCTTGATGAGGATGTTGTGCTTTGCGCCGATGCCCGTCCCCACGGCGACGGCTGTAGGCGTGGCAAGCCCCAAGGCATCGGGGCAGGCGATAACAATGGCGGAAATCGCGAACGTGAGCGATTGGATGATAGTGGCGCCGCCGAAGACGTACCAACCGAGGAACGTCAGGACGCCCGCGGAAACGGCGACGATGACGAGGATGGCGGCGGCCTTGTCCGCGATGCGCTGCCCCGGTGCTTTGGAATTCTGCGCCGTCTCGACCATCTTGATGATCTGCGCAAGGACGGTATCGGCCCCCACCTGCATCGCCTTGAACTTCACGGCTCCCGTCTGGTTCACCGATCCGCCCACTACTGTATCCCCCTTTGCCTTGGAAACAGGCAGCGATTCACCCGTGACAAGTGATTCATCGATGGCGGTCTGGCCTTCGACAATCTCTCCGTCCACGGGCACCTTGTCCCCGGGACGGAGCACGACGATATCGCCATGGATGATTTCCGCGCTTGGGATGGATATCTCCTTCCCGTCACGGATGACGGTTGCCTGCGGAGGAATGAGGTTGAAGAGGGCGCGGAGCGCCTCGGATGTGCCCCTGCGCGATTTCATCTCCATCCAGTGCCCGAAGAGCACGAACGTGACGAGCATCGCGGCGGCGTCGAAGAACGTCTCTCCACCCACGGTCAACATCAGAATCAGGCTCCCGACGTAGGCGGCGAGCACGCCCGTTGCAATGAGGACGGCCATGTTCAGCTTCCTCGCTTTCAGGGAATAGTATGTTCCAGTGATGAAGATGGATCCCGTCCAGAAGACGACGGGCGTTGCGAGAATGAGAAGGAGCCAGTTGACCGGGATGGGCGCGGGAAGCGATAGGCGGAAGAGGGATTCGCCCAGTGGCGAGTAGAGGACGATGGGGATCGTCAGGATCAGCGCGATCCAGAACCGCCGCCGCATGTCGGCTTCCATTTGTGTTGCCATGCGGGGATCCGTCATCGCGGCCTCGTGGTCGTGGCCTGCGTGGTCGTGCATGTCCGCTATTCTAGCGCTTTCCGCAGTGGTTCAAACAGAACGTAAGGGCAACGCCCGCGAGCGCGCCCCAGAGGGCGCTCACGACGGTTCCGGCGACGAGCGTCCGTACGTTTGCACCGACCGTGACGGCATCCATCAGGAAGATACGCAGGGAGTTGCGATGGAGTTCCGCCAGGACGGGATCCTTGAGGAGAAGCCCCCAGAGGAAGCAGAGAATGAACGCGGCGGCGCCGAGTATCGCGAGGGCGCGCGCCCACTGGACCGGGGAGAAGGTGGACATAAAAAGAAGGGGAAGGAAAGCGGGAAATCAATGGCAAGAGTACGTCCGTTTGCCTTTCTTATCCGCTTGCCCGTTGCGATCATGTTGGTTGTGGCCACCCATCATGAAGAGATGCATGAGGGGGCAGGCGAGAACGATGAGGAAGGGAACGGCTTTGAGAACGGTCTGCCATTGAAAAGCGTATGCGAGTCCCACGACCGCAACGACAGTCACGAGGAGACCGATGAGAAACCGTTTATTGGAGAAGCAGGACATGGGGTGCGGAGGGAAAGGATCAAATGATCGTGGGGACCAGTTTACCGAGCACGAAGAACAGGATGCTCATGACGACAAGCGAACCCACTTCCATCGCGATATGCTGGAAGGGGAAGGAGGCATGGCCGCCGTGGCGCCTCTTCAACGACTTGTACCACAGCGCCGCAAGGAAGAACGCGATGCTCCCCGCGACGATGCCCAACAGCAGGCGATCCATCCCCCAGATCGTGTTGAAGTACTGCCCGATGAAGCCGACCTGATAGAACGGGACGAGGAAGAGTGCGTAGGAGGCAACCGTGATGAGGAGGATCCGGCCGGGGAAGCGGATGTTCCTGCGGTTGAGCACGCTGATGAGCCAGCCGGTGGAGGAGACGATGAAGCCGCCGATCCAGATGCCGCTCACGAGGTCATCGACGCCCAGGTACTTCGCCATCCCCAAACCCGCGCCGACGGTAAGCGTACACACCGGGCACATCGCGGAGGCGCGCGCGGGAAGGAACGCGAGAAGGGAGAGGCCGGACAGGGCGGCGAGGACGCGTTTGGGCATGGCGGCTCGGCAGGGGAAAACCTGCACCTATGGTACAGGTATGGTTTGCGAAAGCAACCGCACGCAGGAATGCGTGCCCTCTCTACTTTTGGAGGGTGATGACGATCTTCGTCTGGCCGTCGTCGAGGGAGAAGTTGATGCGCATCTCCTTGCCGCCCTTGGCGGCGGTGATGGTCCCGCCGCGGTCACCCGCGTTGTCGCCGATGATGCGCCAGCCTTTCTCGGGGAGCGTCTTGCGGTAGTAGGCGATGGGGCTGGTGATGCCGTTGATGGTCGTCATTTCCACGCGCAGGGACTTGTCGTCCTCCGTGCGGCTCACCGCGCTGGCGTCGGAGTTGAGGACGTAGTCGGGCACCTCGGCGGGGAGGCCCGTGATCTTCGGCTGGACGGAGGGCGGCGGCTCGGCGGGCTTCCCGGAGAAGGGATTCCCGCATCCCTGGAGGAAGAGTGTCGCCACGGCAAGCGTGGCAAACAAGGAGAGGGTGCGTCTGGCGGCTTGCAGCATGGAGGGCATTGTACGGTTCCCCGTCTGCAGTGGCAAGGGAACGCGCTTGCCAGCATTGCGGGACGTCGTGCCGGACGATATTCCCGCATACCCGTCACAGGTCCTTGTCCGCGAGGGACCCGTGGGGGCGGGGCCCGTCCAGGGAGGTGTGGTGCGAGGAGGGGTCCGCGCCGTGCGTGATGTGGCGGTGGATGCGGGGCGGGACGGCGCGGCTGCGGATGCGGATCGTCTTCTTGCGGCTCCAGAGGAGGAGCCCTAAGGTGGCGTTGCTGGCAATGAGGATGACGATGATGAGCCAGGAGTAGAACGGTATGCCGCCCGCGCCCGCCGCCGCGTGCGCGGCGTCGCTCACCATCACCTGGATCATGGGCAAGACCACCTCCGCGCGCTGCTTCTCGCCCACGGTGAAGTCGGAGGGCGGCTCGATGATGATGTCCTTCTTCTCCACGGGGCCGTCTTTGGTGTGCACTTCCAGCTGGTGCGTCCCCGTCTCCACCTCGTGGAACGTGGCGATGCCGCTCTCGTTGGTCACCGCGATCTTGGGCGTGGAGAAGAGGACCACGGGCGTCTGGCTGTAGGGGTTGCCCAGGGAGTCGAACACGCTCAGGTTGAGGGAGGCGATGACGGTCTTCCCCTCCTTGCGGAACATGGCTGTGCGGTACTGCTGCGGCTCGGGCAGCGGCTTGGGCGCCACGCGGCGCGTGCGTTCCGTGATGCGGTCCACCACCGTGCGGACGCTGCGCGAGCCTTCCACCACCGCGTCCGCCAGGCGGTCACCGGCGCCCACCGCGGCCTGCGCCACGCCCTCCGCCGCCGCCCCCACGCCGCGCTCCGTCCGGTAGGCCACGAGGGTCCCCAGGTCGCGCGCCTGCCGCGACAGCTTCCCGCCGGCCTCCACGGAGAACGCCAGGGCATCCCGGGAACCGGTGACGACGGTCTCCGGCGCGTGGAGGACCGTTTCGACGGCGATGCGGCCAGCCTCGCCCACGCGCCGCGTGCCCCGCTCCAGGACGTCCGATCCCTCGCGTTCCATGGCGGTGGCGCGGCGCTCCAGGCCCTGGAAGGCGGCCAGGGCGTCCCTGGCGGTGTTGCCGCCGGACCGCTCGATGGCGCGCACCAAGGCGGCCGCCGGCCGGCCAATGCCCTTCTGGACGGCGTCGATCCGCAGCGCAATGGCCTCGCCCGCCTCGCGCGCCCCGCCTCCCACGCCCTGCCCCACGCCGTGGCGCAGCAGGCCTTCCGCCAGACCGTAGGCGAGGCGCGACTGCGTAATGGCTTCCAACGGCCTCCCCAGGGCGACCTGTACGTTGGCGGCGGCATTCCGGAACCTGCGGGCCAGCATGCGCTCCGTGCGGTTGAGGACGCGCCGGAGGCCCTGCGCCACCTTCGCCGTCTCCTCGCGCACGATGTCCACGCCGTCCTCAAGGGCGGTGCGGAGGACGGGGGCGATGATGGGGGAGAGGTTGCGCAGCGACTCCGGCAGCCAGTACTGCGCCCCGCCGAAGGTGATGACCTGCGCCTCAATGCGTTCCTTCACCTCCCGCGTGCGCTGCGGGCGCGTGATGCGGCGCACCTCGCGCTCGCGGCGCTCGGCGCGTTCCTGCTCCTCGCGTTCCAGGGTCATGCGGCGTTCCTCGCGCACCTGTTCCTCCGTGAGGATCCTCTTCAGTTCTTCGGCTTCCGGCAGCGCTTGCTGCTCATGCGTGGGCTGCGAGGGCGTGATCTGGATGCTCTCCTCCACGCCGCCCGCTCCGCCGCGGTTGCCGCCCCTCTCGCGGCCGCCTTCCTCGCTCTCCCCGGCCTCCTCTTTCTTCCAGTAGTAGCCGAAGTCATGCGTGTACGAGGCGCCGCCAGCGGTGACCTGCAGGAAGTACAGGTCGGAATCCGTCGTTTCGTAGGCGTCGGTCGGCGGCGTGGACGTGATGAGGTAGTAGCCGCTGCTCACGTACACCCCGGTGAAGAGGTAGACGCCGTGCACGTCGGTGCGGTCCGTCACGTTCACCGTGCCGCCCGTTGCGCTCGTGCCCGTGAGGGTGAGGGTGGCGCCCGAGAGGCGGTTGCCGTCCTCGGCATCAATCTGTCCGTTGCCGTTCCAGTCGAAGAAGACGGCACCCGTCACCTGGACCTCGGCGGTGAAGCCGAAGTCGGCGGTGAGGGTGGCGCCCGTGCCCAGCACCGCGCCCGTCGCGGTGGGCGTGGTGTTCTCCCAGCCCGCGGGCACGGTATCCGCGTCCAGGGTGATCGTGTAGCCACCGCTCGTGCTCTCCATGACGTCGTGGAAGGCGTAGGCGCCCGTGGCGGTCGTGGTCCGCGTGGAGGAGATCGTGCTCCCCGTGGCGGTGGTGCCGGTGAGCGTGACCGTGACGCCGGAGAGCCCCGTCGTCTCGCTGCCGTCCTTGCTCCCGTCGCCGTCCACGTCGCTCCACACCGTGCCCGTCACGTGCCCGCCGAAGTTCCAGCGGATGGTGTTGCCGCCGTCGCGGTTGGTGCCGCCCGTTGCGTCGATGCTCCTGCCGCCGGTCGCATTGCCCCAGGCGACGCTCACGTGGCGGGCGGTGGCCGTCGCGCCCTGGACGATCAGGCTCCAGGATCCCGTCGCGCTCAGGTTGAGCTTGTCGTTTGCTTCGCCCGTCAAGACCGCGTTCCCTCCCACCGTGATCACGGAACCAGGCAATCCAACGGGATTCACTTGTCCGAGTATTCCAATATTCAAAGCCCCAATAGTCGTTATCGCCTTGCCGTTGAAGTCCACGGTGCCGGAGCTCACGAGAATGCTGTCGGCCGTGGCCGCTCCCCTGAACTGCGCCGTTCCGTGGGTCTTCTCCACCACGATGTCCTCCACCGCGGTTCCGGCGAAGTTCACCTGCTGGATGCTGCTGCCCGAGAAGGTGATCGTCCCCGTCCCCTTGGTCCACAGGAAGTTCCCCGCGCCGATGTCGGTCACCACGACGTTCCCCTCGATGATCCAATCCACGTCCGTCGCCGCGGCATCGTTGATCACCGCGTTCCCCGTGCCGGTGATGAGGGTGGAAAGGTTGCCCGTCACCCGCAGCGTTCCCGGCCCGTTCGTGTTGTTCGCGACGGTAGTGGTGTTGGCGAGCGTGCTCAGGATGGTCAGGTTCCCGAACGTGTACGGGCCGCTATCCAGTGTGAGCGTGCTGCCGTTGTACACCTGCACGGTTCCGGCGTACGTGCCCGCGGCCAGGCGCGCCGCCGCGTCGGCGCCGCTGATGTAGATTTCGGCGGCCACCGCGGCCCCCGCGCCCAGGGACGTGAGCCCCTTGCCGGCCTGCGGCGCTTCGAAGTACACGGTGCCCGCGCCGGTGACGGAAGCCGCGGAACCCACCTCCATCACCGCCGTGCCGCGGAGGGAGACGTACTCGTTGTCGGTGCTGACCGCGAGGGAACCGAAGACGCGCAGCCGGTCCGCCACGTAGGCGTACTGGCCGGCATCGGCGGGAATGGTGATGGCCGCGCCGGTGGCGACCGTGAGGCGGTACATGTCCGTATTGTTCTTTGGGACGTAGGCGGCGCCCGAGCCGTTGAGGACCACTTCTCCCGCGTCATCGTAGAACGTCGTCACGTCCTTCCAGTCGAAGTTCCCCGAGACCGTCCACGTCCCGTCCCCCATATCCACCCTTCCCCGGTCCAAGGCCACGTTCCCCTCCACGGTGATGTTCTTGTCGTTGGTGGCGAAATCGAGCGTACCGGAGCCCGTGGTGGCAAGGGCGCCGCTCAGCGCAAGGTGGCTTGTGACGGGCTGCAGCGTCCCCGAACCCGCGTGGGTGACAGAGTAGAACACGCTCCCCGTCGCCGTCCCACCGGAGTTCAGGCTCTGCGTAACTTGCGAAGCAGAGTTGAACGTGACGGTGCCGTTATTGTGGGAGAACGTCCCTCCGGTCTTGTTCCAGTTGCCGGCAACCGTGAAGGAGCCCGTGGGGGCGCTGAAGACCCCTCCGGAAATCGTCACATCCCCATCGATCCTCACGTTTTGCGCGCCGCCCGCGAGGGTGCCGTTGGCGACGGTGATGCCGCTGGCCGTAAAGGCGTCCTGCGGCGTCCAGCCGCCCCCGGCGCCGTTGAAGGTGACGTAGCGGAAAGCGTTCCCGTTGGCCATAATGGTCTTCCCCGCGCTTGTTGCCGTGAACGTCCCCGTGCCCGTGGTCGTAAAGGTTCCGCCCGTCGCGTCGAAGCTGCCGGAAATTGTGTACGCATTTGTGGACATGTTCACCGTCCCGTTCACGTCCCAGTCATCCGCACTGACCGTGCCCCCGGGCACGAAAGTATCCCCTGGCCAGAGATAGAGCTCGTAGCCGGAGGACACGGTCACTGCGGACGGCGTCGCGGAAGAAAGGAGGGAAGTGACGTCGGCGTCGCCGCTTGCGCTGAGCACAGCAACGCCAAGAATAGCGTTGTCCACGGCCGCCGACCCCGATTCGCTGCGGAGGATCAAGCGGTTCTGGTACAGGGAGATCCCCGTCATGGCGCTCCCGGAGCCCAGCACCACCGTGACGGCCTTTTCGGCCCCGCCGTCCGCGTACAGCGCCACCACCGTGCCGCCCGTCATGTTCACGCCGGTGATGGTAAAGGAGCCCGCGGCGTCCGTGGTCCCCGAGCCGGCCTTGGGCCCGCCGTTGACGCTGGCCGTGACCACGCGATTCGCCAGCGGGGTGGTTCCCTCGTCGCTGAAGAGCCTGCCCGTCACGTTGAAGCCGAAGAGCCAGTTGACGTTGTTCCCGCTGTTCACATTGGTCCCGCCGCGGGCGTCGATGGCCGTTGCATTGGTGTTATTGCTGTCCCGCACGTCCAGGGTGCCGATGACGCGCGTCCCGGAGGGGTTGATGTTCCACTGCGAGCCGGTGACGGAGGAGCGAAGGCTGAGCACATTGCCCAGGGAGCCGCTCATGCTCCAGCGGTTGGTGACGGTCTGCGTGGCGCCCGCCTGGAACGTGAGGGTATCCGCTGCCGTCACCCCTTTCACGAGGTTGTAGAAGGCGCCGGTACCGCTGACCGTCTGGCCGGCGCCGTCCAGGATGACGGTGGAGGTGTTTGCTTGGAAGGTGCCGTCGTTGAGCCAGGCGCCGGAGAGGGTGATGACGGAGTCATCCGCCGTATAGGAGCCGTGGTTCGTCATTGCCCCCGCAACCCGCATCTCCGTGGTCCTGCCGCCGTTGGTGACGGTGGTGACCGTCCCGTAGTTGATGAAGTCCCCGAGCACGGTGACGTCGTACCCGTGCGTGTGGAGGACGTCCCCGGTGCCGACGGTGAGGCTGTCCACGGTGATGTCGCTCTTGAGGTTCGTGGTGTCCGGGCTCTCCCCGATCCGCAGGTTCCCCAGGTTCGTCCCGCCGTCCACCACGTAGAGGTCAAGGTCGCCGTTGAGGATGAGCGGAGAGCCGTTGCTTGCTTTGGTGAACGTTGCGCCCGTCCCCACGGTGAGGTTGCCGCTCACGCGCATGGTGGCGTCCTGCTGGGCGAACGACGCCGCGCCGATGGTGAGCGGCCCCTTCATGGTCACGGTGCCGGTCCCCGCGTTCACAGCCGCGCCGGCCTGGAGCGTCATGCCGCTGGCGCTGAGGAGGTGGCCGCCCAGGTTGAAGGTGCCGCGGACCGTGGCGAAGGGCGTCACCAGGTTCCCTTCGGACTGGAAGTCGTTCCACAGGAGGAGCTTTTGGCCCTCCGGCACGTACATGTGGTTCCCGGTCATCTGGAACATGCCCGTCACGTAGGGATCGTTGGTGTAGCCCGTGGAGAGGCTCGAGGACCGCATGGGGATGCCCGTGCGGTTGGTGCGGACGATGACGTGCCCCACGTACAGGTCCACGTCCTCCATGTCCCGCCCCGCCGACGAGATGACGATGGCGGACTTATTCGTGTACGTCGAGTCCCGGAGGTGGATGGTGATCACGTCGCCCGGCAGCATGGTGGCGCCCGTGAGGGTGTAGTTGCCCTGGGCGTCCGTCACCGTCTCGTCCACGAGCACGCCCCCGTTCTTGCGCCAGGCGATGGGCACGTAGGGCCCCACGGGGGTGGTGCCATCGATCTGGTACACCGTCCCGGCGACCGTCATGGTGGTGGTGAAGTTCCAGGCGGTGGCGTCCGCAATTCCGGCGAATTCGTTCTGCTCGGAGTCCCAGAAGGCGCCGGCGCTGATCCGCACGTAGTACCCCGTCCCCGTGGAGAACGGCGCGTGCTGCACCCACCAGGAATCCGAGGAGCCATGCACGGCCCCGCTCATGGCGTCGACGGTCTGGAACA
>ERZ1292640.1682-Hain-H43-02um-R1-1682-length-18164-cov-8_pt1 | contig 18164 bp, 14 predicted proteins | sample MGYA00564404_ERZ1292640 | MGnify/ENA primary metagenome ERZ1292640 (study PRJEB36523, sample SAMEA6512636) | groundwater metagenome | collected 2019-01-08 | study: AquaDiva: Metagenomics assemblies of 32 groundwater samples
GCGACATCCTGATCGACACCGACGACGTGTACGACCAGGCGCAGCAGTTCATGGCCCACGTCATGCCCGAGCATGCGGCCCGTGTCAAACGCTACCGCGACGATGCGCCGCTGTTCTCGCGCTTCCAGATCGAGCACCAGATCGAATCGGCCTACGCCCGCACCGTGACACTGCCGTCCGGCGGCGCCATCGTGATCGACCACACCGAAGCGCTGGTGTCGGTGGACGTCAACTCGGCGCGCGCCATCAAGGGCGGCGACATCGAGGAAACCGCCACCCGCACCAACCTGGAAGCCGCGGACGAAGTGGCACGCCAGATGCGCCTGCGCGACTTGGGCGGCCTGATCGTGATCGACTTCATCGACATGGAAGAGAGCCGCAACCGGCGCGAGGTGGAAAACCGCCTGCGCGATGCGCTGCGCCAGGACCGTGCCCGCGTGCAGTTCGGCACCATCAGCAAATTCGGTCTGATGGAAATGAGCCGCCAGCGTCTGCGCCCGGCCCTCAGCGAGGGTGCTTCCATTCCCTGCCCGCGTTGCGGCGGCTCTGGCCACATCCGCGACACCGAAAGCTCGGCACTGCAGATCCTGCGCATCATCCAGGAAGAGGCCCAGAAGGACAACACCGCTTCGGTGCTGTGCCAGGTGCCGGTGGACGTCGCCTCCTTCCTGCTCAACGAGAAGCGCACCGAAATCGCCAAGATCGAGCTCAAGCAGCGCATCAACGTGCTGATGGTGCCCAACAAGTCGCTGGAGACGCCGAACTACAAGCTCGAGCGCCTCAAGCACGACGACCCGCGCCTGGACAACATCGAAGCCAGCTACAAGATGGCCGAGGAAGTGGAAGACCCGACTTCGGTGACACGCCGCTCGCAGGAGCCGACCAACAAGCAGACCCCGGTCATCAAGGGCGTGCTGCCCGATGCGCCGGCACCGGTGGTGGCACCGAAGCCCGCCGCTCAGCCCCAGGCCGCGAAACCGGCCCACGCGGCCAAGCCGGCTGCTGCTACGGCCAGCCCGGGCTTCTTCGGCTGGCTCAAGAACCTGTTCGGTGGCGCCCCCGCTGCGGAGCCGGCCAAGACAGGCGAGAAGAAAGAAGAACGCCGCGAAGGGCGTGGCGGCCGTGGCGGTGAAGGCCGTGGTCGTGGCGAAGGCCGCGGTGAAGGCCGTGGCGAGGGTGGTCGTCCGGAAGGTCGCGGCGAAGGCCGTGGACGCGGCGGACGCGGCGGCCGGGGTGGCGAGGGTCGCGGTCGCGGCGAACGCCAGGGCCAACGCACCGAGGCCGACAAAGCCGTCACTGGCGAGACCGCCCTCCAGCAAGGCACGGACGCCGCCAAAACCGAGCCGCGCCAGGAGCGCGCACCGCGCAACGGCGAGCAGCGTGGCCGCGGTGAACGTGGCGAGCGCGGTGAGCGCGGCGAACCACGTGCACCGCGTGGCGAACGTGCCGAGCGGGGTGAACGCGGTGAACCACGCGCGCCGCGCGGCGAACGCACCGAGCGCGGTGAAGGTCGCACCGAACGGGGCGAGCGTGGCGAACGCCCGCCGCGCCAGGAAGACACCCGCCAGCAACCGGTTGAAGACGTACGCCTGACCGCTGAAGCCGCGGCAGCACAACAAGTGGCTGCGGCAACGCCGGCAACCCCGGCCGCGGTGGAAGCCCAGTCCGGCGCAACCGAGGCTGTGGCGCGTCCCGAAGGTGAAGGTGGCAACGGCCAGCGCCGTTCGCGTGACCGTTATGGCCGCGACCGTCGTGAGCGTGGCGAACGCGGGGAACGTGGCGAGCGCCAGGAACGCGCACCGCAGGAAGCCGCCCCGGCGGAAACGCTGCCGGTGACGGAAGCGGCCAGCGCTCCGGCGCCCGCGCCTGCCGTGGTGACGGAAACCCGTGCTGCCGCTCCGGCGGCACCGGCACCCGCCACCGCTGCGCGCCAACTGCCGCGCGTGCAATCGTATGCATTGCCGCTGAGCGAGTTGAATCAGATTGCCGATGGCGCTGGCCTGCAGTGGGTCAACTCCGACCTGGACAAGGTGGCAGCCGTGCAAGCCGCCATTGCCGCCGAACCCAAGCCGGTGCACGTGCCGCGTGAGCGTCCGGCGCCGGTGGTGATCGACGAGGGTCCGCTGATCCTGGTCGAGACCCGCAAGGATCTGAGCAACCTGAACCTGCCGTTCGAGCAGCAGTCTGTGCAAAGCTGAGCTTCAGTTTGACTGACTGAAAAGGGCGCCTTCGGGCGCCCTTTTCTTTTGCGTTTATGAAGTCTTTTGCTGTGTAACGGTGTCGGGATGTGCGCCCGACAGCGCAGTAACTTTCTCTTGCTTGCCCAAGAGAAAGTCACCAAAGAGAAGGGCAGCCGAAGTCAGGGCCGCTGCGCGGTTCCTTGCGCTGCTCAGCCCTGCCACACGGCATAGGAATCCAAACAGCCAAGACCCAAACAGCCGAACAAGGACGCGCCATGGCGCGTCCTTGTTGTCTTTGGTATCGGGTATCCGGTTTCCCCCGCCGTTATGAGGAGGCGAGTAGCGCAGGACTGAGCGGATCAAGGGGCGCGCATGTTTGAGGCGTAGCCGAGTTTGCGCGCACCCCGCTCAGGCCGAGCAACACAGCGTACCGGCGTAGCCGGGCGACGAATCCGGCTCGCCTTCTCTTTGCTTACTTTCTCTTGGCGAAGCAAGAGAAAGTGAGTCGCCCGCCGGGGCGAGACCCGGCACGGTTGCCCCATCAAGACAATCAACCAACGCAAGTTGCTATAAATTCAATAGCTGTTCACGCAGTACTAATAGGGCGTAGACCACAAAAAAGCCCGCAAGAAGCGGGCTTTTCTACGCTGCATCTGAGCAGCAACTCAGAAAATATCGACCGCCCCGGTCCGCGCGACTTCGACAAAGAAGCCCCGCCGCACCAGGTCCAGATGGCTGCACACCTTGTCGCGGCCGTTCTTCTGCGCAAAATCGACCGCCTGCTCGGCCCGCTCCAGCGCCGTGCTGGGCGAGTCGTCGGCCATGATGCGCGTGAAACCGGCGCAGACAGTGACGCGACCGACCTGGGGGAAATTGAATTTCTCGACATTGGCCCGCATGCGCTCGAACGCACCGAAGGCCAGCGCCTCATCCGGGCAATGAAAGAGCGCGGCGAACTGATCACCGCCGAAACGGTAGAGGCGATCGTGTGCGCGGAAGGTGTTGCCCATCAAACGCGCCACCAGCAGCGTGACCTCTTCCATGATGAGGTGGCCGTGCTTGTCACTCAGCAGCGGGAAGTTGTCGATGACGATGGTGCCCAGCCAGTAGTTGGGCGGCACACGGTGGCGCCGCTCCTGGCCGATGCTGCCGGGCGCGGACGCCTGCAGGGCGTTGTCCATCACACCGTCCAGCTCCTCCAGCACGGCGCTGTAGAAGGCATCGTCGAGCGACTTGCGGTTGAGCAGGCCGGTCAGCGCATCACGGTCGCTGTAGGCCAGCAGCGTGTACATGTTGCGGTAGATGTGGTGCAGCTGGCCAATGGTCTCCAGCGCGTCCTCGTTCAGTGGCGCGGCCGAGTGGATCTCGAGCACGCCCTGCTCCTCGTCGGCGCGCGCATCCGTGAACAGCGGGAAATAGGTTTTGCGCGGGCCGTCTTCGCCGGCCCAGGCCACTTCGAGCCTGTCGCGGCTCTGGATGCAACGCAGCCGGTCCGCGGCATCTTCCAGCAGCGGCAGGCTGTCGATATCCACGCGCAGCGGATCAACCACCTTGCCGCCGCCACGGGCATCGAGCGAGACCACGTCGAGCCAGCGCCGGATACCGTCCTCGCTGGTCACGCGCGTGATCAGCACGCGCTGGATGGGAACCAGATCGATCAGCGCCTTGGCCAGAGTGAGCTCCAGCAAGTCACGGTCCCGGTGATCGGTCAGCTTGATGAGGTGTTCGGTCAGGGTCGCCATGAACCCATGATAGCGAGGAACGGCCGCGCCGTCACGCCTGGGCGGCGTTGCGCCAGGCTTCGGCCGCAGCCGGCGCGTCCTCGCGCTGTTCGGCCAGCAACGCCAGGGCACGCCAGGCATTGCGTTTGAGTGCCGGCTCGCGTTGCTGCGCCAGCGACTGCTGCAGCAACTGCTGCGCCTTGCCCCACAGGCTCAGACGCATGCAGGCGATGCCCGCCAGATACTGCAGCAGCGCGTCGCGCGGATTGCCCATCTGCGCCGCCTCGATGCGCGTGAGCCAGGCGGCATCCGGCGTCCCCTCCTCCTGGGCAAAGCTGCGTTCGAGCACCTGCACCAGCCGCAGGCGCTGTTCCGGTGCCAGCACAGAACCGGGCTGAACCATCTGCTCCCAGACCGGCAGCAGCCACTGCTGGGCCAGGTTCACCTCCCCCCCCAGCGACAGCATGCGTTCGGCCGCCAGGATGGCCACCTCGGGCATGTTGCGCTCAGCGGCATCGAGCTGGCCCCAGGCCTTGTACAACTGGGACGGGTCGTAGGCCGCCTGCACCAGTTCCACCGCCAGCCCGCGCATGATGCTGCGCGCCGCCGTCTCGGAGAAAGCGCGGTGCTTGGCCAGCAGGCGTGCCGTCTCCAGCGCCACCTGCGTGCGCCGGGCCAGCCGCGCCACCTTGAAGCGCAGGCGCAGCGCCAGCGTACGCCGGGCCACGCCCTGCGGCAACTCGTCCAGCCGCTGCAGGGCAAGTCGCACGTCACGGTCGTCGAAGGCCCAGCGCGCCGAACGCAGCAGCAGGCCTTCGCGCAATTCCTGTTCCTCGCGCCGCGAGGAATGCGGCAGGTCCAGCGCCTGGCGGGCATGCTCGTCGCGTGCCGTCTTGTCCTGCAAGGCATGGGCACTCTCGGCCGCCAGCAGATGGGCCGCGGAGCGCAGCCGGCTGCCGTAGGGCAGTGCATGGTCGCTGCCGGCCAGGGCGCGTTCCTGCTCCAGCACGCCTTCTGCCGCCTTGCGGGCGCGAATGAAGCGGCCAGCCGCCAGGTGGGACAGCGTATCGATCAGGCCGACCTGCATGGCGCGCTCCTGGTGCTGGATACGCCAGCGCCGGGCTTCGCCCGGCAGCGACAGCAGCACGGCCAGCGCACGCAACGCGGCATGCATCACGAAGAACAGCCCCAGCAACGCCAGCAGCACCAGGTTGAGCGAGAGATCGAGGCGGTAAGGCGGCCAGAACACGGTGACCGTGCCCTGGTTGTTGCCGGCAAACAGGGCTGTCGCCACCGCGATGGCGAACAGCGCCAGGAACCAGAGGATGGCACGCATGCTTATCTGCCCGCAGCGGCCGTGGTCAGCGCGGCCAAGGTCTCATCCACACGCGGCAGCTCCAGCGTCTTCATCTGGCCCTGCATCTGCTGCAGCAGGCTGGCCGCGGTCTGCGTCTTGCGCGACGTCGGGTCGAAATACTTGCCCAGCGAGATCGACGCCGAGGCAAGGTCGGCACGGGCGGAGCCGAGCTGGCGCGACAGCAGGCCCAGGCGGGCGTTCAGCAGCTTGAGCTTGAAGTTTTCGCGCAGGAAGAAGGATTGTTCAGGCGACAGCAGTGCGGCTTCCGGCTGTTCGATCCGGCTCACGCGCACCAGGCCACGCAGCTCGTCACCGACCAGTTGCAGGCTGCGCTGCCACCAGCTGGCCACGCTGTCCTCGCGGCGCGGCTTGAGGCCGGCCGCAGCGCCGGGCGCCGTGGCCACGGCGACGGCATTGGCCAGCGGCAGTTCGTCCGCCAGACGCACCAGTTCGTCCATCTTGACTAGCAGTGCCGGCGTATCGGAGACGGTGGTGGCCTTGATGCGCGCCACGTCGCGTGCGATGGCGCGCTGCAGGGGCGTCAGGCGCGGCTGGGCGGCACGCGTCACGCGCTGCTCCGCCGTCTTCAGGGCCGCCAGCAGCGGCTCGACGCTGCCGGTGAGTTGGGCCTGCTGCTGTGCCAGGCGAATGGCCGATTCGATGTCGACCACCAGATTCTCGTCACGCGAGCGCGACAGGCTCTGCATCAATTCTTCCAGCTGGGCGCGCTGCAGCGCCACTTCGCTCAGCCGCGATTCCATCACTGCCAGCCGGGCCGCCAGTTCGCGCGCCTGGTCTTGCGCCTGCCGCGCCATGGTGCGCGCCTCGATCGCATGGGTCCCCGAATCGGCGCTCTGGCGCGCCAGCTGCTCCTGGGTGGCCGACAGGCGCTGCCACAACAGGGCGCTGAGCAGCAAGGCCAGCAGGGCCACGGCGCCGACCGCCAGCACCAGAGCGCGTGCCACCGGCTGCGCCGCGGCCTGCGGTGCGGGCACGGGTGTCACCGCTTCCGCGGCGGAGGCGGCACCGGCGGGTGCAGTGGATTCGGCAGTCGGATCGGGATTCATCGCATCGATTCTATCGAGGCCTTGACGTCGGCCAAGGCGGGCCGTGACTCGCACACCACACCGAAGCCGGCCTGTCGCGCCGCCGCCGCGATGCGCGGGTGGGTGGCGATGGCACGCGCCGCCTGCCAGCTCTGCTGCGGCAGGCAGGCCTGCAGGTTGTGCACGGCCTCGCTGCTGCTGAAAAGCCAGACCGAACCATCCGCGGCCGCCGAGGCCGCCATCTGTTGCTGCGCCGCGTCGAACTGCGGCCGGGCACGCTGGTAGGCCACGATGAAATCCGCCGTCGCGCCGGCCTCGGCCAGCCGCTGGGCCAGCCAGTCACGGCCGCTCCCGGAGACGGCGCCGGCGCTCTGCGCGTCGCCGCCGCGCACGATCAGCACCCGGTCGCCCGGTCTCACCTGCGGGCCGACCACCTGCCACAAGGCCTCGGAATCGAACTGCACGGCATCCGCGGCGGGCGCGTCGATGCGCTCGGCCGCCACGCCGGCACGCAGCAAGGCCTTCACCGTGCCGGGCCCGGGTGCAAACGCTCTTGTTTTGATAGCAGACTGCCCAGAAAAAACCAGGGGCAGGGCCGAATTTGATGCAAAAAAACCGGCCACGGCATTGGCGCTGACGAACATCACCGCCGCATAACCGGAGGCCGCCAGCTGCTGCCAGGCATGCGCCAGTGCGGCCGGGTCGGGCGCCGGACGGATGTCGATCAGCGGCAGGGCTTGCGCCGTCAGGCCGGCGGCCGACAGCTCGCGGACCCAGTCCTGCGCTTCGCGCTGCGGCCGGGTCACGATCACGCGCATGCTCAGTCGGCGTCCGCCGCGCTGTCGACCACCAGCGAACCGCCGGCGCGCAGCACCCCGGCCTTGAGATCGGCCGCCACCTGTTCGCCCAAGGTTGCGGCGGCGGCGAGGTCGGCCACCACGGCCGTGGCATGGGAGCGCACCAGGGCCACCCGGCCTTCCGGATCACCCCAGGCGGCTTCAATCTGAAACTGCTCGCCCTGCAGACGGGCAAACGCGGCCAGCGGCATGGAGCAGCTGCCGCCCATGGCGCGGCTCACGGCGCGCTCGGCCGCCACCCGCAGCCAGGTGATCTGGTGCACCAGCGGCGCCAGCGCCTGCTGGACGTCGGTGCGGTCGCTGCGGATTTCAATGCCCAGTGCGCCCTGACCGGCCGCCGGCAGCATGTCGCCCGGCGCGAACACGGCGCGGATGCGGCTGGCCAGCCCCAGGCGCTTGAGGCCGGCGGCGGCGAGCACGATGGCGTCGTACTGGCCGTCGTCGAGCTTGCGCAAACGGGTGTCGAGGTTGCCGCGCAGCGGCTCGATCTTCAAATCCGGGCGCAGCGCGCGCAGCAGCGCCACGCGGCGCAGGCTGGAGGTGCCCACCACCGCGCCTTGCGGCAAGGCGGCCAGGCTGGCGTACTGGGGCGACACAAACGCGTCGTGTGGGTCTTCGCGCTCCATGACGCAGGCCAAGGCAAAGCCTTCGGGCAGCTCCATCGGCACATCTTTGAGCGAATGCACGGCCAGGTCGGCGCGCCCTTCTTCCAGCGCGACTTCCAGCTCCTTGACGAACAGGCCCTTGCCGCCCACCTTGCTCAGGGAGCGGTCGAGGATCTGGTCGCCCTTGGTCGTCATGCCCAGCAAGGTGACCTCATGGCCGTGCTGTTCGAGCAGTGCCTTGACATGCTCGGCCTGCCACAGGGCAAGTCGGCTCTCTCGGGTTGCAATAGTCAACTTCATCGGCTTGCTCAATTGGTAACCTGCTGGTAATCCTTCAGTGAACTGAAGATGCTAGCATGACCAGAGTTCTTCAGCCTCGGGCCCCAATGCCCTTCTTTTCTTCACTCCCTGCATGAAAACAGACAGCGCCCGGAAAACCAGAGATAACGAACGCCCCCTGGTGGAAGACATCCGCCTGCTCGGCCGCCTGCTCGGCGACGTCATCCGCGAACAGGAAGGCGTGACCGCCTTCGAGCTGATCGAGCAGATCCGCAAACTGTCGGTCGCCTTCCGCCGCGACGCCGACCATGAGGCCGACAAGGCGCTGAAGAAACTGTTGAAGGGCCTGAGCGACGACCAGACGGTCAGCGTGATCCGCGCCTTCACCTACTTCAGCCACCTGGCCAACCTGGCCGAGGACCGGCACCACATCCGCCGCCGCGCCATCCACGAGCGCGCCGGCAATTCGCAGGAAGGCAGCATCGACGTGGCGCTGTCGCGCCTGCGCTGGGCCGGCATCGGCCCCAAGGCCATTGCCAACACGCTGGCGCACAGCTACCTCTCGCCGGTGCTCACCGCGCACCCGACCGAGGTGCAGCGCAAGAGCATCCTGGACGCCGAACGCGACATCGCGCGCCTGTTGACGCAGCGCGACGAGATCAAGATGCGCGCCGTCGGCGTCGACCCGAAGAAAGACATGCTGACGCCGCGCGAGCTGGCCGTCAACGAAGCCCAGCTGCGCGCCCGCGTGCTGCAACTGTGGCAAACCCGGCTGGTGCGCAGCAGCAAGCTGACCGTGGTCGACGAGATCGACAACGCCCTGAGCTACTACGAGCCGACCTTTCTGCGCGAGATCCCGGCGCTCTATGCCGAGCTGGAGCAAGCGCTCGGCCACCAGCACGTGCACAGCTTCCTGCGCATGGGCCACTGGATCGGCGGCGACCGCGACGGCAACCCCAACGTGACGGCGCAGACCATGGTCCAGGCGGTGAGCCGGCAGGCCGACGTGGCACTGCGCTTCTACCTGACCGAGGTCCACCTGCTCGGTGCCGAACTGTCGCTGTCCGGCCTGCTGGTGGGCTGCAGCCCCGAGATGCAGGCACTGGCCGACGCCTCGCCCGACACCAGCGAGCACCGCCAGGACGAGCCCTACCGCCGCGCGCTGATCGGCATCTACGCCCGGCTGGCCGCCACCCTCACCGCACTCACCGGCGGCGAAGCGACCCGCCATGCCGTGGCGCCGCAGAACCCCTACCGCAACGCCGCCGAGTTCCTGGCCGACCTGCGCACCATCGAAGCCTCGCTGCTGTCGCGCCACGGCGCCACGCTGACGCAGCAGCGCCTGCGCCCGCTGATGCGCGCAGTGGACGTGTTCGGCTTCCACCTCGCCACGCTGGATTTACGCCAGAGCTCGGACAAGCACGAAGAAGTGATTGCCGAACTGCTGGCCAAGGCGCGCATCGAATCGCAATACGCCCGCCTGGACGAGAACGCCAAGCGCGCCCTGCTGCTGCGCCTGCTGGCCGATGCACGGCCCCTGCGCGTGGTCGGTGCCAGCTACAGCGCCCACACGCAGAGCGAACTGGCGGTGTTCGAGACGGCGCGCACGCTGCGCCAACGCTTCGGCACCCAGGCCATCCGCCACTACATCATCAGCCACACCGAGACGGTGAGCGACCTGCTGGAGGTGCTGCTGCTGCAGAAGGAAGTCGGGCTGCTGCACGGCACGCTGGACGACGTGGCCTGCACCACCGACCTGATCGTGGTGCCGCTGTTCGAGACCATCGAAGACCTGCGCAACGCCGCGCCCATCATGCGCGACTACTACGCCCTGCCCGGCATCCGCGCCATGGTCCAGCGCAGCGGCGGCGAGCAGGACATCATGCTCGGCTACTCCGACAGCAACAAGGACGGCGGCATCTTCACCAGCAACTGGGAGCTGTACCGCACCGAGATTGCGCTGGTCGAACTGTTCGACCAACTGGCCCCCATCCAGCTGCGCCTGTTCCACGGCCGCGGCGGCACGGTGGGCCGTGGCGGCGGCCCGAGCTACCAGGCCATCCTGGCCCAGCCCCCCGGCACGGTGCGCGGCCAGATCCGCCTGACCGAACAAGGCGAGGTGATCGCCTCCAAGTACGCCAACCCGGAAATCGGCCGGCGCAACCTGGAAACGCTGGTGGCCGCCACGCTGGAGGCCACGCTGCTGCAACCCACCAAGCCGGCCGCCAAAGCCTATCTGGAGGCGGCGGAAACCCTGTCGCGCGCCAGCATGGCGGCCTACCGCGCGCTGGTGTACGACACCGCCGGTTTTGCCGACTACTTCTTCGGTGCCACGCCGATCCGCGAGATTGCCGAACTCAACATCGGCTCGCGCCCGGCCTCGCGCAAGGCGACGCAGAAGATCGAAGACCTGCGCGCCATTCCCTGGGGCTTCAGTTGGGGCCAGTGCCGCCTGACGCTGCCGGGCTGGTACGGTTTTGGTTCGGCGGTGGAAAGCTTCCTGAATGCCGACGGCCCGAAGGGCCACAAGGAGCGGCTGGCGCTGCTGCAAAAGATGGCGCGCCAGTGGCCCTTCTTCAAGGCGCTGCTGTCCAACATGGACATGGTGCTGGCCAAAAGCGACCTGGCCCTGGGCTCACGCTACGCCGAACTGGTGGGCGACGGCAAGCTGCGCAAAAAGGTCTTCACGCAGATCGAAGCGGAATGGCAGCGCACCGTGCAGGCGCTGGCGCAACTCACCGGCGAGAAGCAGCGCCTGGCCGGCAACGCTGCGCTGCAGCGCTCGATCCGCCACCGCTTCCCCTACATCGACCCGCTGCACCACCTGCAGGTGGAACTGATGCGCCGCTACCGTGCCGGCCAGAGCGACGAGCGCGTGCGCCGTGGCATCCACATTTCGATCAACGGGATCGCGGCGGGGCTGAGGAATACGGGGTGAAGTACCCGATCAGAACGACCTGCCATGAAAGTTCAGCTCACTCGAGAAGTGATCCCATGTAGCGAGGTGTTTGGCATTCAGGCGATCCGGTTAACGACGCAGTTTTTTTCAGAATCACTGACGATTGCTATACACGCATCGCTTTCCTGAAAGCTGCGATGGCCACATCGTGCGGACACGAAAAAATCTCTCGACATTCAACGAAAATTCCCGGGTATTTCTCGTAGGTCACGGGTTTCCTGTATGACTCCAGTAGAGTGTGGATCGCAAACTCTCGTTGCCCTGCGTTCTTCTCAAGAAACGACGTTTCCTTGAGCTCCCAGTCGGGCGACGTACCGTAAAGTTCCTTTCGCAAGAATGCGATTCGCTCGTCCGGATGTACGCGACTGTAGCCGACCTTTGCGTACTGTCGTGAGGCAGCGTAGGCAACGTATACGTATCCTGACGCAGCGTGCCTAAGCTGGTAGGCAATCTTCGCTGTGTCGCACTGAATGCAATGACCAGGCTTCGTTCTTAGAGTGTGCCCTGCGGCTTGGCAAAGTGCGCCGCCATAGTAGAAAGGTGTTCCTAGAGCATCCATTTTGGCGATTCGATCTTTCGCCCGGAGACCACTGCCGTCAAATACTTGCGACAAAGAGATGCCTTGGTCTCGTAGAAACTTAACTTGGTCGTCGGAAAGTCTTGCCATTGCACAGGGTAGTAGGAGTCATTCCCGTCGGACGCCTAACGTCCCGCCTCAGACGAATGAAAGGTTCAGGTCCTCGAAAACTTACTTTTTTAACGCAACTCTTGCTATGGCACCTAGCACAGCCAACGCCATTAACTGAGCCCCCAAGATTTCCCAGTTAATCGAATATGTAAAAACGTCACCGTACTTTGCGTCGAATGGTCCTGTGAAAAGAAAACCGTAGCGCACATCATTAAATCTATTACCGGACATCCCCCAAGGAGGAAACAGAATCGACAGGAACATGAACGTTAGCGTCCCGAGCAAAACGTTTTTTCTCGACATGATCGGCATCTCCATTTTTGTAACCTCGAAGGATAAGACAGTTAACAAACTCTCATCCAGTTCCTTAAATTTTCAGTCGTCAAAAGGAACTGTCAAAGACCTCTTAAACCGAACTTCGTTGAGAGCATCCGAGAACAAAACTCGTAGTTGAATTTCAAGGCCGATACACGCACTTATCCCCAATCGCGTGCCGCTCCACCATCACCGCCGACAGTCCCGGAATCTTCGGCTTGAGCGCCTTCCAGATGTAGGTGCACAGGTTTTCCAGCGTGGCGGGGCCCAGGCCTTGCACCTCGTCAAGGAAGTGGTGGTCCAACTGCTCGCGCAGGGCATTCACTTCGCGCCGGATGTAGCCCAAGTCCATCACCATGCCGTTCTCGGCCGCCGGCTCGCCGCGCACGAAGACTTCGGCGTAGTAGGTGTGGCCGTGCACACGCTTGCTGCCCTCGGCCTCGATCTCGCGGCGCAGGGTGTGGGCGGCATCAAAGAAAAAACGCTGGCTGATCTCGTACATCATCGAATTCCGATCATCTTGTGCGACTGGATGCCCAGTCGCCATTGCGGGTGCTGCTGGCAGTAGGCAATCGCCTGCGCCGTGTTCTGTTCGCGCTGCGGTCCGTCCATGGGCTGCAGGAAAAAATGCGCGAAGGCCAGGCCTTCGAACTGCGCCGGATCCACCCCCGGCTGCGGGTAGACCAGCTTGAGCTCGCTGCCCGTCTTTTGCACCACCTCGGCCTGGTCCTTCGGGCTGACGCAGATCCAGTCCAGCCCGGGCGGCGCCGGCAAGGTGCCGTTGGTTTCCACCGCAATGGTGAAGCCGCGCGCATGCAGGGCGCTGGTGAGCGCCGTGTCCACCTGCAGCAGCGGCTCGCCGCCGGTCAGCACCACGTAGCGGCCGGCCTGGCCCGCAGGTTCCCAGGCACGTTCAATCGCATCGGCCAGCGCCTCGGCTGATGTGAACTTGCCGCCGCCGGTGCCATCGGTACCCACAAAGTCGGTGTCGCAGAACCTGCAGACCGCGCTGGCCCGGTCTTCCTCGCGCCCACTCCAGAGATTGCAGCCGGCAAAGCGGCAGAACACCGCCGCCCGGCCGGACTGCGCGCCCTCGCCTTGCAGCGTGTAGAAGATCTCCTTGACCGCGTAAGTCATGCCAGGCCCTGAAACATGCAAAGGGGTGATTTTCGCAGGTTGGGCCAGAGCCGGTTTGCGCTGACGCAGATGACCCAATCGGCAATACCCCGCCGATGGGACAGGATTAGATCTTGTTATTGAGAATGATTCTCATTATACTTTCATCAACCGTCACACATCCAACCCGGAGCCCACCATGCCCATGCCCGATGATGAACTCGCCGTACCCTGCCTGGAAGCCCTGGTGGCCGGCACTTTCGCCCTCATGACCTGCTGGGCCGCGCCGGCCACCCAGGCGGCCACCAGCCCCGGGCGGCAGCGCCTGCTGATGGCGCGCAAGATCGTCTCCAACCTGTTCTTCCTCAAGACCCACCCGCATGCCAGCCCGGCCCTGCGGCAGGTCATGGCCAATGCCCATGCGCGCTGGGTTGCCGTGTGCAACGCCGCCGGCCATGACAAGACCCCCGTCATGGCGGCCGAGCTGAGCGCCGCCATGACGCCCGAAACGGCCGGCCTGTTGCACTGAGTCAGGAGGCGACCCATGTGCCAAGCCAAACCCAACCCGCTGCAATCTGCCCTGGCCGCCGCGCTGCCCTACGCGCAGCCGCAGCGCATGCCATCCACCCCGGCGCCGCAAGGCTCGCGCCGGCGGCGGCTGTGGGAACTCGACGGCCATGCCTTCTGCCCGGTGGTGGGCGTCTGCCTGCCGATCCCGCTGCTGCGGCGCCTGGCCGACCGCACGCTGGGCGACATGACGAACTGCAGCGACTACGAGGTGCACTGCACCGTGGTCACCGAGTGCAAGCGCCGCACGCCCATGGCCGAGGCGCTGCAGAAGGAACTGGAGCGGCGCTTCGGGCTGGTGGTGAACGCGGCCGCCCAGCTCAAGCACAGCGAGGCGCTGGCCGCCTGGTGGCGTGATGCCGCCGTCAGCGCCGACTGGGCCGGCGCCCTGTGGGCCACGCTGACGCACCCGCGCTGCACGCCCGAACTGGCGCACCGCGTGCTGGGCGAGGCGCACATGCTGCAGCACCAGGTGGGCATGGCGACACGCGCCGACCTGACGCGCCTCGATGCCCTGGCACATGAAAACGCGGTGCTGACGCGCGAACTGGCCGCCGCCCAGTACCGCAGCCGCAACCAGGCGGCCGAATTCGCCCTGCGTCTGGAGCAACAGCAAGGTGAACTGATCCGCGTGCGCGCCGAGCTGCTGCGCGCCACGACGGAACTGCAGCAGCAGCGCGAACAACTGGCTGCGCAGGAACAGGCGGCGCCCGGCTTGCGCGAACGCATCGAGTTGACGGAACAGAACCGGCAACAGAACGAACAGCTCCAGCTCCTGCAGCGCACCTTGCTGCAAGCGCAGCAGGACGCCGAGCGCCAGCGCCGGCGCGCCGACGAAGCCGAGGCGCAGGTCGGCCAACTGCGCAGCCGCCCTTTGACCGAACCCGCCAGCCCTGGGTGCAGCGCCACGCCGCAGCTGTGCGAGCGTGCAGTGCTGTGTGTCGGCGGCCGCACGGCCAGCGTGCCGATCTACCGCCAGGTGATCGAACATACCGGCGCGCGTTTCCTGCACCACGACGGCGGCGAGGAGGACAACGCCAGCCAGCTCGACGCCACCCTGGCCGCGGCCGACCTGGTGATCTGCCAGAGCGGCTGCATCAGCCACAACGCCTACTGGCGCGTGAAGGACCATTGCAAACGGACCGGCAAACAATGCGTGTTTGTGGAAACGCCGAGCCGGGCAGCGTTGGAGCGGGCGTTGGCGGAAGTGGCGTTGCCGGCCTCCTGACCCCGGCTTTTTGCTTATGGCCCTGACGGGGCACTCAATGTCAACGCGACTCCGGCGTCTCCCGCGCATACGCCTCTTTCAGATGCACCGGTTTGGCCGCGCGCTTGCGCATGCGGATGTTGAGCATCTCCACCATGACCGAGAAGGCCATGGCGAAATAGACATAACCCTTGGGCACGTGGTGGTCGAAGCCTTCGGCGATCAGCAGCACGCCGACCAGCACCAGAAAGGACAACGCCAGCATCTTGACGGTCGGATGCTGGGACACGAATTCGCCTATCGCACCGGCGAACACCATCATGAGACCGACCGAGGCGATCACGGCCGCGATCATCACCGCCAGTTCCGACACCATCCCCACCGCGGTGATGATGGAATCGAGCGAAAACACGATGTCCACGATCATGATCTGCAGGATCACGGCGCCGAAAGTGGCCTTCACCGCCTTGGACGCGTGGCCTTCCTCGCCTTCGAGCGACTGGTGGATCTCGCCCACGCTTTTCCAGAGCAGGAACAGGCCACCGCAAATCAGGATCAGGTCGCGCCCCGAAATTGCCTGCCCGAGCAGCGTGAACAGCGGCGCCACCAGACCGATGATCCACGACAGCACCAGCAGCAGGCCGATGCGCATGAACATCGCCATGAACAAGCCCAGCCGGCGCGCCAGCACGCGTTTCTCAGGCGGCAGCTTGTCCACCAGAATGGAGATGAACACGATATTGTCGATACCCAGCACCAGTTCCAGCGCGGTCAGCGTGGCAAACGCAATCCAGGCCTGCGGGTCGGTCAATAGCTCCAGCATGGCATCTCCTCGGTCAGGGTCGAAAGAAAATCAGAGCGAGGCAATCGCTTCCCGCACCGCCGACAACTGCCGCCGCGACACCGACAGCAATTCATCGATGCCGATCAGCCGCACCGCCCAGCCCTCACCCTCCTCCGGGTCGTAGTGCTTCTCCAGCGCGCGCACGGCGCGCCGGGCCACCAGGGCGTTGCGGTGAATGCGCATGAACTGCGCCGGGTATTTCTCTTCCAGCTCGCTCAGCGAGCCGTCGAGGATGTAGCTCTTGGCCGCCGTGCGCACGGTGATGTATTTGAGCTCGGCCTTGAGGTACAGCACCTCGGCCAGCGGCACGCGCTCGGTGCGGCCGCGTTCCTGGATCACCAGACATTCTTCAGGAAAATCGGGCCCCAGCCCTTTCCCTGCTTGCGTCAGCCGCTCCACTTTTTGTAGCGCCTGCTGCAAGCGCTCCAGCCGCACCGGCTTGGTCAGGTAGTCCACGGCCTCGATCTCGAAGGCCTGCACCGCGTGCTCGGCGTGCGCGGTGACGAAGACGATGGCCGGCGGCTTGGGGAGTTCGCGCAGGGTGCGCGCCAGCGTCAGGCCGTCGGCGCCGGGCATGTGGATGTCGAGCAGGGCGACGTCGAATGCCTGCTGGCGCAGCAACTCGATGGCCTGCGCGGCATTGGCGGCCTCGCCGGCCACGCTCACCGCCGGGCTGCTGCAGTCGCCCAGCAGGGTGCGCAGCCGGGCGCGCGCCAGGGATTCGTCGTCGACGATCAGAGCCTGTAATGTCATGCGGGCACCTCGATGCGCACCTGGAACACGCCGTCTTTCAGCACATGGCGGAACTGGCCCTGCACGTCGTGCAACAGGTGCAGGCGGTCGCGCACATTGTCGAGCGCCACGCCATGGCCCTGGGCACCGGGGCCGGCCGGCACGGTGTTGGTGACCTTGATCACCACGTTGGCGCCGCGCCGGCGGGTGGAGATGCGGATCTGCGCGCCCTCCGGGCTGGGCTCGACGCCGTGGTGCACGGCGTTTTCCAGCAGCGGCTGCAGCAGCAGCGGCGGCAGGCGCGCGGCGTCGGCGGCCGGGTCGAGCGCCCACTCCAGCCGCAGGCGTTCGCCGAAGCGCACCTGCTCGATTTCCAGGTAATGCCGCGCCAGTGCAATCTCCTCGGCCAGCGTGACGGACTCGCCCTGGTCTGCCAAGGCATGGCGGAACAGGTCGCTCAGGTCTTCCAGCAAGGCCTCGGCCCGCGCCGGCTCGGCACGCACCAGGGCAATGGCGCTGTTGAGGGTATTGAAGAGGAAATGCGGCCGGATGCGCGACTGCAGCTCGGCCAGCCGCGCCGTGGTGGCCGCCGGCGTCTTGCCGCGCTCGCGCAGGGCCAGGGCCCCCACCCCGGCGCCGGCAAGCAAGGCGCCGCTGGCGGCGCTGGCCAGCCAGGGCGGCGCTTCGAGCAGGCCGGACATCACCAGCAGGCCACAGCCGTACAGGCCGGCCACGGCGCCCAGCGCCACGGCCGCGGCGTACTGGCCCGGCACCGGCAGGCGCGCCAGCAGGCGCCGGCCCGCGCAGGCCACCACCAGCCAGACCACCGTGGCCGGCAGGGCGGCGCCGGTGTAGAGCGACAGACGGATCAGCCAGTCGACGAAGCTGGCGGCGCCGAACAGGGCCGCCACCGCCACCACCAGCTCGACGAACAGCACGGCGCGCAGGGCCACACCGACCTGGCAGGCGTTGAACAAGGGCGCCGGCACGGCAGATACCGCCGGCTCGGAGGCCAGTTCCTGGAAGGTCGATAAAATCTGGGTATCTTTCATGCAGCGGATGGCAGGACCAGCCAAAAGGACCAGTCCACAAGGGCCAGGACCCGATTATTGGTGAAGTCCGGCCCCCTGCACAATCTGTATTCATCCGACGTATTCACACGACAATGGGGTCCCCGCCCCATCCACCGCACGGCCCCATGTCAAAAAACCAACTCGACAAAAAATCCGAAGCCTGGTCGGCGCTCTTCTCCGAGCCGATGAGCGACCTGGTCAAGCGCTACACCGCCAGCGTGTTTTTTGACAAGCGCCTGTGGCATGCCGACATCACCGGCAGCCTGGCGCATGCCGAGATGCTGGCGGCGCAGGGCATCATCAATGCCGCCGACCATGCCGCCATCCAGGACGGCATGGCGCAGATCGTGGCCGAGATCGAGACCGGCACGTTCGAGTGGAAGCTCGACCTGGAAGACGTGCACCTGAACATCGAGGCGCGCCTGACGCAGCTGGTGGGTGACGCCGGCAAGCGCCTGCACACCGGCCGCAGCCGCAACGACCAGGTGGCCACCGACGTGCGCCTGTGGCTGCGCGCCGAGATCGACATCATCAGCGGCCTGCTGACCGACCTGCAAAAAGCCCTGCTGACGGTGGCGCAGCAGAACGTGGACGTGATCCTGCCCGGCTTCACCCACC
>ERZ1292640.1683-Hain-H43-02um-R1-1683-length-18162-cov-9_pt1 | contig 18162 bp, 19 predicted proteins | sample MGYA00564404_ERZ1292640 | MGnify/ENA primary metagenome ERZ1292640 (study PRJEB36523, sample SAMEA6512636) | groundwater metagenome | collected 2019-01-08 | study: AquaDiva: Metagenomics assemblies of 32 groundwater samples
TTACTGAGCCCGACGAGCTACCAGACTGCTCCACCCCGCAGTATTATTCAGTTGTATTTCGCATTATAGGCTTGTATATGCCGGGTGTCAATGCTTTTTAACGCTCTATCCTGATGGGAATTTCGCCTTTTTTCGTAACGCCCATTGATTCGCGCGCAACTTTTTCAACGTAATTTATGTCTTCTTCCAGCCTTTTCTTTTCCTTGTAAAGCTTGATGTTTTCTTTTTCGAGCCTGACAATTTCTGATTCCAGGCGCATATTCCTTACCTTCAGCTGTATAAGCTTTACATATCCAGGGAGAAAGATTGCGCCTATAACCGCAGCTATTACTATATGTACAGGCTTGATTATTATTTTGGCCATGGCATAGAGCCGTATACTGCTTTTGCGCCCAGATCCTCTTCTATCCTTAAAAGCTCGTTGTATTTACAGATCCTGTCTGTCCTGCACGCTGAGCCTGTCTTAATCTGGCCTGTTCCCATAGCTACTACAAGATGGGAAATAGTGGTGTCTTCTGTCTCGCCTGAACGATGCGACACAACTGCGGTGTAGCCTTTTTTCTTCGCAAGTTTGATAGCCTCGATTGTTTCTGTCAGGGTGCCTATCTGATTTACTTTTATGAGTATTGAATTTGCAACATGCTTGGCAATGCCCATTTTAAACCGTTTTGTATTTGTAACGAATATATCATCGCCTACAATTTGGATTTTACCGCCCAGGCTTTTTGTCAATTTTTTCCAGCCATCCCAATCGTCCTCAGCCAAACCGTCTTCAATGGAAATAATAGGGTACTTCGAAACCCAGTTTGCGTAAAAATTTACCATATCTTCTGCGCTTTTTTCCTGACTAGCTTCTGCTTCCAGGATATATTTACCATTTTCGTAAAAAGAACTGGCTGCCGGATCTAGGGCAATAAATACGTCTTTTCCGGCTTTATATCCTGCCTTATCTATCGCCTTTAATATTACTTCTATTGCCTCTTCGTTGGATTTCAGGTCAGGGGCAAACCCGCCTTCGTCTCCCACGGCAGTTGAAAGCCTGCTGTCATGTAAAATCTTTTTCAGGTTATGGAATATCTCAGCGCCCATCCTTAAGGCCTCTTTGAAAGAAGCTGCGCCTCTGGGCATTACCATAAATTCCTGTAGGTCCACATTGTTGTCAGCGTGGGCCCCGCCGTTTAAAATATTCATCATCGGAACAGGCAGAATATTCGCATCTTCTCCGCCCAGGTATTTATAAAGCGGTATTTTTTTCTGTATGGCGGTTGCCTTGGCAGCTGCCATTGAAATGCCCAGAATAGCATTTGCCCCAAGACGGGATTTATTCTCGGTACCGTCCAAATCTATCATTAACTTATCAATCAATTTTTGTTTTGAGGCGTCTTTCCCCGTAAGAGCGGAATTCAGTTCTTTATTAACATTACTGACTGCCTTTAATACGCCTTTACCTAAATAGCGGCTCTTGTCCCCGTCTCTCAGCTCTACAGCTTCATGTTCTCCTGTGGACGCTCCGCTAGGTACGCTGGCCCTGCCTATTACCCCTGATTCCAGAATGACATCCACCTCAACCGTAGGGTTTCCGCGAGAATCAAGGATTTCTCTTCCGATAATTTTCTTTATCAAAGTTTTTTTACCCACTATATATATCCTCCTTATTACAGTTATCCACAAAGTAGGGGAGGTTTAAACCTCTCCTACTTTGCTTTTTTTAGATTGAGGCATATTAACACACTGCCTGGTGATTGTCAACTAAGCCTGATTGACACGCCTATATTAGTATGCTATACTTTATTTCACAAAAATAAGGAGAACTTTATGGCATTTATGACCTACCGTAAACTCAGGATGCACTTCATGGAGCACTGGGTTAAGATCATCATAGGATTCACGATAATCATACTTATAATCCTGTCCATCTGGGGGATGATGTCTCTGGAATCGTTCTACCGTAAACTCACAATAGCCCAGATGCCTATAAGTATACTCCTAGCAGGCCTTAACGCAGGCATATTTGTATTCATGTACATGATATTCCTACAGGGCGGATTTTCAAAGATAAAGCAAACCACAGTAAAAGGCCAGAATGTAAATATCCACTGGGAAGATGTTATAGGTATGGAAGAAGCCAAGCAGGAAGCGCTTGAAGTAGTAGAATTAATAAAAGACAGGACCAAGCTTTCAAAAATAGGCGGGAAAATATTAAGAGGCCTTTTGCTGGTAGGGCCTCCCGGCTGCGGTAAAACATATCTTGCCAAGGCAATCGCGACAGAAGCTGGCATCCCCTTTATATCCATGTCAGGCAGCGAATTCACGGAGATTTTCGTAGGAGTCGGCGCAGCCAGAGTAAGAAAATTATTTAAGAAAGCCAGGACCTTGGCGTACGGCCACGGCGCATGCATCATTTTTATAGACGAGCTGGATGCCATAGGAAGGCAGAGAACTTTCAGTTTTATGGGAGGCGGCCAGGAAACCAACAGCACCCAGAACCAGTTACTCGTAGAGATGGACGGGCTTCAGGAAAAAGATTATAACGTGATTATTATAGGGGCTACAAATGCCGCGGAAGGCGTCCTGGATGAAGCGCTTTTAAGGCCCGGGAGATTTGACAGAAAAATCTACATAGACAGGCCCAACCTGCAGGAAAGGGAAAAGGTATTTGACTATTACCTCAAAAAAGTAAAATACGACCGGGATATTGATATAGGCAGGCTTGCCAGACAGGCTGTACACAAATCCCCGGCTGAGATTGAGAATATGATAAAAGAAGCTGCCCTCATAGCAACCAGGAATAAAAAAGATATTGTGGGGCATAAAGAACTTTCCGAAGCAATGGAACGCATAGATATGGGATTAAAGCACAGGAAGCACATGACAAAAGAAGAAAAAGAAATGGTTGCTTTCCACGAGACAGGGCATCTGGTAGTAATGTATATGCTCCACCCTACCGATGACGTATTCAAGGCTTCTATCATATCGCGCAAAGAAGCTCTAGGAGTAGTGCATCATCAGCCCAGAGAAGAACTGTACACCAACAACAAAGAAAAAATCCTAGCTGATATAAAGGTAAGCATCGGAGGATATGTCGCGGAAAAAACCAGGTTCGGTACTACGAGCGACGGGGTTGCCATGGATTTCCGAAACGTAATGTGGAAAGCCCATAATATGGTCTGGATGGTGGGAATGAGCGACGCCGGCTATATAGGAGACTATACCATAATACCTAAATTCCAATTATCAGAATCACTAAAAGAAAGACTGAACGCCGAGACAGATAAAATAATAAAAAGCTGCCTCAAAGATGTCGAAGACCTTCTCAAAAAAGAATGGCCTATTGTGGAGCGCTTTGTAAAAGAACTTCTTGAAAAAGAAGAGCTGGAATACGACGAGATTGAAGCAATATTCAAGGAATGCGGGAAAAGCCATAATTGTAAAAAACCTGCATGAACGCCTGCCTTAAAAAATATAAAGCCCTGATTGCACTTTTAATCCTCGCAGGGCTTTCTGCCTGCAATAAACCATCTTACCCGACAGGAAAAATAGAAGAATCTGTCTTGAAACTCTGTAAAAACGAATATAAACTAGACAATGTACAAGTAAAGGTTATAGGTTCTACTTTAGGCGTGTATATCCCCGTGGAAGGCCTTGTCAGCCCTGATCTGAAATTCAATGAAAAAGCCGGAAAAAAAATAGAAGACGTTGCTATTTCTATCCACCGCGTCACCACCTCCACAGACATGCCTCTGAAATTCTACATCCTTACAGCCAGAGACACAAAAACCGTCGGAGTGGAATTCATACTAACAGGTTTTATATATGATGTAGTGAGGGTCAGGCTATACGATATATCAAGGGGCGAGTATTTTCAGAGGATCTTAAGGGATTTCAGGTTCAATCCGGCCATAACTGGAGAACAAAAAGCAAGGGAGTTATTTGACGGATTAAATAAAAACAGCGCCCTGGCAGAAAGTCTGAAATCAATACTTTATCCCGTATATATCATAGGGAAACCCGGGTCTCAGAAAATAGAAATAACTGACATAGAATCAAAAGAATTGTCGGAGCGAGAATCCCTTCTCTATATAAAAACAATCGAGGCATATGAACCTTCTCCGGGATTCGAGGCATACACAGCAGTATTTCCTCCGGGATTTAACAATGAATATCTTTTTCTGATAGACCTGTCTTTCGGAAACACGATCAAAGAAATTGTGTCAAAATATTTTTATTCAAATAATGAAATAAGACAGAGGAATCTGAAGGATACCTTTGAACAATATAAAGATTCTGGGATTATAGGCATAGACGGCTTCCCGAAAAAAGACCTGGATATGGGGTGGTTTTTAAGCCAGCAGATTTCCAGGAGAATAAAATCGATTTTTGAAGAAGATAAGAAGTTAAAAAATGATTTCAAGCTAGCTTCAAGCCAGGGAGAGATAAAAGACCTGCTTTTTCAGTTTAAATTCAACATAGCTTCGAATAACAATAAGGCCGGCGGCCATAAGATTATATTTTCCAGGATAATAAAAATGACCGGGACAGTCCTGCATCTTTACGCATTTGAAGGATACGAAGGAGCGGAATTTATAAATTCCGCTGAAAACGAGAAAAAAGTTTATCTTTCGAAAAAAGACCTGGAGAGATTCAGAAAAAACGAGATAAAAATAGAAGGACTACTCTAGTATCCTTACCTTTCTCCCCTCTATCTTTAATTTTCCTTCTACAAATAACTGGATTGCCCTGGGATAGATCTTATGCTCTTCTTCGTGGATGGCTTGCGCGAGTGTTTCCTCTGTGTCGTCCTCTGTAACTTTGACAGGCGACTGTAATATTACAGGGCCCGCGTCCATATCCAGGGTAACAAAATGCACTGTCGGGCCTGTGACTTTTACGCCGTAAGAAAAGGCGTCTTTTATACCCTGTGTACCTTTAAAAGACGGCAAAAGCGCAGGGTGTACATTCAAAATTTTATTTTCATAAGCCTTTATAAAATTACCTGACAGCATCCTCATGTAACCTGCCAGAACTACAAGGCCTATATTTTCTTTTTTAATGGCTTTTAGTATCTCTAGTTCAAAATCTTTTTTTGTTTTAAAATTCTTTCTTTCAACAACAAGCGTTTTTATCCCGGCATTCTTTGCCCTAGTCAGGGCATAGCAATCAGGCACATTAGAGACTACAAGACTTATGTCCGCTTTTATATGGCCTTTTTTCTGGCTGTCTATTATGGCTTGTAGATTTGTGCCGTTACCGGAACAAAAAACCGCTATATTCATACAAAAACCTCTTCTATTTTCTTTAAAATATCCCTCTTGGAAGCAGCGCCCACCATTCTACCCACCTCATAGCCTCTAGTGAAAAATATAAGCGTGGGTATATTCATAACGCTCAGATTAGTGGCTACGTCCATGGCATCGTCTATATTCAACTTCGCTATTTTATACTTACCTTTATATTCATTGGCTATCTCTTCTACTGTAGGCGCAAGCATCTTGCACGGCATGCACCATGTTGCCCAGAAATCCACGATCACAGGCTTATCTGACTTTAGCACCTCTGTCTCAAAATTATCATCCCTTAACTCCAGAACATTTCCCGCCATATCACCTCCTATTAATTATCTTTTACTATGCATTTAACCGGGCATTTGTCAATAACCGCCTGCCATGGTGTGTCTGATTTTGCTTTGCCATAGTCTACCTTAGAAAGATTGTTTTCCACTATAAACGCCCCGTTGGAAAGTTTCTCGCAGATCTTACAGCCGATGCAGCCTACCGGGCATATAGATTTTACCACTGTTATCTTATCCTGGGAAAGGCATTTTACATAAATTTTATTATCGCTATTTTCTAGAATAATTATTTTTTTAGGGCACGCCTGGATGCATTTGCCGCAGGCAGTGCATTTCGCTCCATTTACTATAGGTATATTATTGTTATCCAGATAGATCGCATCAAAAGGACAGGCTTCTACGCAATCCCCGAAACCCATGCAGCCGAACCTGCATGATTTATTTCCTCCTCCCAATAGATTTACCCCCGCGCATGTTCTTAAGCCGTTATATTCATATTTATCCGCAGAACGTTTTCCGCCGTTACATCTTACGCGCGCTATTTTTTTCTTTTTTACTTTTACTTCCACTCTAAGAATCTCCGCAATTCTATTATAGACATCCTGGCCGCCCGGAGCGCAGGAAGTGATCTCAGCTTTTCCGGCCACTATAGCCTCTGCCAGGTTAGCGCAGCCTGCCATGCCGCAAGCCCCGCAATTCGCTCCAGGGAGAGCATGAAGTATTCTATCTATCTTCGGGTCGATATCGACTCTGAAAATCTTTGAGGCATACGCAAGTCCCAGGCCGAACAAAAGCCCCATTATCGACATTGTTAAAATAGGTATCAACATGTTTTTTGTGCCTGACACCGCTGTATAGCGGTGTCAGGCACTGTTCAAAATCTAAAACCGGAAAATCCCATAAACGCCATTGACATAAGAGAAGCGATTATAAATGCGATAGGCGCGTCTTTAAAGGACTTAGGGATATCGCAGAGTTCAAGCCTCTCTCTTATGCCTGACATAAAAAGCATTACAAGTATATAGCCAAGCCCTACGCAAAAACCCTGCAGGGCCGACATAGTAAAGCTGGTTAACGTGTTAATCCCGCGCTTAAAAAACATCTCGCTATTCAAAACAGCTACGCCAAACACTGCGCAATTAACAGTGATAAGAGGAAGATATATGCCCAAGGTCCTATAAAGCGCCTGGCTGAATTTTTTTATGAATATCTCCACAAACTGGACAAATGAGGCTATGACAAGGATAAATGAAATCGTCCTCAGGTACTCTATATGGAAAGGGACAAGTATAAAATTATAAATAGCCCACGTGATTATCGAGGCGCATGTGGTTACAAATGTGACTGATACGCCCATGTAAAGAGCGGGTTTGGTCTCCTTTGAAATCCCTATAAACGAGCAAAGGCCCAGAAATTTAGAGAGTATAAAATTATTAATGAATATAGCGCCTATTATGACTGATAAAAACATGGCCAGGTCCATTACGCAGATCTCCTCTTACTGGACAAGAAATTAATTCCGCCTATTAAAAGCCCTATTACCAAAAGAGCTCCCGGCGCCAGCACAAGATATAAAACCGGGTCAAAACTTTTTAAAATCAAAAATCCGAGAAGCGTGCCATTCCCAAGCAATTCTCTGATCGCCGAGATGAGTAAAAGCGCTAATGTAAAACCAGTTCCCATACCCAATGCGTCCAGCATTGACGCGAAAACCCCTTCCCTGCACGCAAACGCCTCTGCCCTGCCAAGCACAATACAGTTCACCACAATAAGAGGCACGAATATCCCCAGGGCTTTTGAAAGTTCAGGGGCATACGCCTTCATTGCAAGCTCCACTATCGTAACAAACGTGGCTATTATGACTATAAAGCATGGGATCCTAATCTGGTCAGGAATGGATTTTCTGACTAAAGATATGATTATATTTGAGCCCAACAATACAAACGTAGCTGCTATGCCCATACCGAAACCGTTTATAACGCTTGTGGAAACCGCAAGTGTAGGGCAAAGCCCGAGGACAAGGCGAAATGTCGGATTCTCGCTTCCTATGCCTTTAAAAAATTCTTTGAACAGTTTTTTCATTTTTTTATAAGCCCATATTTTTTAGTTTTTGTGAACCTGTCTATTATAGGCACAGCCGCATTCATAAATAATATCGAATAACACACGCCTTCGGGATAACTCCCTCTTAATCTTATTATAGCGGTCAATATACCGCAGCCTATGCCAAAAACGATCTTGCCTTTTTTTGTAAGCGGCGAGGTCACATAATCGGTTGCCATGAAAAAAGCGCCCAGGATAATCCCACCTGCCAGTATATTAAAAATAAAATCTCCTTTGAAAAACCCTTCCTTTCCGAACACCCAGGTGATAATGCCGACTGTGCCTATATAGCTCAAAGGTATATGCAGGGAAATTATTTTAGTGACCAGCAGAAATAGCGCGCCTATTAATAGCGCTATCACGCAAATCTCGCCTAAGGAACCTGGGCGGTTGCCAAGAAATAAATCCATATAGCTGAAATTAGTGACTGCCTCTTTGGCCAAAGGCGTCGCACTGGATATCGCGTCAGGCCACCACCTCGGGTTTTTCCATGCAGTCATATAGACAGGCCACGATATCTGCAGAAATGCCCTGCCCACAAGAGCGGGATTAAATATATTCTGGCCGAGGCCGCCGAAAATCTGTTTTCCTAAAACTATACTGACCATGCCTCCCACGATAGGTATCCAGAAAGGCGTCTGGGGCGGAAGATTATACGCAAGAAGCAGGCCTGTCAATATGGCGCTGCCGTCCAAAACAGCTTTTGGGCCCTTATTCCTGAATTTTAAAACTAAGGCTTCTGTAAAAATGCAGGATAATATCGAAAGCGCTATTACATTAAGGCTCGATATGCCGAATATATATACCCCGGCTATCCCTGCCGGGATCAAAGAAATCACCACGGTCCACATGATTTTTTTAGTGGTCTGGCTTGATTTAATATGAGGGCTCGGGGAAACAGTAAGTTTATTCATCTTTATTTTTCAACATTTCTATGCCGCTTGATTTTATCGAATCGAGAAATGCCCTTGACGATATGGTTGCGCCTGTAACAGCGTGTATATTATTCTTTGAAAGCTCTAATTCGCTGACGTTTCTATTTATAAATTGTTTTGTAAAAGAAGGTTCGGCTATCTTGACCCCTAGGCCGGGGGTCTCGTTCTGCGAAATCACTTTCACTCCTGTAACCGTCCCGTCTTTTTTCATGCCCGCCATTGTCTCTATAACGCTTGAATATCCGTACTTTTTCGTAATAAAGACATAGCCATTCAGTTGAGAACTATTACCCTTAAAAGCCTTCCAGTATTGCACAACACCGTCTTTTCCCACACTCTCAAGCCTGTCTGCTATTTCTTCAGGCATTACTTGTTTAAGAGCTTGTTCCTGGGCCAGCCTAACCTGCTCTTCTATTTTGGATTTAGTGATATTATAAGTAGCTGCAAGAATAGAAGCTGCTACCAGATTTACAATAAATAAAATAAATGCGAATTTTAAAATAGTCTTCATTGCCTTTTTACCTTGAGCTTAGTAAGCTTTATAAGCTGGACCAGCGGTATATTAGACGGACATACATAACTACAGGATCCGCATTCAATGCAGTCAAAAGGCTCATAAGATTCTGCTATATCAAATTTTTCTTTTTTAGCTGCCAGGCCTATCATGCAAGGCATAAGCCCTGCAGGGCATGCCTCTATGCACCTGGAACACCTGATACAATCAAGCTCATCGTCTTTTAATTTAAATTTTTTATCAAAGACAAGTATGCCTGATGTGCCTTTAATAACAGGCGCATCAAGGTTACTTTGCGCTACACCTGTCATGGGGCCGCCCATTATAATTTTATGGATATCAAGTTTTGGGCTTAGCCCGCAATAGTCCAAAACCTCTTTTATAGGAGTGCCTATTCTCACTAAAATATTTTTTGCTATATTAGGAAAACTGCCTGACACGGTTATAACTCGTTCGTATAAAGGCTTTTTTAAATAGACCGCCTCATAGATTGCAAAAACTGTCTGCACATTATTTACCACAACTCCGATATCAAGAGGCAATTTGCCGGAAGGAACCTCTTTATCCAATAAAGTTTTTATAAGCTGCTTTTCTCCGCCCTGCGGATATCGCGTCCTTAAACTCGCCACTTTCACCCTTAACCCTTCACCCTTCACCCTGAATAGCGCGCTATTTACGCTCTCTATTGCATCTAGTTTATTCTCCTCTATACCTATAATCACATCTCTAACGCCCAGAACCTTTGCTATCAACTGAATGCCTAAAATTATTTCTTTTGGTTTTTCAAGCATCAGGCGGTGGTCGCATGTCAGAAAAGGTTCGCACTCTGCTCCGTTTATAATAAGCGTGCGTATTTTCTTAGAGGGGATAGAAGTAAGCTTCACAACAGAAGGAAACGCAGCTCCTCCTAAGCCCACAACTCCTGCTAGTTTAATCAAATTCAATATCTCTTCGCTTGACAAACCTGAAATATCTTTGGCAGGCATTGACTCTACTGTAGCTTTTACATCCAGGCCGTCTGATTCTATTATAATCGCTTTGGAGCTGTCGATTATAGGATTAGGGCTTTCTTCGATTGCAATAACCTTACCTGAAATACTTGAATGGAGACTAGCGGAAATAAACCCTTTTGCCTGCGCTATTAATGACCCGGTTTTAACGCTGTCGCCTACATTGACTATGGGTTCCGATGGAGCGCCTGTGTGCTGGGATAAGAGTAATATTGCTTTTTTGGGAAGCGGGCCTATTGCTATTTTTTTATTCTTCGCAATATCTTTAAAATCAGGAGGATGTATGAAATTTATAGCCGCCATATTTGTTTATTATACATAAAAGCCGGTTTCTTGACAAGGCTTTTGAGTTCGGGTATACTCCTTAATAGGAGGGCAAAATGACTGCCGGAGAATTCGGAAAATGCTGCACAGATTGCCAGGTTTATTGGACATGCGAGACCAAATGGTACAGAGGCGAACGCAATGAAGACGACATATGCTGCTCTGCCTGCAATTACTATCAAAAATGCAAAGAATCGGCTAAACCCAGAAAAAAACAGAAATAAAGCTTCTAGAGTCCTCTCTCTTCTTTCCCCAGCCTTACTAACTTTACCAGTCCTATAATAGAAAATAAAATACCTATTGCCATTAGAGCCCAGTCTCTGCCTATCTTGTCAGCTGTGACAGACGCCAGAAACATGAACAGAAGAAACCCCGCGTGCGTTATTATCTCTAGGGAGCTGAATACCCTGCCTCTCATCTCATCATGCATCACTTCATGAAGCAGGGTATTGGAAGACACTATTATGGGCGCGCTGAAAATCCCAAGCACTATGGATAATAAGCCTGCCATAAAAAAAGAAGGCGCAAATTTCAGGCAGATAGTAAACAGCACTATTGTCAACCCTGCGGTTAATAGCCCGAAATTAACAACCTTTCTCTTTGAAAACTTTGAGCCAAACTTCCCATATATAATGGAGCCCAGAAATAATCCTATGCCAAGGAACATCACCAGGAGTCCTAGATGCTGGGTAGACGAACGCAATGCCTCCTGCACAAACACTATAATTACAATATAGATCGAACCTACCCCTGCCATAAGAAGAAACATCGTGTTTGCAACCATTTTTATATCCTTATGGCTGTTTAAATACACAAGCCCTTCTTTTATGTCTCCGATTATGGTTTTTCTGACGATGCCCGTAAGCTTTACACTGGCCTCGGCAGATTCTATATTTTCTTTTAATTTAACTGCCAGAAAAAACACCAGGCCAGCTGATATAAAATAACTCGCCGAGTCTATAAAAAATCCTGCCTGGGGCCCGAAAGCCGCGACTATTATACCGCTAAAACCAAAGCTCACTATAGTAGCAATCATCATGGTTGTGGATGACAGTGAATTCGCTAAAAGAAGCTTATCTTTATGGACAATATCCGGGATTATAGATAGTTTTGAAGGCACAAAAAACCTTGTGACAGAAAAAATTATGAATACAATAACGTAGATGGGCACCATGCTGGTGGAATATTTGATAATAAGAGGTATTAAAAGCACTAATAAGCCCCTTATAATATCACAGGCAATCATAGTGGCCCTTTTATTCCATCTATCAACATATATGCCTGCTATAGGTCCTACAATAAATACAGGGAGCATCGTAAAGGAGAGTAATTTTGCGAGCTCTATTGTGGAGCCCGGGGTGCGGATATAGATAAGGCCTATCAAGGCCATCTGGTTAAGCCTGTCCCCGAAGTTTGATATAATCTGAGCAAACCATAGGAGGAAAAAATTTTTATCTTTAAGGAGTTCTCTGACTCTCGCCATTATTATCGGAGCCGATGAGTGGATTTGAACCACCGACCTGAGCTTTACGAAAGCCCTGCTCTACCAACTGAGCTACATCGGCATAATGTTTTTTGGCGCGCCCACCCCGGTTCGAACGGGGAACCTACGGCTTCGTAGGCCGGCACTCTATCCAATTGAGCTATGGGCGCGTTTTATTAACTATTATAATACTTCAAATAACAAGATAAATCAACAATGTCGGTTTTCTAGTTGTTTATTGGCGGAGACGGGAGCGAAATTCAGTCCACGGGAAATTTTTGCCGGGGCAATCGGTTTTGGCGCCGTTTACCTGGCCGTGGCCCAGGATATTGGAGTCGGGTATGTTATAGTATTTTTTAAGTATGTCTACGAGATATGCCAAAGAATCCATTTGTTCTTCTGAAATTTTTTCGTCGTTGAAATTACCCACCAGGCAAATGCCTATGCCCCTGTAATTCATCTCATCTGCCTTGCAATGCGCGCCATATTCCTGATGAAGCCATCTGGGAGAGACCTCTATATGGCCTTCTTTGGTATCGCCTGTCCCGTTATCTATTACAAAATGATAGCCAAGACCTTTCCAGAGCCTTTTATGAGAATGCATATAGTCAAAAGTAAGGGCATTGCCTACATCTGTAGCGCTATGGTGGACGATTATATATTTCCACATATCATTAGGATACAGGGGTATTATTGACCGCATAGGAGCTGCGTTCGGAATAATAAGGCGCTGGCCTTTCTCAAGCTGGGTAACATCGCTAAGGTTATTTACCCTGACAATGCCCTCTATAGAAACATCATACATCTTGCTTATCCGCCAAACTGTCTCGCCCGGCCCCACTTCATGCACCACATCCTGCCTGAATATTTCCGGAGTTAGCATGCTGTTTGTGGACGCACTGTTAGGCATTACAGGATGATGCGCCGTAGGAATATTTTTTATAGGCGCCTTTGCGCATGCTGATAAAAATAACGCCAAAAATAAAGCTGTTAAGATAATCTTATTTTTCATGTTTTTCAACCAACTGTTTTAAAGGCACTATTTTTATATTTTCTTTTTCTATGCCAGCTATGCTGTCTTTTATAACCTCGAGCGTGAGTTTTTTATCATGTCCTATAGCTATAGCGCTTCCTTTTGTTTTGGCTATGCGCATAAGCTCTCTGATCTGCTTTTTTATATAGGCCCTGTACTGCTTCTCTTCTTTTTTCTGCGCAAGATCAATAAACACGTCTCTTTCTGCATGCCTCAGCCCTATCTTGCCTGAAATGCTGCCACATACGGAAACAGGCGTTGTGCGGCTATCCAGAAAAAATAGATTTCTTTTTTTCAGTTCCTCCAATATAATTTTCATGGTTTCTCTGTTCTCTGTCGCTTTTGAACCCTGGTGGTTAGAAACGCCTATTATCCCGGGAACCCCTTCAATATCATCTTTTAATATAGAAAGCACCCTTTCTTTTTTCATATTGCGCCGTATGGTATCCTGTTCCGGCGCCTTGCCGCTTTTAGACTCCAGCGGAAGATGTAAAATCACGTCGTAATTTTTGCCGTTTTTTCTTACCAACTCGCTTATCTCTTTTGAATAGCGCAGATGAGGCAATATAGCCAGTGTAACCGGCCTGTCTATCTTTAATAAAGCCTCTACGTTATTCAGGCTATATCCCCAATCATCTATAACAAATGCAACCTGTGCCTCATATTTAGTAGGAACCCTATAAAGTATAATGATAAAAATGATTATTGCAACTGCGAGGATTAATAATATGGAGAGTATCTTTATGGATGAGCGGAATTTCACTTTATTGTTGCTTCAGCGCAGCGTACTGTTCTTCTATATAATGATGTATGCGGGCCCAGTCTTTCTCCGGAGGTTTGATAAAAGAGACTCCCACCTGGCGTCTTAAAATATTCCTGGAATTTCTCTGCCACGCAATATTGCCTTCTACTTCTACGGGAGATATCGCGCCCGGCATAAATATGCTGAGGTTCAGTTTTCCTCTTAATTTCTTCAGCCTGTTGCACTCAAAACTTAATCCTCCGTAACCGATGTCTCTGGGGATAAGGCCCAGGCTTGTCTTGGACTCCGGGGATTCCAGTTTTATATAAATATTATTGTCTTTTAAAGGCAGGAGATTATGGCGCCACCATTTTCTTTTTTCATGATTATATGGAACTGCCTGTTTCTGGCCGCTCGTCAGTTTCTCTATCAAATCCTTCCATTCTTTGGGCCTGAACCACAGAATATAAGCACCTATCAATAAAAATGCAATAAGCCAGGTTAAATCCGATGTCTTAGGTGTTGCAGCATTAGAAGTCGGGGCATCGTATATTTTGCTAACGCTGGCCAATAAGGCATCAGCTGCTTTATCCTTAGAATTCAGGTCTATTGTATTAATAACGCTGGAGATTTCTATCTGTTTTGATTCTGAATCTAGCGCAGGATTTTTAAAATCAACGAAAATCTTATTATTGCTGCTCCACACTTTATAGCCGGTTTTTTGGGTAAGCCAGAAAATCAGAAATTTTACCTGCTTTCTATCGGAACTCACTATTTTATCAGGGTAGTAACTTACAGTAATATTTTTTATCACTCCTTCGTTCAGAGAAGTGCTTTTGACTAATTTACCGAACACATTAGGAGTCTTGAATTTTACAATAAGCCTGGGTGGGTTATCCAGCCATCTGGATTCATATTGAATAGCATCTGAACTGGCTATTGAAATCCTTGTAAGCTTCTCTTGAGATTCCATCGCCTGCGTAAAATTATGAACAAAAATAAAAATACCCGCTAATATGATTATTTTTATTTTCATTATAATACCCCTTTTATTTGAGCTTATTTAACAACGTCGTTTATTTCTACTTTTATGTCCTTAGAATTATTTGCCAGGATAATCGTAGCGGCTGAAATCTTATCCTGGACTTTTACGATTTCAGCATTTGCTATAAAATTATCCCCTCTATAGATAGAAAGCTTGTCCCCGCTTTTAAGATTATTCATAGCGCCCAGATTTATCACAACAAGGTCATTCTGTTTATCTACTGCCAGGACCTTGCCTTCCATCTCCAACAATGAAGACACAATGATTTTTTCTAGCTCAATAGGTTTCTTGGGCTGTCCGGCTGTCGCAAACCTCCTGGAGGAGCGCTCAAGATTTTCTGTAAGTTTTGAGATTATTAATTTTTCTTTGGAAAGGCTGGCTGTTAAATAGGAGATGGCCTTTTCTTTCTCTTGGAGCTTTTTGTTCATCACAACTTCTATTGTATCTCTTTCTTTTATAACCGCGCCGAGCATATTTTCCGCTCTTACCCTGGCGCTTTTCTCTTCCTGTATCTGCGTGAAAAATCCTATGGACAAAGCTACAGTTATTACAAAACCCATTGCCAAAAACGCCTGCGTTTTTTTCATAGGACCTCCTTTTAGATATATAACTCTAATATAGTATTTTATCTTATTTTTAAATAAAAATAAAGGACTATTTTTGATTTATACTGGCGGAGGAGGTAGGATTCGAACCCACGAGGCCCTTGCGAGCCTAACCGCTTTCAAGGCGGTCCCATTCAACCGCTCTGGCACTCCTCCGTATTTTATGTAAGCTTAAAAATTACTCCAAACTGATCTTCAGCCAGTATTGTAAAACGCGGATCTTTCCTTATTTGTTCTATCAGACCGCTGAAATAATTTTTTCCTGCGTATCCGTATTTTACCTTAAACGTATCCTTTAGTACGGTATAAGGATCTATTGTCTTGCCGAAAGACACATCCCTGTAAATCTTATAAAGTTCTGGATTTTTATTATACATATAAACAGGATCTAGTGTTACAAAATAATCATTTTTTGGATTCAGGCCTATAAAATACTGCGAGTCAGACCAGTTTGTATGAAATATTAGCTCTTTTTCAGGGATGTTTTTTGCCATCCACCTGCCCACAGCCTCATAATGCCCGTTTATAACCTTTGAAACAAGCGCATTGTACTTTATGCCGCTGTAAGAATTGAGCCCCAGGAGCAAAAATAATATTGTCATAAAAATAACCTGCGCTTTTTTCAGGTTATCATTTACAAAAGAAGAATCTGAGACATAACATGCCAAAGCAACAAGCATTATGAGATACCCGTGGCTTAAGTATCTCTGTGATATAAATGAAAGCACCAGAAATACCATGCCAAGAGCAAGAAACGCCTTTGTTTCGAATCTTGGTTTAATAACCTTAGAAACCGCGATGCGTATCATTATGATTATGGCTATTATAACAACAGGATAGCCCAAAAGATAATCCCTTGTATTCAGCGGGAAAAACTCCGCGCCCAGCTCCAGCACCCCTGTTTTCATGGTGTAGATAGGGACAAGGATCGAGTTCAAATAAAACACAAGAAAATTATTCGGGAAATTTGGGTGTATAAGAAACCCTGCGAAAACACCGGAAAAAACTACAAAAATATTTTTCAGGGAAAACTCTTTTCTGTCTACGCGCCTTATGCATTCTATTATTACCGCATAACATATAGCCAGAGGGCTTGTTACGTGCATAAGAGAATACGCTATCCCTGCAAAAAAAATCCACAGGTATTTTCTCTGGATTAAAAGATGTATTATCCAGAGGTTTAAAAGTATTACGAGCGTAAGCGGCCTGGGGCTATTAATCGTCTCAAGAAAATTTGCCGAAAAAAGAAACCCTAAAAGCATAAAAGGGATAATCTTTCTATCGGCATATTTTCTAAGTATTAGATAAAAGCCTAAAAATAAAGCCGCCGCAGACATAAAAGCAGCAACCTTAGCTCCTAGAAATATATCTTTAAAAAATGTAAAGGGTATAAGCGCTACGTGGTAAAGAAAATCCTTATCCGAGAAATTTCCGTTGAAGGTAGAAAACCTGGCCCAGTGAAAATTATAGCGCGGCCCAAGGTCTTTTAAAAATTCGGCCATCCTTATATGCAGGTAGCCGTCCGCATCATAAAGGCATGGCGTGGAAAACTGCACAAGAAAAATAACAGCTATGCCCAGGATTAGAATCAAAGCTATTAATAGGGTGTGCTTTGCCATATCTAGCGTAATTCTTTAAGACCCATCATCAGTTCGTCTTTCTTTTCTGCAAAATTGATCGCCACATCTTTAGTTATTTTGCCTGCTCTGTATAAATCCAAAAGAACCTGATTAAAGGTCTGCATACCATACATGCCGCCGTCTTTAATATAATATTCTATTTCATGAATCTTGCCTTCTCTCATAAGATCCATTATTGTAGGCGTGGGGATCAGGACTTCAGATGCAGGCATACGGCCTGAACCGTCCTGCAAAGGCACAAGCCTCAGCGACATAATGCCTTTTAATAATAAAGACAGCTGCATTCTGATTTCCGCATGCTGGTGAGGCTGGAAAAAATTTACAACCCTTTCAATGGTATGAGAAGTGCTTATGGTATGCAGATTTGCTATCACGAGCTGTCCGGTTTCAGCGGCCGTAAGCGCGGTTGACATGACATCCGCAGTCCTTATGTCTCCTATAAATATGATATCAGGCGTTTGTAGCATGCTATATTCCAGAGCCTTGTGAAAACTTTCGGTATCTATCCTGATTTCTCTCTGGCTTATCATTGACCTTTTATCCTGGAATAAAAATTCTGTAGGATCTTCGAGCGTAATAATATGTTTTGCCATATTTTTATTTATGTATTCTATCATGCTGGCCACAGTAGTAGATTTCCCGCTGCCTGTAGTGCCTGTTATAAGGACAAGGCCGCGTTTTTCATTACACCAGTTTTCAAGCACTTTTGTAGGCAGGTTCAGCTCTTCAAATGTTTGGATCTGAGTATTTATAGCGCGTATAACCAGAACAGGTGTCCCCCTCTGCTGGAAAATAGTAGCTCTGAAACGACCTAAGTCTTTTACTCCAAAACAAATAACATTCTCTCTCTGATCTTTATACATGTGCTTCTGGCCTCTGGTAATAACATCGCCTACCAAGGCCTCCAGGTCATGTTCATCCAGGATTTCCCCATCTTTAAAAAGTTCGCCGTTTACCCTCATACAAACAGGGCTGCCGGCCTTAAGAATAACGTCTGAAGCTTTCCTGTTAAACATCTCTTTTAATATATTAGTCAATTCCATGGAACAGCCCCTTTCTTAACTGGCGGAGAGATAGGGATTCGAACCCTAGGTAGCCTTGCGGCTACACATGCTCTCCAGGCATGCCGTTTAAACCGCTCACGCATCTCTCCGAATTT
>ERZ1292640.381-Hain-H43-02um-R1-381-length-36103-cov-44_pt1 | contig 18159 bp, 17 predicted proteins | sample MGYA00564404_ERZ1292640 | MGnify/ENA primary metagenome ERZ1292640 (study PRJEB36523, sample SAMEA6512636) | groundwater metagenome | collected 2019-01-08 | study: AquaDiva: Metagenomics assemblies of 32 groundwater samples
CACCGAAATAATTAACCTTGTTCCTTACGCAAACCGTTACAAAATAATATCCCGGAAGAAGCTGATAACTAATAGAGCTACGACCCATACCTCGATTCGCAAGACATACAATGTTCTGAAGGAGCTTCAGTGCTACACCCATAATTAGTAGCCCACGGTGCGGGGTAATGAGAAAACGTCCTCCCCCATTTACAATGTAGCAACACCCCCTCCTCAGATTTCCCCCTCACCAACACAATCAGCTGAGGAGTAACCCATTTCTTTTTGGTTTTTAACTCTCTCTCTCTCTTCATTAACGCCTCCTGACATAAACACGCAATCGACAACGAATCAAGCATATCCGTTAAATCAGTTTTTTTATAACTCAAACTCTGACCGCTGCAAACCTGATTGCCGAATAATAGCAAGTAACGTGCCAATGCGAATTTCTTTATGATCCGGGATTGGAACTGTAACCGTAGTATCGGGTAATGTTCGTTGCATTACAATATGACTTCCCCGCCTTCTCACCTCGGAAAAACCATGCCTTTCCAGAATACGACAAACCTCTCTACCTGAAAAAATAGCTAATTTACCCAACGGCTACCTCCACATTTGTAACATAAACTTCATTATGAAGCCTCTCCTTAATTTCCTCGGGTGAAGCCGTTTCAAAAAATAGTTCTAGCGCTTCACATAAATTCCTTCTTGCCTCATCAATGGTATCACCCTGACTTACTACATCTACTTCCGGACATAAAGACACATACCCATTACCCTCTCGTTCAATAATTGCTGTTAGCTGTCTATTCATAATCCCCCCTCCGATTAATTTCTATCATTTGTAATTTTCACAAAACCAAATACCGATAATTAAAAATCAAATGGACAAAAGCCAACTAAAGCTATGACGTTTTAACGTGCGAACACTGACTTCCCCAACAACCATAACTCGGATCTGGGCAATTCTCCACATAAAACCTGCACGACATATATTCCGAATTAGTCATAGAACGCATTCCTCCATAACGCATACCCTCTTTACATGTAACTAATACCCCCTCCTCAGGTTTCCCCCTCACCAACACAGTCAGCTGAGGAGTAACCCATTTCTTTTTGGTTTTTAACTCTCTCTCTCTCTCTTCACTCATACCTCCTGGTTTTAGCGTATAATTAAATAAACCTGTCGCTATTTCTCCAAATATTATCAAAACCCGCGAGATTCATAAACTTAAGTATGTCATAAAGTTTAACTATATGCAATACTATTCTCCCATAGAGTAGTCAACCAAAAAGGAGAAGCAACGCGTAGGGGACAAGCATACCTGCCCCCTGCTACAACTTTCTTAATAGATCTACTGCCTTCCCGCTTTTATCAAACCTAAGCGTATAACAAGGGACTTCATCGGAAATTTTCTCTATAAACGATAATGATTTCTCCCACCAGTCAACCGTAACAAAGGGCCTTATTAAACAAGCTAAAAGCTTCTTCGCTATTTCTTTTTTATCGATTAAAAGAATAAGTTTGTTCTCTGGCGCTTTCTCTAAGAATAAAATAGCTCTTAAAGGAGCGGAAGCCGCTGATACATCCGGCACATCGCCATGACTCCAGGTGCCGTAAATATTAAATCCTTCGGGCCGCTTTCGGATAATCATCCGGTCATCGCAGAGTATTTCAGCTTTGCCCTTAAGCATAGTAGCCATCGTAGATTTGCCAGCCTCGGAATGGCCGGCAAAAAGCAAGCCCTTACCTTCAAAATTCACGCCGCAGGAATGTAAATAACAACCATCTCTATCAGCTAAAACGCGCGCGATAAGAATCTGGTCAGACGGAAAAAGAGTTAAGGAATGCGAATCCCCCTTAAGAAAAATTTCTTCCCGGTCGTTATAAATCCTGGCCCGGGTATGATCAGAATTAAATGTTACAACCCGATGCAGGCTTTTATCCCCTTGCATCGGCGAAATCCCCAGATATATCCAAGAATCACCTTTTTTATAAACTGCCCAAGGCGGCTTACGGTAAACTTCTTTGCCTAAATCCTTCCCCTTTAAATCCAGCAAGGAAAAGTGATGCTTAATATGGATAGTATCTTCCCCTGGACCATGGACCTCAAATTGTTTAAATTTTGGATGAAATATTTGCTCATTTATCGGCAAATCAGATTCAACCTGCACTGTTATATCCGCGATTTTAAAATAACGCCGGTGATTTTTCTGCCAGTTATCTTTAAATTTTCTATTTTCTTTTGCCACAGCGCAAAGATAATCAATCTTTTTATTAAAATCTCTATGTTCTAAATACGCGTAAACCGGACAAAAACGACAATCTTTTCTTAAATCACAGGAACCGCAATTTTTCTTATGTTCTTCTGTAATTTTAATTTTAGTTTCTAAAGAAGGAATGAAATTATCCCAACAATCTTGAAAACTGCCATTTCTTAAGTCGTAACGAAGGCTGGGGTCTTTGATAAAACAACAAAACGTCATCCTGCCATAGGGGTCAATATGAAAACTGCTCCTATTGGCAATACAAGAAGAGAGAAGATAATCTTTATTTTTAGGATTACAAATAGGGGACAGGCATGCCTGTTCCATACTATCTTCGTAAGATAAATCCGGCTTATCTAATTCAACTACTTCTTTGGGCGGCAGTCTCTGGCGTTTTATTTCCGTATTTCTTTCTTTATCGCCGCAAGCCGAAAGATACAGCCATGCCGCGCCTATCCTATAATGTTTACTTAAAGATTCGGCCAATTTCACCATATCAGGAAACTGGTGATAATTATCTTTCATCGGAATAATCTGAACCATAAAACCCGCGCCTGCTTCCTTTAAATATCTAAACCCAGCCATAGTTGCCTCAAAAGAGCCGGGATTACGGGTAATATGGTCATGAACATCAGAAGTTGCTCCATATAAAGCAACCATTTTTGCGCCTTTTCTCTTCATCAAACCCGCTATTTTGGGGGTAATCAAAATACCATTGGTATTCAAAGAATAAGAAGGAAAATTCCGGGTAAGATAATCAAAAATTTCGGCAAAATCCGGTCTAAGCATTGGCTCGCCGCCCGAAATAGACCACTTGCGGCAACCCATCTCCCTTGCCTCATCCACGATTTTTTTTATTTCCTCAAAAGACAAAAGCGAGGGGTAAGCATGCCTGCCCCCTGCGTCCGACGAAACCCTCAACCAGCAATGCCTGCAATTGTTATTACAATGATACGTAAGGTCAATACTGCCTTCTAAAGGCAAGCATGGAACACTTTTCATTTTCTGTAATACTACATATTCTGACATAATACCTTTTAAGAACTAATGAATTTTCTATGAAGCCTCTCCTTAATTTCCTCGGGTGAAGCCGTTTCAAAAAATAGTTCTAGCGCTTCACATAAATTCCTTCTTGGTTCATCAATGGTATCACCCTGACTTGCTACATCTACTTCCGGGCATAAAGACACATACCCATTGCCCTCTCGTTCAATAATTGCTGTTAACTGTCTATTCATAATCCCTCTCTCTCGTTAATTTTTTTTAAATCAATTCTAATTTTTTATCATCTATAATTTCACAAAAACCAAAAATCAAAAAGTCAAAAACTAATAGGATCATGATGGTGACATAGTAAAACATTGTTGCGGCCCCGCTGGATAATCCGGATTATACCAACACCTGCCATGCAAACTACCTGGTCCTTTCGGTTCATAATACTTGCATGAGCCAAGCAAAAACTCCCCTTCAGATTTCCCCCTCACCAACACAATCAGCTGAGGAGTAACCCATTTCTTTTTGGTTTTTAACTCTCTCTCTCTCTCTTCACTCATACCTCCTGGTTTTAGCGTATAATTAAATAAACCTGTCGCTATTTCTCCAAATATTATCAAAACCCGCGAGATTCATAAACTTAATCGTGAAATCACCGTATTTACGGCTATAAGGATGGCTCACATTATGCGACACTACATATATTTGCGCCTTATCATAATGCCTTAAAAACACTCTAGCATTTGTCGGATCAAAATCTTTATCACGCCACTTACATTCTATCGCTATAAGAGGCTGACCCTTTCTATCAATCACAAAATCTATCTCATGTCCTTGCTTGTCTCTCCAGTAACCAATATCTCTAATTTGCCGATGAGCAAAAATCTCATTTAAAACAAAATGCTCCCACAGATACCCCATATCTTCATTTCTAAGTTCATGCCAGCCGCGGTGATAACAAACAAACCCGGTATCAAAGCCATAAACTTTTGGAGCGGATATAATCTCATTTTGCCTTTTAGAATTAAAAGGACGTATAATATGCATAGTAAAAGTAGCTTCAAGCACTTTCAGGTAATTGGAAATAGTGGTCCTGCTCGCTTCACATGGAGACGCAAAACTATTAGCTTCAAATATACCTCCGCTTTGAGCCATAATAAGCTCAAAAAATTTCTGAAATGAATACCGCTTTTCAAGCCTAAATAATTCCTGAATATCTTTTGCCCAAAAAGCATCCATCCAATCTTGAAAATTCCGCTCCGGATATCGAACACTCATAAAAAAAGGCGGTAATCCGCCATAAAGAAACCTGTGCTTTAAATCAGTATTACCGAAAGACTCCGCGTCTGAGAGCATCATAGGGGTAAGCCATAACTCCCGTTTTCTATCTGTCAACGTATCCTTAAATTTCGCGAAAGCGCTAAGAGTAGACGAACCTGTAGCAATGATTTGTATATCAGGATAATGATCAGTAGCTATTTTTAATATTTCCGACGGGTTTGGCAACCTATGAATCTCATCCAACGCAATCCTGCGTCCGCGCAAACTTTCTAAAAACGACTCTGGATCTTCCATCATACGCCTTATCCGTGGAAGCTCGCAGTCAAAATAATCAATACCCTCAAAGCTTTTGCACAAAAATGTCTTACCTGAGCGCCGGACACCCGTCAGCCAGATAATTGATTTTTCTTTAAACAGCTCTTCTATAGCATTTTTCCAAAATAGCCTATTTTTCATAATTAAAGTATATCACAAAGTTTAACTATATGCAATACTATTCTCTCACAGAATGACCGGTTAGATAATTTTCGCGATGCTTCTTAAAAATATGTAAAATAAACGATGTCGATAATAGAAACAGGTTTTTTTAGCATAAGGCTCTAAATTATAAAACTTAGCAAACTGCTCCTGGGGTATATTTAGGATATAATCCACCGGCTCCCAAAAATTATCATATAAAAGAAAATGCACTTTTAGATACAGGTTTTTTGACTCGACTTCATGACAAGACGAAAATGTATTTTTCTTAATGAATCGCTGAATTATTTTTTTCTTAGCGCCAGATAAATTTAACCCCCTCCATACATTTTCCGGTATACTAATCTTAAAAAAAAGACGTATTTGAGAAATCGCGAAAAATATAGTAGAACAAATCCTCGCTTTCTTTATCTCTCTTAAAACATAATCCCAGTCAAAACCAGAAACGTACTTATTTAAAAGTATAGCCATATCGCAGACATCTCTTAGGGATAACGCCGCGCCAAAACGGCGTTGATGTAAAGCCAGGGCGATAAAGGTGTCTTCCGGAGAAAGCAATTTTACCTGACTATTCTGCATTAGGCCTTCTCTTAATCTCTTAAAACACTCCGGCAATAATTGCCTCCTATATCTTCGGTAATCCAGATCCCAGTGTAATTCTATGATTGGAGAAAAACCCTTCGGCTCTTTTTCCTGAAAAACAAAATGATACTGCTTTTTCCGCCAGTAAGATTCCTTAAAACCTTCTAAATTTTTTCGGTATCCCAAATCTTCTAAAATCTTTACCGCTTTATCTAAATCCTCTTCTTTTACCAAAATATCCATATCAGCGCTCGAGCGCGCCGGATAATTAAGATACAAGTCGTCCAATAATGCTATACCTTTAATGGGCAGTAAAAGAACATTTCTCTCTCTAAAAGCCCCCTGCAACCATAAAAATTTTCGCTGCAACCGGCTTATATGAGCCACACAATGATAATAAGTTGCTTTTAATATCCGGCTAAGGTCTTCCGGCAAAAAAGAAATATGTTCCTTAAAACTAAGATACGCGAAAGGCGCTAATCTATGATAGCTCAAAATATCTTTAAATCTCGACCAATCAATTTTCTTATTTTGCAGAAAGGCCCAAGTGTTATTCTTTTGATTATAAACCAAATCTTTAGCGATAGCCAATACTAATTCTGCTTCCGGCTGATTTTTTTGTAACATTTTAGTTCTTGGAAATGCTCCGACGAAATATGTAAGATTTATCATTCCTCTGTAACGTGTCATCCTCGAATGTTTTAATCGGGGATCCATTATTTAGATTCCCGCTTGCGCGGGAATGACAGTATTCGTAACAACGTGTCATTCATCTACAGCGTGTCATTGTCATCCCCGCGCAAGCGGGGATCCATTATTTGATTATGAAAAAAATCTTTATATAATTGACTTTCTGCTAAAAGTTGTTCGTGCTTGCCTTCTTCTATTATTCCATCCATCCTTAAAAAATACACTCTATCTAAATCGCAGACAGAAGATAACCTGTGTGAAATCACTATGACGCTTAATCCCAAACTCTTTTCTTTAAGATTTTTAAATATCTTATCTTCTGTAAACGAATCTACCGAAGATAAAGCTTCATCAAGAATGAGCAAATCAGGCTTTCTCAAAATTGCTCTAGATAGAGCAATCCTTTGCTTCAACCCTCCTGATAAGAAACAAGCGTCTTCGCCAAGACAGGTATTGTAACCTTCCGGCAGATGACAAATAAAGTCATTGATACAAGCAATCTTAGCCGCTTCTTCAATCTCTTCAAAGCTGATATTCTTTAAACCATAACTAATGTTCTCTTTTACGGAAACATCGAATAACTGCGGCTCTTGAGTAGCAATGGCTATTCTCTCTCTTAACGAACTTAAGCTTATCTCTTTCACGTCTAATCCATCCAAAAATATTTGGCCCTTAAAAGGTTCGTACAGCCTAAGGATTAAATTAACCAGAGTTGTCTTACCACAACCCGAGGGGCCAACTATACCTACCCGCGGAAAAGCCGGGATAGCAAGGTTTAGTCCTTTAAAAATCGGTTTCTCAGGCTGGTATCCGAACCAGAGATTATTAAATTGAACCTCTCTTTTTATTGACTTTAACTTCTTCGCGCAAAGATCATCTTTTATTTGAGGCTCTATATCCATAATCTCAAAAAATCTTCTCAAGGAAACCAAATCCTTTGTAAAATATTCAAATCTATAGCTAAAAGACTCTAACAAACCCCCTAACTGAGTAATATAAATCATCACCGCGGTATAACTGCCCAAAGTAAGCCTTCCTTTAATAATCAACAGGCCTCCATAGAGAATTATTGCTCCATATACTGCTTTAGATAAAAAAGATGACGCTAAAGAGCTGGCTATAGCCCACTTAAAACTCTTTATGGCCCAGCGCATAATTTTTATTAAAGACCTCACATAGATGTGTCTCTGATAAAGCCCTAAATCTAATGCCTTAATAATTAAAATCTTAGAGAATGATTCATGGACCTTCTTGGATAACTCGGCATTATATCTCCAACTCTCCTCGTAAATCGGCAAAAGCTTCTTTTGTAAATAAAACCTATGAATTAAAAATAAAGGGCTTAAAATAAGCAAGGCAAGCGTCATAGGGGCATTTATCCATAACGCAATCCCTAAAATTACAGGCAGTTTTAAAATATCTACCAACAAGCTTGGGCATTGCTCTAAAATAAAGTTCGAGACAGCTTCCGTGTCAGAGAGCCTATAGGCATTTTCTCCCACAGATTTAGCCCGAAAGAATTTCAAATCCAATGAATAAAGTTTTTTTATAAATCTATCCGTTAAATTAAGCTTCAATCTTATGGATATTCTGTTTTTTACAATATCTTCAATCATCTTAGCTAATGTGCTGAATACGAATATAGCTACCCCTACAATGGAAAAATTCAAGAATTTGCTAAAGTCTCTGGCTAAAAACGCGTTATCTACAAAAAGTTTGGAAAAATAAGGCGCGGCCAAAAGAAAAAGAGAAGAAAAGAGATTCAACAAAAATAATATAAATATATGCCTTTTATAATAACTTAGTAACTTAAGGAATCGCGAATTTTTCTTCATTTTTCTATAATAATTACTGTTGAACAGGGACCAGAGTCCACCTCGTAGGTGGGCGAATAAAAACTCCTGTTCACCTACGAGGTGGACAGGGTCCCTTGAAACATAAGCATAATACTTTAAGAAATGCCTCGCCAATCACGCTAGAAGACATCTTGGATTTATCATTTTTTCTTCCTTGAAATACTATAGGATATTCAATGACATTAAAACCTTTAGCAAGAACAACCAAACTCATCTCTATCTGAAAGGCATACCCCCGAGAAGTAATGTTTAAAAAATCCGTTGCTTCCAGCACATTTTTTCTTATCGCCTTAAAACCGCTGGTTAAGTCATAAATAGGCGCGCGCAAAAAAATTCTGGCAAAAAAATTCGCCCATCTACTTAAAAAAATCCTTGTTCCTGGCCAATTCACTACCCTGCCTTCTCCTATATACCTACTGCCTATTACCAAATCATACTTATCTAACAATCTCACTAACTCCGGCACATAATAAGGACTATGAGAAAAATCCGCATCCATCTGAACTATTATATCGTATCCTTGCTTTAAGGCATAACTAAATCCTTCCCTATACGCGCTACCTAATCCCAACTTTCGCTGTCTTTTAATCAAACATAAATTCGGGTAAATGTCCTTTAATTTCTCTACTATCCCGGATGTTCCATCCGGAGAATTATCATCTACAATAAGGACAAATAAATTACTATCCAAGCTAAAAAGTTTCTCTACAAGGGACGCGATGTTTCCTGCCTCGTTATAGGTAGGGATAACAACTACTATACTTTTTCTCTTAAATTCCACCGTCATACACCGCGCCTTGGATAAACCCGCATGTTAGACAGAAAAGGGCATAAGGAGTATACCAATAAAATAATTCGTATCCAACCATGCTAAAAAACAACCCTATTAAAGATAATCCTGGGTACAAAAATATCTGATTAGAAATAGAGCCTCCTGCTTTCCTGGTTTTTTTAATTACTCTTCTTAATAACATAAAAACAAAAATCAAAAAACCTCCCAAGCCCAAAATACCGGTTTCCGCCAATAAAGTAAGGTACATATTATCCGCTATCTTTATCTCATAATCCACATACAGTAGTTCATTTTGATTAGGGTAATATTTATCGAATAAAACCCTGAAGTTTTTTAAACCTACGCCTGTCAAAGGGCTAGTTTTTAACATATTAACAGCCATTTTTGTTCTTGTAATCCTATAGTCCGAAAATACCCCTGTCCCATAAATTCCAATCCCTTTCGGACTTAGGCGGTTGAAAGGATACGGCAGAACAGACATTAACAAAAACAGGATTGATGCCGCTAATACAAACAATAATGTCTTCTTATATTGCTTCTGAATCAATAAAAAGAAAAATAACATAGCTAACAACCCTAAAAATGAACTGCGGCAAAAAGTCAAAATAAGACAGACGCAATTAATAACTAACACTACGGCGCCGCAGGTTTTTTTTATTAGCGTTTTGCTTTTAAAAATATATACTGCTGAAGGCAGGCCAACCAAAAGATAGCTGGCTAAAGGCGCTGGATTAAATAACGTAGACATCGGCCGCACCCAACTAGTGATGTATCTTTCATAAAATGGATTGGAAATAAAATATTTATACAGGGGATTAAAAGCAAAAATTACCTCAAACAAACCAAAAATTGCCACTAAGCCGCTGCAAATACAAATAACTATATGCGCAAAATCAGCGTTGCGCTGATTATACAGGCCTTTGCCGATATAAAAAAGTAAACATAGGCATAAGGATAAATGAAGATATGTATCGAGGGCTATTTTTTTGTCTTGGGCTAAAAATATATTTGGCAATATACAAGCCAAAAATAACCACAGCGGCCAATCTTTAACAAACAGACGGAAATTCTGAAAAATTTTTCTTGAAAACAATAAAACCAATAAAAAAATCCCCAGAAATATTTTTAACGCGATACCATACTTATCCTGAATAGGCTGAGGAAAAAAAGAAATCCAAAATAGTAATAATATAATTAAAAAAAGAGTAAATTTCTTTAGCATCGATTTAGCAAGCCCTTACAGATTTGTTTAAACAATTTCGGGAAAAATAATACAATACAAATGTACAGCTTAATCTCATAGGCTAGAATAAAAGGTAAATTAAAAATTATACCCCAAAAAGAATCATTCTTAATAATAGTCAAATATCTATTTTTAATTAGTCTGATTTTTATGGCATCATTTAAGTATACAAAGCTATATTTTCTTAAAAACCACGGTCCCGAAAAAAATGTTTTTGCGCTGGCGCCTCTTTCATGGTAAGCGACTGCTTTCGGATTATAATAACCGCGCCATCCTTTTTTACTTGCCCTCCAAGCCAAATCTAAATCTTCATAAAACATCCCGTACCGTTCATCAAAATACCCACTTTCATCTCTTATGTCTTCTAACATCGTCCTGCGATAAAACGCAACCGCGCCGCTAACTCCAAAAATATATCCCTCTTTATTATATTGCCCTATATCTTTTTGATTAAAGCCTCTTTCAACAGGTTTTCTGGATTTCCCTAAAAACAGGCCAGCAGAATCAATTGTAATCTTATCCATCCGTAAAATCTTACCACTCACCATTCCGATTCGCTCATTTAGGCTTACAATCTTTACTAACTCATCAATAAAATTATCCTCTAAAACAACATCATCATTTAAGCACAATACAAATTCACCACGTGAAACCTTTATGCCTTGATTTTGTGATTGAGAGAAAAATAAATTTTTTTTATTATTTATCACTTTCAATAAGGAAAACCCTGAGTTAATATTTTTTAAAAAATCCTCTTCCCCATTATTAATTAAGACTACCTCTAAACAAGAATATCTTTGATTATGTAACGAACAAATACATTTCTCAAAACTTTTTTTCTGATTAAAAGTGGCTACTACGACTGATACAATGCCCCTGCAATATTCCATAATTATTTATTTGTGATTTCCAAACCCTTTTTTTAATAAAATCATCTTGCGTTTCTTAAACATATCCGGAATCTTCATTTTTAACTCCCTTATCGCTTTTACCGCATATCTATTGATTACTAAAAAATAAGGAAGTCTTAAAATATCATAAATTAAGATAAAAATAATATCCTTAAAGAGATTTCTAATGTTATCGTTTTTTACTAATAAAAAATATCTATTACGAAAACAGAGGTACTGGGCATACTGGATTGCCCTGCCTGATATATTTCTCATATGATAACATCTAGCCTCCGGAACAAATAAGGCTTTCCATCCAAGATTTTTAGCCTTCCAAGCTAAATCAAAATCTTCCAATAACAGAAAAAAATCAGGATCAAAATATTCATTAAAAACCTCTACGCTCTTTAACATTTCCCTTTTATAAAGCGCTGCTGCGGCACAAGGGCCAAATATTTCCCTTTCTCGGTCATATTGAGATTTATCAACCTCGCCTCTCCCCCTGTCAAAGAACCTTCTCGCCCTTGAAAGCATAAGGCCGGTAGAATCAATGAGTTTTTTATCCTTAGCCCATAATATTTTCGGGCTTATAAGCCCGACTTCCGGGTCAGCTTCATCCATAGCCCTCTTAATCTCATATAAAAAATCTTCTTCCAAGGTAACATCGCTATTTAAAGTTAAAATATACTTTCCCCTTGTAGCTTCAATACCTTGATTGCAAGCATAAGGGAAACCTCTATTTTGTCCATTCTCAATCAAACGAATCTGCGGATAGTTTTTTTTTATAAACTCTACTGTTTTATCCTGGGAATTGTTATCTACCACAATAATCTCAAATTTTTTATAAGTCTGAACAAAGATAGACTCTACGCAATCTCTAATAAAACTTAATGAATCATAAGTTACAACTATAATGGAAAGAGTCGTTGTCATTAAGAAATCAATTCCAGATATACTTTTTCTAAAGAAGCAACAATTTCTTCTCGGTTATGATATCTCTTTAAAGTTATTCTTCCTTCTTTGCCTAAGGCGCCCCTCAAATTCTCATCATCCATTAATAATTTTATTTTTTTACTAAAATCTACGGGATTATCTGCAATTAATATATTCTTATCATTTACAGTTCTTAAACCCTCGCATCCTGTGGTCGTAGAAATAATCGGTTTTTCCATAGCCCATGCCTCCAATAACTTTCTTCTCATTCCTGAACCTAAGCGCATAGGATGAATAAAAATTTTACTCATTAAAAGAAATGGCCGCACGTCTTCAACGCAACCTGTTATATGTATATTCTCTTTTCCGCTAAATTGCCTTATGCTCTCCGGAGGATTATTCCCAATAATAAGCAAGGAAAAATGAGGAAAGGATTTCTTTACTAACGGAAGGATTTTGTAAACAAAATAAAAAAACGCATCTACGTTAGGATAATTTAAAAAATTGCCCAGAAAACAGGCATCATATTTATATTGATCCGTTTGACAAGGATGAAAATACTCCAAATCTATACCCAAAGGAATAATTTTTATTTTAGATTTATCATTTATTAAAAACTCTACTATCTTTTTATCATGTTGTGATAAAAATATTATTCTTTCAAATTTTAAAAACCATAATTTTTCATCTAAAATATTTTTAATGATTCTTAATAACACAAAGGGATTTTTTCTAATCTTGAAATCCCTCCAGAAATAAAGAGAAGGAATTTGATGTTTGGTTAATACCGCGGGGATTCCGTTAAGAAAAGGCAAATATTTTGCCATAAACGATGTCTCGCACTGTAAAATATCTATTTGATTTTTTTCTATTAGATCTCCGATACAACAAGTCATCTCTCGACATCCGTAAGGTAAATAGCGGTAACTCGGTATGAAAAAAGGATATACCTTACAATTCATTTTCTCCAAACAGTTGATTTTCTCTTTATCACAAGGCGCAACAAAAGAAACAAGACTTATCTGATGCCTTAAAGAAAGTAACGCTATATCATCGTAAGTCTTAGAGGCGCATCCGTGAGAACCAAATACAGGTAAATAAGGTGTTATATAAAGAAGATTCACTTTGATATTATATCTAATATTATTTTCTCTAAATTTCTACTAATGGCTTTCCAATCATAGCCTTCCCTAACAAATTGATATCCTTCAAATTTTAATCTATTATATAGCAATGTATCTGTCATAACCGTTCTGACAGATCCACTAAATTCATCTATAGACGCAAGAAATATATTTTTCATATGCTCTGTTTTAAGGCCCCTATTACCACAAGGTGAAGTTACGACAGGTAACCCATACCCCAAATAATCCAACATCTTTATATTGACTCCCGAGCCATTAAACATCGGATTAATTGCTATATCCGAGGCCCTTAAAATAAGATCTAATCTTTCTTCAGAAACCATGCCAGAAAATACCACATTTCCAGGCAAAACTCTATCCCTAAAAGCGTCTTTTACTGAACCAGTAATAAGAAAAATATATTCTTTTAACGTGGATGCTAAATTATTAACAATAAATTCTGCCGCTTCTATGTTGGGCTTATAATAAGCGCCTATGAATACCACTATTTTACATCCTGTTATACCTAATTTTTCTTTGGCTGCCCTTTTCTCTTCGAGAATATGTAAAGGCTTAATTACTGTGCCATTAGGAACAATATAAATTTTATTCTCATTTATGCCATATAAATCCATAAAATCCTTTTTTTCATTTTCCGAACAAACTAAAATTAAATCTGATTTTTTGCATGCATCGCCTTCGATTCTTTTTACCTGCCTTAAAACAAAATCTTTTAAAATACGCTCTCCTAATATCTGCCTCATCAATAAATATTCACAGTTGTGCGCATCGTAAATAAAAAATTGATTGCTGTTCTTGCGCACACACAAAGATGACCAAGGGTGAGAACAAATAATCACATCGGCATTTTGTGAATTAAGAACATATTTAAATTGCCAATCAGTACGCATCAATAGATACGGGAATAAATCCAGTGACGTATTTTTAAAAATTAACTTTTCAAAAGCATGCCAGAAATAATAATGCGGTGGAAAAACACAGGATATTTCTCTGAAGTTATCGCAGATTTTATTAAACCTATACTTACGGCCGTCTTTCAAATCAGCCTTTACACCAACATAAGTAATACTAAATAAATCCTGCGAAAAGTTACTATAAAGATTCCATATCCTCTTAGGCCCGCCCCAAAGAGGGGGATATAAAGGGGCAGTATCAGTAATAAGCATTCTTAATCGTTGTTTTTTCTGGGATACCTTTAACTCCTTTCTTACAACAGGGTACTCGTTAATAAATAATTTCTCTTTAAGCGCTTCTTGTATTTCTCTTGAGAAACAAATAAGATTAGCATTACACTGATTGCAGGACAAAGGATAGTTTTTGCTTATTATCGCATTCCTAAAAGAAAAGAATTTTTCACCAAACCAGATATCTTTCAAAGATTTATTATAGATATTTTCACCGAAACCAGGATTGACACAGCAGGGCCGCACATTCCCATCTGCTTCCAAATAAATATGAAACCATGGCTCAATGCAGGAGACTTCTAATAACCTGCTTTCTCCGTCGTTTAAAGCATTTATAGGCATGCTTTTTAACAACTTTCCAGAATATTTTATTAACTCGGGAACGCGTATTAAACTATCGATATTTGTAAAAATATTTCTTTTAGACGCAACCACTTGCGTCTTCTCTAATTCCTTTACTATTCTGTCGTATTCTTTTTCGAAATCGACTAAAAGCTCTTTACACTCATTGGCTAAAACTTTTACCGGTTCAAATGTCACCCCTTGCGCTCCATATTGGCTTGCTAAACAAATAATCTCGGAAATCTTATTGATGTTGTATTTAGAAACAACTACATTGAAGGTAATCACAGGTAAGTCTTTGTTGAATAATTTCTTACGTTCCTTAAATAGGTTTAAGGTATTTAAAATTTTTTCAAAACTACCTGCGGGTGGTCTTAAAAAATCATTGGTTTTTGCGTCAGGGGCATCGAGGCTAACTGTAAGTTTATCCCACTCCGATTCAACTATCAATTGTACTATTTCTGGGGAAAAAAGTGTTCCGTTAGTGGTCAACCAGCCAATCATGGACCGGTTTTTAATTTCCTTAATCAACTGCGCAGTAACAGCCTTTCTTACCAGCGGCTCTCCGCCGCCTGTGAGTTCCACACACTTAACTCCCAATTCTTTTGCTTCGGCTATAACACTTAATAACTTTTCTCCGGGTATCTCGGCGGGTTTCTTATGCAGAATAGAATCAACTGCTTCATCTCTCTTCCAACAGGAACGACATTTAAGGTTGCATAAATTAGTTGGAGTAATACTAATTTGGGTGGGGGGCGCCAAGGATTCCTTTTCCCACTTATATAAATTTTCTGCAATTAATTTCTTTAACATATCCTACTCATGCGCCTATTAATTAGTTTTTATTCCAAGACACTGGCATTTATTCTACTGACGTTTCGGGAAATAATGGATACGCTTCTACCGACGAGCAGGTCGTATCCATTAATAATAGAAACTGTCAATAATTAATCAAGTGGTTAAAATTAAGGCAATTTTCTATGCATAATTACAATTTAACATTCGGCAAGTCCTTTTGCATCTTTCTATTTCTTTCCTCGTCTGACTTGCAGATTTACTATTCCAAATTTGCTCTGGATTGCCGCTTAAAAGATTGCCAACAGGAGGCATATTCCAACACAAAAGAACCTCCCCGAACTCATTTACAATAAAATTATTAATCCCTGTAAAACATTGATTATTGATTTCTCCATTCGGACTCTTATAATATCTCTTAAAAACATTTAGCTGTTCCATTGAATTGTCTATACGAATTCCCTTCTTCTTCATGCTTATCAAACCATCTATTGCCTCCTCTACCTCTGAAAATTCTGTCGGCCAAAATTCATTATCTCTAAACCAACCACTATCATATTTGGCGCCAAAATTCTGATCCAAGGCTTGAAAGCTTATATTATTGATACCCCATTCCTTAGTCAAATTGACAATCTCGGGTAATTGCTTAAGATTATATTTAGTAATGACTGTAGTAAGACTAATGTAGGGTATGTCTTGTTTTCGATATCTTAGCAATTTAGAGGCAGCTTGCTGAACTTTTAAAAACACAGACGAGTTATTTCTTGTATAGCAATGCGCATCTTCTAAGCCGTCCAATGAAAGATTTATACAATATAATCCTGAATTGGCGATTTTTTCTGCCATAACATCATCTATTAATGTTGAGTTGGTTGTTAGGTTTACCGTAATGCCTTTACTGGCACAATACTGGATTAATGGAATCGAGCCGTGATATAAAAGAATTTCTCCTCCGGCGAGATCGAGTTTAAAACTACCTAACCACATATACAGTTTATCAACGCATTTCTTCCAATCCTGAACAGAAATTTCGCGTTTTGCATCTTTTTCAACTTTCCAGATATCGCAATGACGGCATGACAAATTACATCTACTGGTAAGTCTCATATGCGCATGATTAGGCTTGTCAATATTCGCTTTGTGCTCCTTTACTGCAAGAATTAAGTTCTCCTTTCTCTCATTCGGATTTGGAACAAGAAAATTTATACCGGTTATCTTAGGTAAATCTACAATTGAAGGATTAAAACAATTTTGACATCCTTTATTAAAAATAGACGAACGAGCCTGTTGGAACTTAGCAGAATACCATAATTCTTCAATATCTGTTTCCAATACATTCCCTAAATTATTTAGTTCTGGTTTTCTGTTTTCCCATACACAGCAAGGAGTAATATTTCCGGCGGTATCTATCCCCAGCTCGAAATTTAAACCCAAGCAGCGCACAAATACATTCTTCCTGCTAAAATAAGCTGACATCGCAATCTCAAGATATTTATATTCATAGCTTGAAATTTTACCTTTGCGCAATAATTTTTTTATAAATCTCGTGTAGGTATTTTTTTCTTCTTTTTTTGCAGGGAATAAATCTGGTTTGTTAATAACGGGTAAAAATGAAACTTTTATCCCCAGTTCAGAAAAAAAGTTATACACCTCCTCTAACTCAAAAACATTCTTATTGGTTACCACGAAATTCACGGAAGTATTGATTCTATTTTGCCTGAGTAGACAGATTGCTTCTAAGACCTGTTTGTATACGCCTTGGCAATTTCTTAAGAAATCGTGGGTTTCCTCTTTTCCGTCTATGGACACGCTTATGCAATTAATGCCGGATTTTATAATTCTATCTACGTGCTGTTTTATAAAAAGGCCATTGGTGGTTATTACTGAATTAATATTTCTTAAATTTGCAAAATCTACAATCTCAAAAAGATGCGGGTGCAAAAAAGGTTCACCGCCAGTTAATATTATTTCTTTTATGCCAATTTTTTTAGCCTCATTGATTACTTTAAATGCATTCTCTTTTAATAAAATATCCTCTTTGCCGTCAGCATTTGGTATGTCGCAAAATACGCATTTAAGATTACATATTTTGTTAAGCATTAAAGTTAGTCTCTCAGGCTTCGGAGGAAAAGTTTTATATTTAATATGATTGATGTAAACCTTGGTCCAGTTGTCCCGGATAAACAGGGAATAACGGATCTCATTTATTTTGGAAAATATTTTTTGACTTTTTTTAATTTTACCTTTTGATTTATACGTGTCCAAATTACAACAATTGTTACCGTCGGTAAAATGTTTTCGAAACACCAGCAGCGTATCATTGCGAGGCACGAAGTGCCGAAGCAATCTTCCGACAGTAAGATTGCTTCGCTTCGCCCACAATAACGTTAATTTGAACAGTAATGCTTTTGGTTTAAAACTAAAATTATCAAAAAAATTTCTGATAATTACCTTTCTTCTCTTAAGATTTTTTTTAATTGGCCATAAAAAATTCCATAAAGGACGCAAAAGATATTTATAACCGGTAGAAGAATAAATATCATTTAATTCCTTTTTTGTTTGCTGTAATATTAAGTTCTTGATATTTAATTCTTGGTCCTTTTGCTGTTTCAGCGAAGATAACTCTTCTTCTTTTTGTTGCCTCAGAGAAACCAATTCTTGGTCCTTTTGCTGTTTCAGCGAAGATAACTCTTCTTCTTTTTGTTGCC
>ERZ1292640.1684-Hain-H43-02um-R1-1684-length-18153-cov-5_pt1 | contig 18153 bp, 13 predicted proteins | sample MGYA00564404_ERZ1292640 | MGnify/ENA primary metagenome ERZ1292640 (study PRJEB36523, sample SAMEA6512636) | groundwater metagenome | collected 2019-01-08 | study: AquaDiva: Metagenomics assemblies of 32 groundwater samples
CAAGACGCTTACCGGTTACACTGAGGACAACGTAAAGGAACTCAGGAAGGAGGCCGTGCGTGAGGGGCTGGACGGTATTTCCCCGCGCTATGTACAAGACAAAGTCTCAAACGCGCTTGTCAACGATAAGAACGGCGAGATTGGCTGTGTGAATCCATTCATGGTGATGAACGAGCTGGATGGTGGTTTGAAGCACCATGCGCTGATCGGCAGCGATGAAAAACGCAGGGAATACAGGGAACTGCTTTCGGTGGTCAAGCAGGAGTATGAGGATATCGTTAAAAATGAAGTCCAGCGCGCGATCTCAGCCGATGAGGACGCGATAGCAAAGCTTTGTGCAAACTACATCGACAATATCAAGGCATACACCCAGCGCGAAAAAGTTAAGAACAAATACACCGGACAGGACGAGGAACCCGATGAGAGGCTGATGCGGTCGATTGAGGAAAAGATTGATATCCCTGAGAGTAGGAAGGATGACTTCCGCCGTGAGATCATGAACTACATTGGCGCTCTGGCCATCGAAGGACGGACATTCGATTACAAAACGAATGAACGGCTGCACAAAGCGCTTGAGCTCAAGCTGTTCGAGGACCAGAAGGACACGATCAAACTAACCTCGTTGGTGTCGAATGTTGTCGACCGGGCCACGCAGGAGAAGATCGATGTGGTTAAGACGCGGTTGATCCAGAACTATGGGTATTGCGAGATCTGTTCCACGGATGTGCTGAATTTCGTCGCGAGCATATTCGCTCGGGGGGATGTGAAGAAGCGGTGACAGGGGCGTTATGCTCTATAATATTAAAAGAGACCATGCACGCTTCAGGTCCATAGTAAAAGGAAAGATTAAACAAGATCTTAAGAGATACGTCACCAATGGCGAGATGATCGGCCGAAAGGGCAAGAACATCGTTTCGATCCCAGTGCCAAGGATCGAAATCCCGCATTTCAGATTTGGCGACAAGGAAGCCGGCGGTGTTGGGCAGGGAGACGGCAAACCAGGTGATCCAATAGGCCAAGGGGACCCGGCCGACGCTACAGGAGAGGCCGGAGATACACCGGGCGAGCACATTTTAGAAGTGGATCTAACACTTCAGGAGTTGGCAGAAATCCTTGGTGAGCAGCTCGAGCTGCCGAAGATAGAGCCGCGCGGGCATAAGACAGTGAAGTCCAAGACGGAACGCTATACCGGGATCGCAAGCCAGGGGCCGGATTCCCTCAGGCATTTTAAGAGGACGTATCGGGAGGCGCTTCGCAGGCAGATAGCGATGGGGCTTTATGATCCAAACAATCCGTTGGTTATCCCAATCCGTAGAGATATGCGCTATCGCTCGTGGAAGACCGACGTTCGGCATGAGAACAACGCCGTTATTATTTACATGATGGATGTGTCAGGTTCGATGGGTGACGAGCAGAAGGAGATAGTCAGGACGGAGGCGTTCTGGATAGATACGTGGCTTCGCTCGCAATACAAAGGCATCGAGACAAGATATATTATCCATGATGCGACCGCTAGAGAGGTTGATGAGGATACGTTCTTCCGCACGCGCGAGTCCGGTGGGACGCTAATCAGTTCCGCCTATAAGCTTTGCGAGAAAATCATCCAAACCGATTACCCACCCATGGACTGGAATATTTACCCATTTCATTTTTCGGATGGTGACAATTGGTCTGGCGAGGACACAAAGCTTTGTCTGGAAATATTGGAAAAAAGCCTGCTCGTCATGTCAAACGTCTTTTGCTACGGACAAGTCGAGTCGCGATATGGTTCAGGACAATTTTACAAAGACTTAAAAGAGCACTTCGGCGCTGCACATGAAACTGTCATCATGTCAAAGATCGAGAACAAAGAAGGGATATTGCAGTCCATAAAGGAATTCCTGGGGAAGGGGAAGTAAGGCCATATATGGCTCAAAGTGATTACATAAGCAGCAGTCTTACACCTGATTTAGAGAGAATTAGGGATCAGATCCGAGGACATGCCGAAAAATATGGCCTGGATTTCTTTGAAGTGGTGTTTGAGATGGTTGATTATGACCAGATGAATTCGCTCGCAGCACTAGGGGGATTCCCGGTGCGATATCCGCACTGGCGCTTCGGGATGGATTATGACCAGCTCTCCAAAGGCTATACATGGGGTTTGCAGAAGATCTACGAAATGGTCATAAATACCGACCCGTCATACGCATATCTCATGAAGTCTAATAACATCGTGGACCAGAAAACCGTCATGGCGCATGTTTACGCGCATGTGGATTTTTTTAAGAACAATTACTGGTTTTCAAAAACAAACCGTAAAATGCTGGATTTCATGGCCAACAATGCGGTCAAGATCCGTGATTACATGGATACATATGGGCACGACGTTGTTGAAGGGTTCATCGATCGCTGCTTGAGCATCGAAGGCCTTATTGACCCGTTCCTGCCGTTTTCTCCGAAAAAAAGGACTGAATCAGATAACTTTGCCGACAAGAAGAATAAGAAAAAGGAACCGGGACGGCTTAAGACGCATAGACAGTACATGGATAAGTACATCAATCCGCCAGATTTTATCGAAGAGCAGAAGAAGCGCATGGAGGAAGAGGCGACAAAGAGCAAGCGCAAGCCGTCGGAACCGCAAAAAGACGTGCTTTCTTTCTTGCTGCAATACGCTTCGCTTGAGGACTGGGAACAGGATATTTTGCGCATGGTCCGTGAAGAGGCCTATTACTTCGCGCCACAGGGCCAGACAAAGATTATGAACGAGGGATGGGCTTCCTACTGGCACTCAAGGATAATGACCGAAAAAGCCCTCAAAGACTCCGAGATAATAGATTTTGCCGATCATCATGCCGGCACTATGGGAATGCAGCCAGGGAGGTTGAACCCGTACAAGATTGGGATTGAGCTCTTCCGCGACATCGAGGACCGCTGGAACAAGGGCAAGTTTGGCAAGGAATATGACGAGTGTGACAACATGGTAATCAAGGCAACCTGGGACAAGAAGCTCGGTCTAGGTTTAAAGAAAATCTTTGAGGTAAGGTGTGTTTGCAATGATGTGACATTTATTGATGAGTATTTAACCGAGGAGTTCGTCGAAAGATTCAAGCTCTATACCTACGCATTCAACCGTCGGACCAACCAGTATGAAATCGCCGAGCGGGATTTCAAGAAAGTAAAGGAGAAGCTGCTCTTTCAGCTAACAAATCGTGGCCAGCCATTTATTTATGTTATGGATGGGAACTATCAGAACAAAGCCGAGCTGCTTCTTTGGCATAAGCATCAAGGGCTTGATATTGACATGAAGTGGGCGAGAGAGACGATGAAGTGCTTGGCGGATATTTGGAAACGCCCGGTGAACGTTGAGACGGAAGTTGACGGCCAAAAGAAGTTGCTTACTTGGCAAAATGGTGAATTTTCCGAGAAATTTCTGTAGAATTTTTTAGCTTTTTCGCGTAATCCAGAAAAATATTTTTTAGTCAAGCGGTAGTTCAGTTTTTGCGCCGCAAGAAGAGTGCTTGTTGATGTATTTTGTTGCGGTAGGCAAATATAAAAAACCTAAAGCGGTTGTGCACCTAACGCATAATGAGAAAAGCCTATTCCTGGTGGTAAAAAAAATCACACCACAATAAGTAGTAGCTGTTTTTGACAGCTTAGAAAAACAAAGGCAGTCTGAAAATATCAGGATGAGTTTTTTTCATACGCTGCGTTCATGAGGGGCGCAGGCCACAGCTTGGAGCTGTGGTGACATGTCCAAGGGCAGTTCTGGAGAGCTGGTTTATGGAAACACAAGAAGGTAGCAACATAGCAGTGACGATAACAGAAAATATTACATCAAAGACGGTTAAGAGAAAAGCAACGGAGCAAGTGGGCAGCCTTAGGATTGCACGGTATTTCACAAGTGATACACACAAAAAGGGGTTAAAGCCCCTTGATGCGATCAAATATAAAAAAGCTGTTGCAAAAATAATGGATACTGATGGGACATCAGTTTTTGAAATGAGTAATGTCGAGGTTCCAACCGATTGGAGCCAACTTTCCATCGATATCCTTGTATCGAAATATTTTCGCAAGGCTGGAGTCCCAGGCGTCGGATACGAGACATCCATCAAGCAAGTCATTTACAGGATCGCGCACACTTTAAGGACGTACGGCGAAAGCATGGGCTATTTTGATGTGCAAACTGCCGAGGTTTTCGAGGATGAGCTTTCGCATCTGCTTATACATCATATCGGGGCGTTTAACTCGCCTGTGTGGTTTAATCTGGGGCTGTATAGTGAATACGGCATAGGGGGCTCTGGAGGCAATTATGCGTGGGATCCGCAGCAAAAAAGAATAACAGAAACGAAAAATGCTTATTCCAGACCGCAGTGTTCCGCATGTTTTATTCAATCTGTTGACGATGATCTGATGTCGATTTTTCAACTGGTTAAAAACGAGGCGCGGTTGTTCAAATATGGTTCTGGAACCGGCACTAATTTTTCCAAGGTCCGCGGCAAGCAGGAGAAGCTGTCTGGCGGCGGCAGTTCCTCTGGGCTTATGAGTTTCCTTGATGTCTTTGACAAAGGTGCCGGGGCCACCAAGTCAGGCGGAACCACTAGGCGCGCGGCTAAGATGGTTTCTTTGGAAATGGATCACCCCGAGATTATGGATTTTATAACCTGGAAGAGCAGGGAGGAGCGGAAGGCGGCGGCTCTGATTGCTGCTGGTTATGGCACTGACTTCAACAGCGAGGCATACCGCAGTGTTGGCGGGCAGAATTCGAATAACTCGCTTCGCATCACCGATGAGTTTATGCGTGTGGTGGAACAAAATGGGAAGTGGGAAACAAAGGCGCGGACAACAGGTGAGGTGATAGATACATACGATTCTAGGCATTTGTGGCGGACGGTAGCTCAGGCAGCATGGGCCTGTGCCGACCCAGGCCTGCAATTCGATACCACCATCAATAACTGGCATACATGTATTAATACTGGCCGGATTCGTGCCTCAAATCCGTGTTCGGAATACATGTTTCTTGATGATAGCGCGTGCAATCTTGCTTCGTTGAATCTTATAAAATTTCTCCAGACGGACGGGAGTATCGACATTGAGGGATACAGGCGTGCATGTAGGATCTTAATCACCGCCCAAGAGCTGCTCGTTGGATTATCAAGTTACCCAACGGAACTCATCGCCAGGAACTCGCATGAATATCGTTCTCTAGGACTAGGCTACGCCAACCTCGGCACTCTCTTGATGCTTAAAGGGATCCCATACGACAGCCAGGAAGGGCGCGCATGGGCTGCCGCCTTGACGGCAATAATGACAGGTCATGCATATGCGGTCAGCGCGGAAATAGCTTCAGTGCTCGGGGCGTTTGATGGGTTTAGCCGTAACCGTGATTGCATGATCAAGGTGATTTCAAAACACCGGGATGAAGCTCACAATATGGATTCTGCGCTCCTGCCGGATGAACTAGTAAAAGCAGCAAAGCAGGACTGGGCTGCGGCTTTGGCGATGGGAGATCGCTTCGGGTTTCGAAACGCTCAAGTGTCTGTGTTGGCTCCTACTGGCACTATAGGCTTACTCATGGATTGTGACACCACCGGGATCGAGCCTGACTTCGCCCTGGTGAAATTCAAGAAGCTTGCGGGGGGTGGATACTTCAAGATCATTAACCAGTCTGTCCCGTCGGCACTCAGTAATTTGGGATATGACGAAAAAGAGATAGCGGATATCCTAAGATATCTCCTTGGTGTCATGAGCTTCGATGGTTCATCGCATGTGGATCATGAGTTCCTTAGGTCAAAGGGGATGGAAGATGCAGACATAGCGAAGATAGAAAAAACTCTGCCAGGAACATTTGAACTCTCAAGTGCGTTTACAAGAAACGCTATTGGCGATGAGTTGTTGAAGCGAATTGGCGTGCCAATGCAGGAATATGAGAAGGCTACGTTTAACTTCCTGCGCTGGGCTGGGCTTTCGGAATCACAGATCAGGGAAGCCAATGAATCGATTTGCGGCGCTATGACGATTGAAGGCGCTCCGCACATTAAAAGCGAGCATCTGGCGGTTTTTGATTGTGCCAGCAAATGCGGTACAAAGGGAAAACGCTTCATCGCCCCAATGGGCCACGTTAAGATGATGAGCGCGGTCCAGCCATTTTTGTCAGGAGCGATTTCAAAAACAGTCAATCTTCCACATGAGACCACGGTAGAGCAGGTGGAAGACATTTATTATCAGGCGTGGAAGCTCGGACTTAAAGCGATAGCGATCTATCGCGACGGTTGCAAACAATCGCAACCGCTTAGTTCTAAATCTTCAGGCAGCACTGGCATATCAAGTACTGATAAATCCAATAAAACAGGAGATGTTGTGTCGGCAAACACAGCGGACAAACCTATGCGTAAAAGGCTCCCTGCTAAACGCCTTGGGTTCACTCAGGAAGCCAACATCGGCGGTCACAAGGTGTACCTGCGCACCGGTGAGTATGATGACGGGATGCTTGGTGAAGTGTTTATTGACATGCATAAGGAAGGCGCCGCTTACCGCTCCATGATGAACTGTTTTGCCATTTCAGTGAGTCTTGGCTTGCAGTACGGTGTCCCGCTTAAGGAATTCGTCGATAAATTCACGTTCACGCGGTTTGAGCCGTCCGGGGTCGTGGATGGGCATCCTAATGTGAAGATGGCCACCTCCATCGTTGATTATATTTTCAGGGTTCTCGGCATGGAATATCTTGGTAGGACCGATTTTGTGCAGGTTAAACCAGTTGTTGATCTGACTGCTGATAAAAATATGGCCTCGCTTGTGCCTGCATCAATCAATCCAAAAGCGGCGGTGAAGTTTACATCGGCCAGCGCTAAGCCTGGTCTTGGTGAGCATCTTGCTGAACTTATGGGGGACGCTCCCCCTTGTGATAGTTGTGGGCACACAACCGTGCGCAATGGAAGCTGCTATAAATGCCTTAATTGCGGCAACAGTATGGGTTGTAGCTAGTACCCCGGCCAACTGGCCGGGAGCTTCGCTTCTAGCGTTAAGACAATTCCACTGACGGCTGGAAGCGTCAAGCGCCAGGCATGCAGCCAGAGCCTGGATGAAGGTTGCCCACCATAAATCGTGTCCCCTAGGATAGGAAAATCTTTCTGGGCCATGTGGCAGCGGATCTGGTGCATTACGCCGGTTTCGATTTCAATTGTAAATTCAGTGAGCCCGCTCGCCATGCTTTGCGCTGCCTTTAGTACATGTGTAACGGCTTTGATTGGTTTGCCGCGAATTTGCTTATCTGGCACATCATCGGTAATTGCGATCATCCTTTTTTTGGAACGTACATCATGCGCAATCCGGTAATCGATGGTAAACGGCATCGGAGGCAATGGATGCCCTGACCCTGATAAAGCGCGGTATGTTTTTTTAATTTTCCCTGTTTTCCACAGTGCTCTTAAGCGCAGGAACTCCTCTTGTTTTTTCGCAAATACAAGAATGCCGCTAGTAAGCGTATCAAGCCTGTGCATGATGCCTGGCTCAAGGCCCTTATATCCGATGTCGCTGATGGAGGGCACCTTGGCGAGCGCGGAACCAACTGCTGTTTCTGTTTCTTCTGGCGTGTGTGGTATTGATGGGATGCCTGATTCCTTATTGAGTACGAGCAGAAATTCATCTTCATAAATAGTAGGAAGAAAGGGCCCATGCTTTGACGGCCTGGCATTTGTTTCGAGCAGTTCTTCCGGGTTCCAGTCAATGATTACGAGTTGATGTGTTCCCGTGGAAAGTAAGAACGACGGTGGAATCGGCTTTCCACTCATGAGAACGCGCTTGTTGTGGAAAAGTGATTTCACATGGCTTCTTGAGAGCGTTGTGATTGTTTTTAGTAGTTCTGTCAGCAATGCCAAGTCTGCTCTTTGGTGTTCTCCTTTGACCGTAACCAAGAATTGCTGCATTTTGATCAGTACTCGGGTGTCAGGCACTGAGCATCTGGTTCAAGGTGAGCGGCTGAAGGCGTATTGCTCGTTATTCCACTCCATACATTCACATTTGTTCCGCAACAGCCCTGTTTTGGCGATGCCTTCCCGGCTTTTGTGTTGTTGTTGTCAAATGTAATTATGCATCCATAAGTAGTGTCTAACTTAAGAGCCTCTTCAACATTATTAGCCTTGGCAAGAAGCGGGAACTTCGGCCAGGTTACACCTGCTGCAACCACGGTCCGATCGCAAGTCTTGTTCGAGCAGATAAACGTGTATTTTCCATTCTGCGGGTTAAGATATCTATCGATTATATAATCGTCTGGATGTCTTGCGAGAGCTTTATTGATACCAGAAGGATTTGGGTTTGTGGATTCGCCTGGGCATGAAAGTACGTTGGCGGAGGGATACTTTGTGGGTATGGATGACGGGAGAGTGTAAGAGCACTCTGCGCTGGCTGAGTTTTTTACGGCATGAGAGGTGAATGGAGCGACTTTGCCACCGTAATCGTCATTCGTGCCGGGCCGCCAGTCAAGTGATGGTACGTTATCATTTTGTGTCGGGTAGGACTCGGCGCACCAGCCTACGTTTCCTGTGTTTTCATCCCTGGCAAAATGCATAGGTGGATCCCTGAGTGGTGTAGCTTGTGGGGCGCATGCCTGGAAGTCCGTGTCTTCCACATAATGTGGAGCCCATGCACGCACTGGCCTGATATAAACCTGTTTGTATTTTGGATTGCGCATATGCACGGTTGCCAGTGAATAAATGCTTCGGTCAGTGTTTAAAATAGGTAGCACTGCGGAACATGAGTTTGCTAAATCAGTATTCGGCAATTGAATGCCATCTATGTTTTTACCATTCCAGTTAGCATCGTTTGTTGATCCATAGGATGGAAGCCCATTTGGATATAACGGATCGGTAAGACCCATTACGGCTTTATGATCAAAGAATGCAAATGGGCAAGGCTTTGGTCCGCGCATCGTGAATGGTTTAAGCGGGTCTGCCGTAGAGGATTTAACAGGCCTGTCAAGAACGTATATAGTATCGGTGGCTTGTCCTTGTCTTAATGTATAACCGTCGGTATCAAAAACCGGCGGATAAAGAGCTATGAGCCTTCGCAATCTATATGTCAGCCTTATATCGCCTTGAGCGTCCTTGAAGGAGGGACATGTTCCATCTATGTTTGGTTTAGCTGCGAAGCCAAGGCATGACTGGACTAGGGAATCACCTTTTTGTTCTATACCGCTGTCCTCTCCGCTCTCTTGTTCTGCGGGCGGGTAGCAACTCTTTGAGGCTGCTGAAACGGGATCGCCTGTCTTTGAAACTTTGCTGAACGATTCTACGCCTACGTTGAATTCTTGTGTCGGTCCAAGTGAAAGTGAGAATGTGCTGTCAAGCGGCCAGAACTGCGCTTTGGTGCCTATATCGTCGTTATGTCCAAGGGCCTCTGATACCAATGGACAAGCATATCTTATATTACCGTGGTTTATATCGCCTCGCTCGCTGTCGCGTATGAATAGATTATAATAATATGCTTGGGCGGAGTTTTCAGGCAGTGGCATTGATTCACAACCTGGAGTTTCGTTCATGTTGTTATCTCCGCCTGTGTTGGCCTTTTGTACGCAGAATTTATTCGCCGCCGGGTAATTGATGGTTATCCCGGTGTTTGAAGTGGCGCTTATCATTTTATTTTGTATGCTCATGCCGCGTTTAAACTTCTCATAGCAACTGTAATGCAGAATATTGTCGAAAAAGTGGCCTTGGGCGTCCTGGAAACTTCCGTTTATTAGGTTGGTATTTTTTGTCAAGCTGTAGGCTGGGATTTTAAAGCTATCGTTGTTGCCTGGCCCTGGGACTATGGATATCTTGATTAGTGTCCCGTCCGGTATTTCTTTTGTGTAAACTTCGGGGGCGCTGCAACTGACCAGATTCGATTGTACATTCGTGATAGCTGTTTCAACGGTTCGTTGGATCACCATGTCCATCCCGGTTGTCTGGTTGATCTCATTCCAGCTGAAACGACAACTGCATGGTTTTGACGTGACCTCTTTTTTGCCGTCAGCGTTATTACAGTGGTTGGTGATGGGTTCTTTTGATTCGCCTGCCTCGAAAAAGACCGTGGTCATCGGAGCACTGTCGTCGTCTGATTCGGCTGTGAGCGGTATGGTGATGTTTGAAATCCTGTAGTCACTGGTGCGCGGTCCGGTGTCATCCGTGATGATTGCTTTTTCGTTTAGTTTGATCTTGGATCCTTTGTTGTAACATGAGGACAAGGCACATGAGGATAATGCAATGAACGCTGTTGCTATCATGGTTATGGTTGTTTTAAACGAGCTAAGCTTGGCCATTGTCATCCTCTTTTATCAGTCCTGTGGTTGATCCGGTTGAAGCGCGCAAACCGGAAATACACCCGGCCTGTTTTGATCATTGGCAGGAGGATCGCCGTTTTCGCTGACGTCATGTAGTTTTATGCCGTAGTTGATCTTATTACCTTCAGAATGGTCCCCTGAGGTTTTAAACCTGTATGGCCTGTATATATCCCCGGCTGAATATGATGATTTTGCCATATCTGCTGCCATGATATCCGGTGGAGAAACCACGAATAAAAAGTCATAGCGTGCGCTTGATCCATCAAGGTCTATATCCAGTAATTCGCTATAATCATGCGGAATTTTCTTTGTGCACAGGTTTAGCGGATTGATGGCTCTGTTGCCGCTCTTGCTGCCACAGTTGTATAAGGAGTTAATGTAGGCCTGTTCCCAGACATCGGTTCCTGCCGCGAAATTTTCATAATAACCGCTGAATTGTGACGTGTCTTCTTTTGTGGTGCAGCCCGGGGCATGTTTCCTGCCTTCATCATCATTGCAAGGCGCGAAGGTTTTGTTTGGGTTATCAAAATCAAAACACATGTTTAAATCACCGGTATTAGTGTCATTGCTTGTGGCATACGTGAAAACCCGAGCCGCAAGCGAAGCATTGTCATTGATATCGGTTATGGCCTTGCTGTCTTTACAGCTTTTGAAAGCGTCTCTTTCGCCCACCTCTGGATCGATATATTTACCTGGATTGCAGCTTATAGAAGCGATTTTTCTCATCATATTGCTGGAGCGAAAATAACGGGACGGTAAATCCGCGCGGAAGAGCCATACTTTTACCCAGTGGAAGCCTGATGGGATACTGATATCGTTTGGGCATTTTTCTTTCTTGTAGCCGTATGGTATCGGGCTTGCGCCGTAGCCGATAGGTGGAGGTGAGCCCGAGGTTCTTGTATTTACTGTTGGTGCTATATATGCGTTCAGCGGGACTTTAAATATTCCTCCTTTTGAACGCGAAAGGTAAAATGTAGAGCGATCAAACTTGCTCCCCGTTGGAGGATAGATGAGGTTACTGCCTGCATTATCGGCATGTACGCTGTAAACAGTCAGGTCTATTCCTGCGCTCGTGTCGTTTGGTATTGCTGGGCAGTTCCAGTCCTTTATATTTTCGGCAGGGGCTGAAGCATAAGCCGCTATGGCAGCACCCATGTTTGTAGTGTAAAAATTCAGTGGCCACGACAGGCGTGGATCTTCTGATTGGACCGGATCATAAATACTTTTATCAAATATATACGGTATGGTGATTATGTCTTTGCATTGGTATCGCTGCGCTCTTAGAAAATTTTGAGGGCTGGCCAGGTCTGCGGCTATCCCGCTGTTGCTTGTGAAGTATGTTATTTCGTTTGAATACATATCAGCCTTAGTGAGATGGATTTTGATTTTTAGGTACGTGATGTCCGATGGGACCTCGTCGTACTTGCATCTAATCATATTTGATTCACGGTAAACCGTTGGTACGTCAAATGATTCGGTATACCCGTTTGATCTCACATAGGTGTATGTGCAATTGCACGTGGTCTGTCCTGATGATGGTGATCCCGTGGATGTATCTGCCGACGAGCAATAGTGGCTCATGGCACCGGTCCCGTCACCGATTAGATCAAGAGTTCCGCTGGGGTCTAGTTGGTTTTTGACTACTTTAAATAAGGTAAGGGTGGATGAGTTACCAAGGCTTTTTGTATTTGGCAGCGCACTTATGTCGATATTGCTTGTTGTGTTGTTGTTTGGTTTTTTAGAATTGTTGTTGAGGCACGACGCTAAAAACGGCAGGCAACAAGCTGTTGCTGCTGTCATGATAATCATGCTCTTTAAAGGACGTACCTCACTCAAGAAAATATCCCCCCCCATTATGCAATATCTCTATTGGTGTTATAGGATTGCTGCAAAGTTTGTACTGACATCCGGAAAGCCAAATGAAATCAACAAATGTTGCTGCTTCGTCTTGTGTATTATTATATGACTTGTGTGTAATTAATTTACAGGCCGATGGCGGCGGCGCTGTAATATTCGATAAGTATTTAGAAAACATGGCTATATGGAGCTGGTTTTGTTTTTGTATAAACAATAAACGATGTGTATTTATTGATCGGTACAGGTTCGCGGATTTGCTGATGTATCTAGACCTGCGTTTGGCCTCGGCATGTGTCATATGTGACCTATCCTAAAGAGTGTTGCTTTTACTCCCTTACTTTATATAAATCGGGACATTTTTAAAAAAGTTGATAATAAAAGTATACTACAAAGAATTTAAAGATGGGGTAACGATAACTTATGAATATCAATAATACTTCTTTGACTCATTAAGAAATTTTTCAATCTCCGAATTGCGAATATTATGCGGCGCAATATCGTTCATATATTTTTGTATGGCTTCTATCATGGGCTTTGCCGTGGAGGCCCAGTTATGTAGTCGCCGTTCAGAAGCGCTTCGTGCAGTTAAAAGTGTAACTCCTGCAAGGTGATAATACGTGTCATACACGGCTGGCTGAACAGATAACTTTGCCACGAGAAGTGCCTGAGTATCGGCAAGTAGTTCGAGCGAAGAAGAATGAGAAAGCGTCTCAAGCTGGTTAAGTTTTACGTTCTCCAGCCGGTGGTCTATCCATGCTTGGCCCTGGCTTAGATCTGCAGAAACTCTCAGGCTGCGTATCGAATGCTGCAGCAGGTTTTCTGCGCTTTCGCCGTCTGAATTTTTAAATGAATTAAGGATAAAGGTCTGATGGGCGCCGTTTTCAGTGATTATTGTAAACCTGCTCTGGAATCTTGAGATGTTTTCACCGCGAATATAAAAGCCCTGGACCTGTTCGTTTCTTAGGAGTGCTTTGTTGCCTACCTCAAACCATTTCAGCGTCCATTGCCTGGGATGTATCCTGTTTATTTCGTCTATGTGGCGGCTGAGAACCGCCTCCCTGATGCGCAGGCAATCCATCGCTCCTGGTTTTTTGTCCATGCCTGGTACTTTGCCGAAGATCGGGGACATCAGGCATTGTCTTATGTCATTTCGGCTGGTGTATTTGACTGGTGTCTTTGGGCCCTCGAGTGTGAGCTTGATGTCGGGTTCTAACCAACGAGCCGTTATGTGACCGATGAATCTTGATGGTGGGCCCTTTTCATAAGGCAATGAATAAAACACCGGTTGCCCTTTAAATTTCTTTGGCCATGCTCCTAGGGAGTAAAAAAATGGCACATTAATCCAATTAGGAGCATCATCTGTTGTCGGGAAAAAGGCCGTGAACTCCAATTTTTCTGCCATTACCCATGTTGGATTTCTTGCATAAAGGTCTTTTACCGCGAAAGCGCATATCGCCCAGATAACTATCGTGGCGGTGGCATTTGTCAGTGTGGTGTAAAGATCAAGACGTTCAATTTGATAAAATCTGTTTTTTACTCTTTCAGTGACAATGTCAAACCAGCCGGCTTGGGTGCTTGTTGCGGAAAAGACTTTCAGGCGCCAGACAAGTCCTCCGATCGTTCTACCGAATAAGGCTTTTTGTAGGAACCATAAAACTGAAAGTTCAAGAATAACTGCCGGCATCCACCACCAGCGTGGGGCGGTTGGCAGATGCAAGAGACGCAGTGTAAGGCAGAAAAGCAGTATGGCGGTGCCGAGATCCGTCAAAAATGCAACGGTTTCAAGAGCTATGGATGGAGGTTTTCTGTAGGCTGTATGGCCAGAAACGTGACTTTGCAGGATCTGAACATTAGTGCTCATTTGACTCCCACTTTATTGAGGTTACACTAAAAGTACGGTGCTGCCTATGATTAAGCTGACGAGGCTGAACTCGAAGGAGTTTGTTCTCAATAGTGATCTTATCAAGTTTATTGAATCTACTCCGGACACGATCATATCGCTAACTACTGGAGAAAAAATAATGGTGCGTGAAAGTGTTGAGGAGGTCGTGCAGGCCACCATCCGCTACAGGAGGTCTTTGTCGCTGCCAGGAAGTACGCCGGATAATGCACCTGGGGTCATGTAAGGAGGGAAGATGGATTTAGCCTCAATAATTGGTACCTTTCTCGGGATCGCTTCTGTTGTAGGCGGTCAGGTTCTTGAAGGCGGACATATAGGCCAAATAGTCCAAGGCACTGCTGCACTGATAGTGTTCGGCGGCACGTTCGGTGCGATGCTGGTTTCTTTCCCCACCCAAGACATCGTGAAAGCTTTTAAAATGATCCCCTCGATTTACAGCAATGTGAATCTTGATGTCAGGCCTGTCATTGACGAGATAATTAAAATAGCCACGATTGCCCGCAAGGAAGGCGTGCTTGCCGTTGAAGGCCAGCAGCAGTCTATACAGAATCCGCTTTTCAAAAAAAGTATCAAATATGTGATCGACGGTTTCGAGCCCAACACCGTCAAGGAAATCATCGACACGGAGATCTCCCTCGTGTTCGAAGAAGAGGAGCAGGCTGGTAAAGTCTTTGAAGGCGCTGGCGGATATTCGCCTACAATCGGTATTATTGGCGCGGTTTTGGGATTGATTCACGTCATGTCCATGCTCAATGATCCATCCAAGATTGGCGATGGTATCGCGGTTGCGTTCGTTGCCACTGTCTATGGTGTTGGTATCGCGAACCTGATTCTGATTCCCTGGGGTACCAAGCTTAAAAGAAAAGCCGCACAGAGGATGATGACCAAGGAAGTGGTAAAGCTTGGCGTGGTAGGGATTCAGGAAGGCCTTAACCCGCATTTTCTACAGGAAAAACTTGAAATCTTCGTGGAAGAGCACATGCGCCGTAACACGGAAGGTTCAGAGAAGAAATGAAGAAAAAACATCCCGAGCACGTGAACCTGGAAAGATGGCTGGTTTCGTATGCTGACTTCATCACGCTGCTTTTTGCTTTTTTTGTCGTCATGTATGCGCTTTCGCAAGCTGATATGGCCAAGTTCAAACAAGTCGCGGCCAGCTTGAAGGCAGCGTTTTCTGGTGGTGGGCCTTCTGGGATGATTGATATTGGCGGCAGCACAGGAGGCAATACCGTCAATCCACTCGAGAACCTGGAGGCGCCAGGAGGTAGAGTGATGGATCTTCCTGCTGGTAAAACAAATACAGCTGCTGATCCGGACCCGGCTTTACGTGAAGTTAAGGAACTCCTGGAAGAGACCATAAGCCTTGAAGCCGGTGTAAGCGACGTGGCTGAAAAAGTCCGCATGGAGTACGACAGCCGCGGACTTGTGATCAAGCTCGCGGCGGATGATTTTTTCGACCATGGCCAAGTGGAACCTGATAGGGATCTGTTGCCGCTTTTCGACAGGATAGGTCGGGTGATAGCAAGGGGCAAGCAGTTGTTCCGCATTGAAGGCCACATAGATGCTACAGAGATTGATGTTAAGGGTTATACAAGCGGATGGGAGCTCTCCACCGCGCGCGCGGCCTGGCTGGCCCGATATTGGATGAAGCGCTTTAACATGGATCCACAACGCGTTGGTGTTGCCGGATATTCACATTACCGCCCGCTTAGCTCGCGCAATGACGAGTGGGGGCGCGCAAGAAACCGCAGGGTCGAGATTGTGATCCTGAACAACCGCTACGAATCGAACTGATATTTTTTCTGTTGCCTAAATAGTTGGTCTTGATAGTGGTTTCACATGCCTAAAAAGACCACGCGTGAAAATCTCCTGGCAAGATCCTTGGAATTGTACCACTTGCCTTTCATGGAACTTTTGTACAAAGCTCACCAGGTTCACAGATCTAACCATGATCCTGGCCGAATCCAGCTCTGTTCACTTATATCGATAAAAACCGGCGGTTGTTCCGAGGATTGTAGTTATTGTTCGCAGTCAGCTCATTACAAAACAGACGTCAAGCGCAGCGCGCTTATGTCCGTTGATGAAGTGCGAGCCCACGTGCGTGATGCTAAAAAGAACGGTGCTCAGCGAGTGTGTCTTGGTGCCGCGTGGAAGGGGCCGGGCAGCAGCGCAGATTTCGAGCGCGTGCTTGATATTATAAAATCCGTTAAGGCGGAAGGGGTCGAGGTATGCGTCACACTCGGAATGCTTAGCGCTGAACAGGCTAGGCGCCTTAAGTCAGCGGGTCTTGATATTTATAATCATAATCTTGATACCAGCAGGGAGTATTACAGCAATGTGGTGAATACGCATTCATATGATGACAGGCTTAATACGCTCAGGAATATCGCGGATGCCGGGATTCGTGCCTGTTGTGGCGGGATTATCGGGATGGGTGAGAGTCTCGAGGATAGATGTAAAATGCTCGTTGAGCTTGCAAGCCTTGACCCGCAGCCCGAGTCGGTCCCGATAAACATGCTCGTGCCGGTGGATGGCACCCCATTTGGGAATTTGGAACAAATAGTGTCATTAGAGCTTGTCCGGACGATAGCTATAGCCAGGATTCTAATGCCTAAGCCCAGGATTAGATTATCAGCTGGCAGGGATATGCTAGCTAAGGAGGCGCAAATCCTGGCTTTTTTTGCCGGAGCAAATTCAATTTTTCTTGGAGAAAAGCTACTGACTCAGGCTAATCAGTCTATTGAAAATGATAAATATTTATTGTCAGAGTTAGGAGTAGTTTAGATTTTTAATACCCCCCCAACAGTTTTTTGCTTATATTATGTTGCATTGCATTGCATTGCATCATAACACAATGGTAACCGTTATAGTGGCTTTAGCCAGAGGATAGTAAATGCGAGACCGCCTCTTTAGCATTATGTTATTTGTATTGTTGGGTTTTCACCGTGCTGCTGACTGCAGTGTTATCAGCAGCGTGGAACCTAAGGTCCTCGGTCGTGATAACCCCACCACATCTGCGGCATTTTCATTTGCGACAATGGATTATCTTGGTTCGTATGGGCATACCGATGGTTCTTTTTTATCTTTTTTCGAGGCTGACCTTAAAGTTTCAAAAATGGGCCGCATAATTGAAGCCGTCAGCCAGGCCGAAATATTGCTCACGCTTAACACCGATAGTTACCGGTCTTTTGAAGTGCCACAGGCCTATATCGCCACATCAGATGATCTTGGTCGTGGCAAGGTTGTTTTAGGTAGAAAATTCGAACCATGGAGCCATCTTGATGAGAATTGGAATCTTGGAGTATGGCAGCCGCTTTTTAGGTGGGATTTCCTTGCGCCTGATAGAGTGGGGCTCTCGGGCATTTTTCTTAATCTTAAACTAGATAGCGTAAGACTTGTTGCGTTTGGTTCACCGTTTTTTATCCCGGATCGTGGGCTCCCGATGGACCTAAGAGATGGAGCGGTTAGGCCGGACCTGCCATGGGCGATCGTGCCGCCAGAAAGGGTCAGGTTGCTTAACGTATATACGCCTGTCCGTTACAACGTTATTGTTCCGCCGGTTAATGAAATCGTTAACAAACCTAGTGGCTCTTTATTGGCTCATTTTGGGAATGAGAAAGGCATTCAGGCGTCGGTGGGTTATGGTTACAAGCCAATGAATCAATTGCTCCTTGGCTATGACCCTTATCTGGATGTTTCAACGCCGGATTCACCGCAGACGGTAGTTCAACTATATCCCAGGGTTCTTTACCATCATGTAGGTTCGGTTGATGCAGGATACAAAGGCGAATTTGCGGAAGGATTATTATCTTTCCTGGTAGAACAGCCTATCCGTGATGAGACTCCACGTACGTGGATGACGCAGGAAGTGCTCCCGTCTTACGCAATAAGCCCATCAATGGATCTTAGCGTGGTTGGAGCAGGGCTTGATTCGATGCGCTCTACGCGCTTGTCGTTTTCATATATCAAACAATGGGGAGGCAACGCACCAGATGCCGGTCCTAAGGAGTTGACCCATGAGGGTGTAAACACGTTTGAATCTCGTTATCCTTTCCAGGAAGCAGTTAAGATCGGGATTCATAGCCCTGTTTTCGAAAAGGGCCGA
>ERZ1292640.1687-Hain-H43-02um-R1-1687-length-18124-cov-8_pt1 | contig 18124 bp, 29 predicted proteins | sample MGYA00564404_ERZ1292640 | MGnify/ENA primary metagenome ERZ1292640 (study PRJEB36523, sample SAMEA6512636) | groundwater metagenome | collected 2019-01-08 | study: AquaDiva: Metagenomics assemblies of 32 groundwater samples
CTGCTGCAGCATCCTCACTGCAGGAGCAGGCCAGCGGGCTCAGCCAGGTGGTCAGCGCCTTCAAACTGAACCAGCAACAACACCGCGGTCAGGGCGATTCAGCGCGGCGCACAAGCCACAACCACCCGCGTGAGACACCCAGGCAACCGCCCCGCGCCAGACATGCCGTAGCTGCCCCCGTGCAGCGCCAGTTGAGCCATGCGGGCGCCCTCGCCACCGCCGATGGGAACTGGGAAACGTTTTAAGTACTTCGCTGCATTTGGGGAACCCGCAAGGATCTACCCCGGCACGACCGACGCGCCGTTCTCAGGAAGGCCGGCTATTTCTCGACCGGATTCGCCAACAACCAATTCGCCGGATAAGCCCGCATGAACTCCCGGGCTTTCTCAGGCCGGGCGCTGAGCCAGGCATCGGCCGCGCCCTCGTTCAAGATCGCCACCATGCGTTTTTCGTTGCCGGGCTGCTGGTAGCGGCTCATCAGGGCGTGGCTGTTGGCGTTGACCGTGAGCAGGGTGTAGCTGACGATGACTTCGCCATCGGCGCCCGTCCAGCTTTCCCACAAGCCCGCCACCCCCATGGGTTTGCCGTCCACGCGCGCAATGCGGGTGGGTACGGCCTTGCCGCTGCGCCAGTCGTCTTCCACGAAGGCCATCATCGGCACGATGCAGCGCTGCCCGGCCAGCCAGGCGTCGCGGAAGTTGTTGGAGGTGGTCACGGTTTCCGAGCGGGCGTTGACCAGCTTGGTCGAACGCAGCTTGGCGTCGGACGCCGACTTGACCCAGCGCGGCACCAGGCCGAATTGACCGGCCACCAGCTCACGCACCGGCGCCTCGCGCGCGGGCTTGTCGGCGTCTGCGGCCTCTGCAACCTCCTCGATCTCTTCGCTTTCCGGCGCCCCTGCGGCCAGGGCCGCCCGGATGAACACACCCGGCTGGCGCGGCCACACCTTGCGCCCCACCGGTGAGGCGGGGGCTGCCACATGGAAGGCCTCGGGGTAAAGCGTGGCGGGGTGAAGGCTCTCGTATTGGGTACTCATGCGCTGATGCTATCGCAGTGCAGCCAGCGGGCGCTGCATGGCGGCCCCGCAAGTCGCGTCTTTCGCCGACACACAAGGCGCGTCTGCGCGCGTAATATGTTTTCTGCGGTCTCACTCGCGACCGTTCAACCCATCCATCCAGGAGATTGCCATGCCCCAGTTCGCCATGATTACCGGTGACGTGACTTACACACCGGGTGACGGTGCGCCCATCACGATTCCGAAGGTGCGCGTGGAAGTTGCGCTGTCTTTCGACAGCGCCACCCTGAGCTGGGAAGATGCGCCGGGCATCGCCGGCCTGACGGCCATTCCCATCACCCAGTTTGACGACTATGTGGAAGACGGCAAGATCACCTGGATAAAGGAATAAACCAGCAAGCCCCCCCCTCCGCATCGTGCCCACCCGCCCTATTCACCCCGCCCCCGCGCCTTCCCACGCGCTTTTTAGCCGCCGCTGCGCCCTGCTGGCCGGCATGGGTTTGCTGGCCTGGCCGGCCGCGCGCATTGCCGCCGCGCCAGCTTCGCCGTCGCCGTCCTCCTCCGGCGTCTGGCCGCGCGCGCTGGCCGTGCCCGGCGGCATTGCCCGGCTCTCGCTGGGCCCGGCGGCGGCGCGGCCGAAAGCGCATCTGCTGCACGCCGATGGCGACATCCCCTTGCTGGTGGTGGGCGACGTGATCGAGTGGACGGCGCTGGTGGGCATTGCGTTGTCGGCCGCGCCCGGCGAGGCGAGCATTGCCGTGCAGGCGCCCGAAGGCGGCCAACGGCAGGTGGGCTATACGGTGGCGCCCAAGCACTACAGCGAGCAGCAGCTCAAGGTCTCGCCGCGCACGGTGGACCTGTCGCCGGAAGACCTGGCGCGTTACGAGCGTGAGCGTGCGCACCAGGCGATGGTGATGGCCACCTTCAGCCAGCCGCTGCCGCAGGCCCTGCGCATGCAGGTGCCCACGCCGGGGCGGCGCTCCAGCTCGTTCGGGCTGCGGCGCGTGTTCAACGGGCAGGCGCGCAGCCCGCACAGCGGCATGGACATCGCGGCCGGCACGGGCACACCCGTGCTGGCGCCGCTGCCAAGCCGGGTGATCGACACCGGCGACTACTTTTTCAACGGCAACACGGTCTGGCTGGACCACGGCGGCGGGCTGCTGAGCATGGTCTGCCACCTGAGCGCCATCGACGTGCAGTTGGGCGATGTGCTGAAAACCGGCGAACGTGTGGGCGCGGTGGGTGCCACCGGCCGCGTCACGGGGCCGCACCTGCACTGGGGCGTGATGCTGAACCGCACCATGGTGGATCCGGCGCTGTTTCTGGCCGCCTGAGGCGCGGCGCCGCCGGCGATGCCGGCTTGCGCTCAGCCCTCGGTATTTACATGCCAAATTGGCCTCCAGCCCAATAGCTGCGTGCGCTGGCAGCTCCTGAAAGCGTAGCAAATTCCCCTCCTGGAGCCAGTCGCTGCTGGTTCTGGATGCCCGCCCCTAGCCCATTAGGTCGCAAACACTAGGGGAAACCCGCATGATTGGGACATTGTTGAACCACTTTCCAAGGAAACACCATGAGCGCCAAAAACCTGTCTACCGTTGCTGCTGACCTGATCGAGTCTTACGGCAACACCGCCAAAAACGTGATCGATGCCTACCGCGCCGGCGGCGAGCGTGTGGTCAGCGAGCTGGAGCAGCGCTGGAACCGCGCGCTGAAAGAGTCGCGCTCGGAGCTGAGCGCCGAAGTCGCCAAAAACGCCACGGCTGCCCAGCTGGCCTTCAGCGCGCTGTACAGCAAGGGCCTGACCCTGAGCTCCGACGGCGCGCAGCAGGTGGTGAGCCAGCTGGTGAAGCTGGCCGAAACCGGCGTCGAGCGCGCCGCCGCCAACGCCGCGCTGTTTGAAGAAAAAACCGGCGTGAACACGCTGACGACCCTTGCCACAGCGACCGCACCCGGCGCCCTGGCGCTGAGCAAGCTGGCCGCGCAGATCGAGCAGAAAACCGCCGACCTGGCCGGCAAGATCGCCGGTGACGAAGCCACGACCGTCAAGGCCAAACGCAGCTCGGCCTTCAGCCAGCGGCGCGCTGCCAAAGCCGCCTGATACGGTTTTAGTAAAGAAAAGTGGCACCAGCCCTTGAGGGGCGGGCGCCACCAGCTATCAAAGATATAGCATTTGACGCCCGGGAAAGCAGCCGCCTTCCTGGGCGTCAGTCCTTCCCGTCCTGTCAGTTCTTCTCCATCGCCAGCTTGAAGCGGCCCAGCGCCTGGTCCCACTGGCGGGCAATCAGCTCCAGCGTGCGGCGCGCTTCGTCCAGCTGCTGCGGCTCGAACTGCCACAGCCGTTCGCGGCCAATCTTCAGGTCTTTCACCAGCCCGGCATCGGCTAGCACCTGCAGGTGTTTGGTAACGGCCTGGCGCGTCAGCGCGGTGTTGGCCGTGAGCTGCGCAATGGAAAACACGCCGCCCACACACAGCGCGGCAATCAGCTGCAGCCGCGTCTTGTCGCCCAGCGCAAAAAACACCGGCGCCATGTCGGGCGCGGGCGCTGCCGCCTTGTCAACTCTTGGTTTGGCTGGTGACATGGCGGGCAATGTTGTCGAGCTGATGCGGCCAGCCGTTGCTGACGCCGCGGAAGGCTTCCATGCGGCGCGCGGGCGGCACCTTGTCAAAGCCGGTTTCGGTCACCGTCAGCAGCGTGCCGTCGGCTGCGTCTTTCAGGGTGAAGGTCACCAGCGTGCGCTCTTCCTTTGAATAGTCCACCCCCGCGTCGACCGCATGGGGGTGCCAGCGGTAACTCATCAGGGTTTCGGGCTCGACGCGGTCGATCACCACGTCGAACACCACATGTTCATAACCCTGGATGGTGATGGGCCCCTGCACACGCTGGCCGGGCTCAAAACGTTTGCCGGTGAGTTTGGCGCCAAACCATTTGCCGTATTCCTCGGCGTTGGTGAGTGAATGCCACACCTTGTTGCGCGGGGCCTTGATGTGGATGCTGCGTTCGACGCGGTCGGTGCTGCTGTCGGTGGTCATGAGTGAACTCCTGTCAGTGAATGTTAGCGGGGTCTGCGGGGCTTGTGTTCAGGCCGAGCAGCTCGTTACTTCCGGAACGAAAGGCGCACCCTGCCCGTTCTCGACCAGGCTTTGCAGGCTGCCAAGGTACTGGTTCCAGCCGCGTTCGCAGACCGCAAAACATTCGAAGTCCGGCGTGAGGCCGATATGTTCAAAGTCCAGCAGGGTCTTGCCGCCGGGCTGTGGCGTAAGCCGGAAAACGATGTCGGTGCCCACCCATTCGTCTTTGCGCTTGAAGGCGTCGACGTTGATCAGGGCCTCCACACAATGCCAGCGCACTTCACGCCCGGGCTCCAGGCTGTTGATCTGCATGACCTTGTGGTGTTCGCCAAAACGGAAGGTTGCTTTGCCGCCCACGGTGGTGGCGACGTCGCAGCTCTGCGTCCACCAGCTGCGCAGGCCGTGCTGCGTGGCCACGGCCTGGTAAACGGCGGCGGGTGAAGCGGCCAGCAGAAGCTGGCGGTGGTAGTGGTTCATGAAAAAGCTCCTTGCAGATAAATAGGCAACCATATTGTTGCGTTTATATTCTGAACCAGTTTGACAAAACATGCAACCAATTAGCTGCATTATTCAAAACTGCATCACCGGCACCCCGCGTGCGGATAATGCGCAGATGAGCACACCGCCCCCACATCCTCGCACTCAGGCACTCCCCCAGGTTCTGGCTTTTGATGTTTTTGGCACCGTGGTGGACTGGCACAGCGGCATCGCGCGCGAAGTACAGGCCCTGCGCCCCGCTGTGGACGGCGCCGCGTTTGCGCTGGCCTGGCGCGCCGGTTACCAGCCGGCCATGCGCCGCGTGATGTCGGGTGAGCTGGGCTGGACACTGATTGACGACCTGCACCGGCTGATCCTCGACGGCATCCTCGGCCAGTTCGGCCTGACCGATCTGAGCGAGGCGCAAAAGCAGCACCTGAACAAGGCCTGGCACCGGCTGGACCCGTGGCCCGATGTGGTGGAGGGACTGACGCGGCTCAAATCGCGCTTCACGATCTGCACGCTGTCCAACGGCAACATCGGCCTGCTCACCCACATGGCCAAACGCGCGGCCCTGCCGTGGGACTGCATCCTGTCGGCCGAAGTCTTTCGCGCCTACAAGCCCGACCCGGCCACCTACCTGGGCGTGGCCAGGGTGTTTGACCTGGCCCCTGCCGACGTGATGCTGGTGGCCGCCCACCAGGACGACCTGGCCGCCGCCCGCGCCTGCGGCCTGCAGACCGCCTACATCGAACGGCCGGCCGAGTTCGGCGCGGCGCAACCCAAGGACGTGTCGCCCGACCCCGCCAACACCTGGCACGCGAAAGACCTGCTGGCCCTGGCGGAGCAGCTGGGGTGCTGAGGCCGGAGGCACCGATGGCGAACCCCGCATGGCAGCATTCAGCAGCGAGAAAACCCGCGCTCACGGATAATTCTTTCCCATGAATCTTTCACTTTCCCTCTTCCCCCTGGGCTGGCAGCACTACCTGCTGGGCGGTCTCATCATTGGCCTGGGCACGGCGCTGCTGTTCGTGCTGACGGGTCGCATAGGCGGCATGAGCACGGTGTTTTCCAGCACCTGGTCTTACGTGCTGCGCCGGCCGTTTTTCCAGCAGGCGCGGTTTGTCGAGTCGCGCGGCTGGCGGCTGGTGTATGCAGCCGGGCTGATCCTCGGCGCGCTGGTCTGGTGGCTGGGCTTTGCCGGCAGCAAGCCGGAAGCCACGGCGGTGCCGGTGTGGCAGTTGCTGGTGGGCGGCTTCTTCGTGGGTTACGGCGCGCGGCTGGGTAACGGCTGCACCTCGGGCCACGGCATCTGCGGGCTGGGCTCGCTGCAAGTGCCCTCCCTGATGGCGGTGCTGACCTTCATGGCGACCGCCTTCCTGACGGCCAACCTGGCGGCAAGGTGGCTGGCATGAGCGCCGCACGCGGCCTGGCCACGCTGGCAGCGGGCGCCCTGTTTGGCTTCGGCCTGTCGTACTCGACCATGATTCGGCCCGAGGTGGTGCTGAGCTTTCTGCGCTTTGAAGACTTCGGGCTCATGCTGGTGATGGGCGGCGCCGTCGTGGTGGTGGCGCTGGTCTACAAGCTGGCGCCCCGGATGCTGGCCCGGCCGCTGCTGGGCGACCATTTCCACACCCACCCCAGCGCCTGGAACCGCGACACCGCAGTGGGCGCGGCGCTGTTCGGCGTGGGCTGGGGCCTGTGCGGCGTGTGCCCCGGCCCGGCCATTGCGGGCCTGGGCGCGGGCAACTGGGACCTGCTCTGGGCGCTGGCCGGCATAACGCTGGGCGCGCTGGTGCAGGGACTGCGGGCCAAGTGAACGACAGCCCTGCCCGCCTGATCCTTTTCAACAAGCCTTATGGCGTGCTGAGCCAGTTCACGCCGGAAGGACGCTGGCGCGGGCTCAAGGACTTCATTGCGATCCCGGACGTGTACGTGGCCGGCCGGCTCGATGCCGACAGCGAAGGCCTGCTGCTGCTGACCGACAACGGCCGGCTGCAGGCCCGCATCAGCGACCCGCGCTTCAAGATGGAAAAAACCTACTGGGTGCAGGTCGAAGGCGTACCCGACGAGGCCGCGCTGCAGGCGCTGCGTGCAGGCGTGCAGCTCAAGGACGGCCTCACACTGCCGGCCAAAGCCCGCCTCTTGGCGCCACCGCCCGAGGTGTGGGAACGCGAGCCGCCGATACGCACGCGGCAAGCCATTCCCACCGCCTGGATCGAGCTGGTGATTCGCGAAGGCCGCAACCGCCAGGTGCGGCGCATGACGGCGGCCACGGGTTTTCCGACGCTGCGCCTGATCCGCGCCGCGATCGGGCCCTACACCCTGGATGGCCTGGCGCCGGGAAGCTGGCGGGAACTGAAACCGGAGACCGACCATGACGATGCCTGAAGACGAAACGCTACAGCCAACGGCCGGCGCGTCCTGGTACGACCGCCATATCCTGCCGCGCGCGCTGGACTTTGCCTGCGGCCTGCCGATGCTGGGCCGCCAGCGCCAGCTGGTGGTGCCGCTGGCACGCGGCCGCGTGCTCGAGGTGGGGGTGGGCACGGGGCTGAACATGCCGTATTACGACAAGGCCCGCGTCAGCCGCATCATCGCGCTGGACCCGGCGCTGGAGCTGCACCCGCTGGCGCTTGAGCGCATCGCGCAGGCCGGACTGGACGTGGAGCTGCTGGCGCTGTCGGCCGAGAAAATTCCCCTGCCCGACGCGAGTGTGGACACGGTGCTGATGACCTACACCCTGTGCACCATCCCCGACCCGCTGGCCGCGCTGAAGGAGATGCGCCGCGTGCTCGCGCCCGGCGGGCGGCTGCTGTATTGCGAACATGGCCGCGCGCCCGATGCCTCGGTGCGGCGCTGGCAGGAGCGGCTGCAGCCGCTGTGGGGCAAGGTGGCGGGCGGCTGCCACCTGGGGCGCGACATCCCGGCCCTGCTGCAGGAAGCCGGTTTTGTGCTGCCGGACCTGCACACACGTTACCTGCCCGGGCCGCGGCCCTTCACCTTCCACTACTGGGGCGAGGCCCTGCCCGCCTGAACACTCCCCGGACGCGGCCTGAACTGTCTACTCGGTGTCGCCCATCACCAGGTAACGTTTGACCAGGTCAAAGAAGCTGTCGTAAAACGCGTCGGAGCTGATGGTTTGGCTGCTGACCTTGACCAGCGAGTCGTTGCTGGCACTGAAGGGCAGCGAGACCGATCCGATCGCCCCCACCCCGAGGCTGGCCGAGTTGTTGCTCTTCTTCAAAGCGTAGGTGTCCTGCAGTGCCGTGACAAAACCCAGGCTGACCTTGCCATCGATACTTTCCGGCGCGCACACGACACGAATCGCGATTTGAAGATGCGCCTCGGGTTCGGGCTGGAAACTTTTCTGGGCATCCACCAGGTCTTTTCTGGCGGTGTTGATGAGGTAGCCCTGGCTCAGCAGCGCGCGCCGCGAGGCCTCGCAGGTCTGCGCGGGCGTGGCGTCGAACATGCGCGAGTAGGTGGCGGTGGATGCAAACTGCTCCTGCAAGGGAAACTGCTTGATCGGGGCTGCGCAGCCTGCCAGCAGGCCGGCAAGTGCCCACAGGCCAAGCCGGCCCGCAGGTGGGAAACGCATGCAAAACAGGTTCAAAGCCGGTACTCCTTGGCATCAGTCTAAACGACGGAGTTGCGCGCTGCCGCCTCGGGCTGGTGTATCGCGTCGCCGGTGTTCGCAACCCGCACGCAGGCAGGCTACGGGGCAGGGCCGCGGCGGCCCTGCTGCAACACCAGGTCGTGCAGAGAAACCGATGCCAGGAATTGCGCCATCTCGCGTTCAAGATCGACACACCAGTCGCTGGCAATCCGCTGACCCGCAGGAGAGTCGGGGCTGGACGGCTGGGCTGCGGCGCGGGTGCACGGAGGCTCCGATTCGTCAACGGCGTACACGATATCGGCCACGGTAATGTCAGCGGCGCTGCAGGCCAGGCCATAACCGCCGCCTGGCCCCCGCGTGCTGCGCACCAGACCGCGCCGACGCAGCCGTGCGAACAGCGACTCGAGATACGTCAGTGAGATCTTCTGCCGTGCGCCGATAGTGGCCAGCGCAATCGGTTTCTGATCGGTGCGAAGGGCCAAATCCAGCATAGCGATCACGGCCAGACGGCCTTGGGTGGCGATTTGCATCATGCACTTTCAGTTGTTGTTTCCAGAATCAGAACTTCTCGGGGCGCAAGACGACGACCTCGCCAACGTACATCACCATGGAGTAGTTGTCGTAGTAGCGCTCGCGCAGTGCGGTGCAGATGGCCTGGGCCGTGTCGGCGTCGCAGAGCACTTCGAGGCGGATGTTGGCGTGCGGCGCCCAGGTGGCGTCGCGCATGCCGCGTCCGCCCTTGCCGCGTGCATCGGTGATGGTGTAGCCACGCGCACCGAGGTTTTCGATGTCGTGCACGAGCGTGTCCTCAAGGGCGGACTCGGTCACGATGGTGAGCAGTTTGCGGGTAGTCAATTCCATGGCGTCAGGCTCCGACGTGATGAAGGTGCTGGGCAAGCCGGTGGTAAAGCGGAATGCCCACCACGAGGTTGAACGGGAAAGTGATGCCGAGCGCCGCACCGATCGACAGCGCCGGATTGGCCTGGGGCACGGCGATACGCATGGCCGCCGGCGCAGCGATGTAGGAGGCGCTCGCGTACAGCGTGGCCAGCAGCGTGACGCCGCCCACAGACAGCCCGAGCAGCATGCCGGTGACCAGGCCCAGGCCTGCGGCCGCCAGCGGCATGAGGACGGCAAATGCGACCAGGAAAAAGCCCGCCCGCCGCAGGTCGCCAAAACGCCTGGCAACCACCAGCCCCATCTCCAGCAGGAAGAAAGCAAGCAGTCCCTTGAACAGGTCGAAGAACAGGCGGTCGAGCGGCGCGATGCCGCCCGGCCCGGCCACCCAGCCTATCACCAGCCCACCGATCAGCAACACGATGCTTTTGCCGGCGAAGACCTCGTGTATTACCTGACGCCAGGGGGTGCCTTGCTCGCCGCGCCGCGCCAGCAGCACACCGATCATCAAGGCAGGAAATTCGAGCAACACCAGGAACACGGTCATGTAGCCCTCGGCGGCTTCGCCCAGCCGGGCCAGGTAGCTGGCGCCGACAGCGAAGGTGACCACACTGACCGATCCGTAGTGCGCAGCGATCGATCCCGCATCGGCGCTTGAAAGCTTGCCGACGCCGCGCAGGACCGGAAATGCGACCAGCGGAATCAGGGCGCCCACCACCACCACGGCGAGGGCCGGCAGCACGACATCGAGCAGTGGATAACGCGCCAGCTCGACACCACCCTTCAGGCCGATCGCGAGCAGGAGAAAGATGCTCAAGGCCTCATAGAGGACGCCGGGGATCTTGAGGTCCGAACGCACGAAACCAGCGATCGCGCCGAGCACGAAGAACAGGATGACGGGTTCCACGGAGGGCATCGCCAGCGGCTGTTACCGCACAATCAGCACGGGCAGCCTGGCCAAGTGCACGACCTGGTAGGCCACCGAGCCCAGCAACAGGGATTCGGTGGCGGTCAGCCCGCGGGAGCCGATGGCGATGCCGCGACTGCCCAAGGCATCGGCCAGGCTTGTGATCTCCGGCGCACCCACGCCCATGACCACATGCACGCGCCACGGAACCGACGCCGCGTCCAGCAACTGGCGCGCCTGCGCCGTGGCTGCCCATCCGCGCCGCGGCAGTTCGGTCTCCGCGGCCTCTTTGTTCAGCCAGGGCTGGACATGCACCAGATTAACCCAGGCACCTTTCTCCAGCGTCGCCAGTTCCGCGACCATCGCGACGGCGCGCAACGAGCACGCCGAGCCATCAACCGCCACCAGCCAGCGCGCGCTGCCGTTGTCACCCGTGGCGCCAGCGCCGTGCCAGGTCGTGGCAACGAGCCGGTCCATGTCATCGCGCCGCTCAAGGGCTGGTGCGGGAACGGCGTCTTGTATCGCAGCATCGGTCATGAATCACTCCTGGAAGGTTGGCGGGCAGTCATCTTCAGGCTGAGGACAATGGAAACGAGAATGATGGAGCCCACGATCAACAGCGACCACTGAACCGGCATATGGAACCAGGGCATCGCCAGCATCTTGCCTCCGATAAAGACCAGCACCAGCGCCAGGCCGTACTTGAGCAAATGAAAGCGTTCGGCCATGTCAGCCAACAGAAAGTACAGCGCCCTCAGTCCCATGATGGCGAAGATGTTGGAGGTGAAGACGATGAACGGATCGGTGGTCACCGCAAAAATGGCCGGGATGCTGTCCACGGCAAACACCAGGTCGCTGGCCTCGATCATCATCAGCACCAGGAACATGGGCGTCGCATAACGCAGGCCGTTGATCCGCACAAAGAAGGCCTCGCCATGAAAGCCCGGGGTGATGCGCATGTGGCCGCGCAGCCAGCGCAGCAAGGGGTTCTTCTCCAGATCGGGCTTCTGATCGGCCATGACCAGCATCTTGATCCCGGTCACCACCAGAAAAAAGCCGAACACGTAGAGCACCCAGGCAAACTCCGACACCAGCCAGACGCCGGCCATGATCATCCCGGCGCGCATGACAATCGCGCCGATCACGCCGTACAACAGCACGCGGCGCTGCAACTCCGGCGGAACGGCGAAGTAGGTGAAGATCATCACGAACACAAACATGTTGTCCACCGACAGGGTCTGCTCAATCAGGTAGCCGGTGAAGAACTCCAGGGCCTTGCGGTTGGCGATCTCGCGGCCGGCCGTGCCGTCCAGGTACCACCACAACAAGGCGCCAAACGTCGTGGCCAGCAGCATCCAGGCCACGACCCAGCTTCCGGCCTCCTTGACCGAAACACGGTGGGCCTTGTTACCGCCCAGGACAAACAAGTCCAGGGCAAGCATGACAACGACGAAAGCGATGAAGCCGGCCCACATCGGACCGGTGGCGAAAGATTCAATATTGCTCATGGGCCCCTCCGGACGTGGCATGCGTGGCGAGTCTTCTTCGTAAGGGCGTGGTTGAGGCGCTTGTTTTCATGGGGTGTCAGGTGGTGTTACAGGTCAGCCGGCAAGAAGCCGGGAAGGTTTGGGGCGGCATAACGCCGGGCGACCGCGTCGCAAGTGGCTGGACCCTGCCGCGCGCGGAAATCCTGGCAGGGTGATTCGCGCCATTCGGTCCAACTGAGCCTCATCAGTCGGCCGCCATGCCAAGAACCAGGAGTCCCGCACCCACGCCTGCCGGAATGCCCACACGCTCCAGGCCCGAGGCCGCGTCCCCGGCAATCACCTCCACGGGCACCGTCGTGCGTTCGATCACCTGGTTGGTGACGGAGTCCTCGACCCAGCGAACCAGCGAACTCTTGCGCGCGGTGCCCATCACGATGCGATCGCATCGGAGCCGGCGTGCCGCATCCGCAATGCAAACGGCCCTGTCTCCGACTTCGGTATGGACGGTGTAGGGAATGCCGGAGCGGTCCAGCGCCTGCCGCGCCGGCACGAGCGCCTTTTCGGCCTGCTCTTGATGGAACGCCATCCGGTCCCGCCTGCCGGTGAAACGGGCGACCTCACTCGAAAACGGCCGTTGTATGTTGAGCACGTGGATTTCGAGCGCCCGGTTCTTCATGAATTCCCTCTCGACGTGACGCACGCCGTGCAGCGAATTGGGTGATCCATCGAACGGGACAAGAACTCTTGACATGGCTTTACTCCTTCAGTTGATTGGTTTGACGTGGCGGTATTCAAGGGCCTGTGGGTTCAGGCGAGCCACACTGCAGCAGCCACCAGAACTCCGCTCGCACCGCAAGCGCCCATGCGCTTTGCATCTCGCCTGTTTTCGGAGAGCTGTTCGCGCCAGGCGCATCACAGGATCAAGGCAGCCAGCGCTGCGAAAGGAACGGCGTAGTCACCCATGCTGGCCCCGCATCTCCAGCATCTCGCGTTGCAGTCCCCAATGCTCGGCCCCGGCCTCCAGCACGATCGATTCGCTGTCTGCAACGTTCCCGTCCGCTTCCACCATCGCAACGCACAGACGGATGAGCTTGCGCCGCAGTTCAGGCCGGTCGATCTCCGCCATCAGTTCGGCCAGCGTCCTCGGGTCAATACGACACATGGCGCCCCAGCTGGAATGCGCTGCCGAGAGGAGATCCTCGCAAAGAGTCTGGACCACCGAGTGGAACTCGGCCTGGCCCATTCCGATCTGCGCGGGCACGTCCAGCCGGTCAAAGATGTCGAGTTCTTTTTTGCACAGAATTCCGTCAGCAAGCATGGCAAGCGCAACAATGCGCGCCGCGGCCTGAGGGCTGTTTCGGGGATAACTTCTCATGGGATGTACTTTCTGCTTTGGCAGGGACGTTCAGTCGAAAATTTCGCTGAGCCAGGACTTCTGCCGGCGCGGGTAGCCGCGCTTGCCGTGCCGGTAGTCCGAGTCCACAAAGTCGGGGTGGACCTGCTGCACCTGCTGGACCGGCTGCACAGCAGCAGGCCGCGCGGCGGGTGCCGCGGCGGAAAGGTCCAGCAGCTTGTCGAGCTCTCCGCGGTCCAGCCAGACACCCCGGCACTGGGGGCAGTAGTCAATTTCGACGCCCTGGCGTTCGGACATCAGCAGGGTCGCCTCGGGGCAGACGGGGCATTTCATGGGGTGTTCCTTTCGGGGGTTTTCATACGGCAGCGCTCAGCGCTGGTGAGTGATGGCGCGCGTGCGGGTACGGATGTGGGTGGGGGCGGGCTGCAACTTGCGCAGCAGCGCCCGAACCGCGCGCGACAAGGCGCTTTGCAGCGCCGATCCCCAGTCACGGGTGATCGACGTGATCACCACCGTGCCGGCGCCTTCGGCAGTCAACTCGACCTGGCAACGTTTGTCGATGCCGTCCCGGGCACCTGGCACGTCCGACATCTGCACCCTGGCGCGCGGCGCGAGCCAATCGAGCGGGCGCGTGGCCTGGCGCACCCGGCGCACGGCAAACCCGCGCAGGCGCTCCAGCCAGGGTTCGCGCGATTCAAAAATAATCTCCATGTGGGGCTCCTTCACTGTGGAAGCCTTGACGATACCGCGATGTGCACTTCTTTAAAAGCAGATAATGGCGAAAAAATACTTCTGAAAAACAGAACCATGAGCAAAGACTTCAACTACCGCCATCTCTACTATTTCTGGGTCGTGGCCAAGGAAGGCGGCATGACACGCGCCGCCGACCGTCTGGGCATGGCGGTGCAGACGGTCAGTACGCAGGTACGCGAACTGGAACGCTCGCTCGGTTACGCCCTGCTCAAACCCGAGGGCCGTGGCGTGGCGCTCACCCCCGCCGGCACCGCGGCCATGCGCCAGGCCGAGCAGATTTTCCAGCTCGGCGAACAACTGCCAACCGCGGTGCGCGAGGCTGCCAGCACGCCGACCGTGCGACTGGCGGTGGGCATCTCCGACGGCTTGCCCAAGCTGGCCGTGCGGCGCCTCCTGCAGCCGGTCATGCATGAGCCCAGACTCAGGCTGCTTTGCCACGAGGACGAGTTCGAGGACCTGCTCGGTGACCTGGCGCTGCACCGGCTCGATGTGATCCTGGCGGACCGGCCCGCGCCGCCCAACCCCAACGTCAAGCTCTACAGCCACCCGCTCGCATCATCGCCGCTGGCCTGGTATGCGCCGCCTTCCCTGTATGCCGCGGCGCGCAAGGGTTTCCCGCAGTCGCTGGCCCGGGTCCCGGTGTTGCTGCCCACCAGCCACAGCGCGGTGCGCGCCCCCCTCGACCAGTGGTTCGAGCGGCTGGACATCACCCCCCACATCGCCGGCGAGTTTGAAGACAGCGCGCTGCTCAAGACCTTTGGCGCTGCCGGGATGGGCGTTTTTCCGGCGGCCGAGCTGATGCAGGAGGAAATGACCGCGCGTTACCAGGTCAGGCGGGTGGGGCCTTGCGAGGGTGTGGAAGAACACTTCTACGCTCTTGCCGCGCACAAGAAGCTGCTGCACCCGCTGGTGCAAAAGCTGCTGGCGGCCGCCCGCCCGCGTCACGCCTGAACCGGAAGCGGGAAGCGGGCCCCTGCGGGGCTGGCGGTGCGCTGCGCAGTTCGCTAGAATTCACAGGTGTGGGGGGGTAGCTCAGCTGGGAGAGCGCTGCGTTCGCAATGCAGAGGTCGGGAGTTCGATCCTCCTCCTCTCCACCAAAGTTTTCTTTTCACTTCGTCAGCTTCATGCATCCCTTGCCCCACCCGGCCGCCACCACGCGGCGCCAGTGGCTGCTTTGCAGCCTTGCTGTGCAAGACCACGATCCTAGAGGAAGCGGGATAAGCCGGGACAAAATGGGCCTCGATGGGATTTTCACAGGGAAATCAGGCCTTTAGAGCCGTTTTGGGCCATCCAGGCGCCTACCGCACCGGGCCACGATCAATCGCGCCGCCTGGGCCGATCTGGCGGGCCGACATTCCGAACCGGCGGCATTTCACTATCACCACCTGACCGCCCTTATGAAACCCGTTTAAATGCCCTTTTACGCTGGGGAAGACAGGCTTGGCGGCGGTGAGCACCTGGGCGGCGCTGGCTGTCGGCAGCAGGCGGCCTGGCGGCTGGCTGGCGCTCATGCCCAATAGTCCAGTTCGGACACCAGCGTCCGAACTCGCCCCCTCTGACAGCGTGACAGAGTTCGGACGCTGGCCGGGACAATGCTGAGGCCGCCCAGGGCTGTGGATAACTTGCGGATCGGGGCTGTCATCCTGGCAGCTTATCAGGGTGAAAGTTGTCGTCAAAAAGAGCGGGCTGGTTGCGCTTCCTGGCGACCTGCAGGCAGCGCTTGTATATCTGGTAAACGCGCACATAACTGATGTTGAATTCCTTCGCCAGCTCATGCGCATTGCCACGGCCAAACCTGGCAAAAATCTCCAGGTCTCGCTTGCTCAATTGGTACTTGGCATCGGAGTTGATGTAGATGCTCTGGCCGTTCCAATGGTCGGCAAAAAAGTCGGCCAGATCGTTGCCGAACTGGATCGCCAATTCCTCGCTGACGCCCATCTTGTCGATCGCCAGTTTTGCTGACTGTTCGGCTAGGTCGGCCATCAAGGCGTGACGCCTCACATCACCGTTTGATTCCACAAGTTCTGCGCTCATGATGTGTCGGCTCCTTCGCGGTTTTGTTGCACGGTCAATGCCTGGGAAATGCTCTGCAGATCACGGATGTCGCACCATTCAAAGAACTGCGGTGCGTTGTCGCCGAGCATCTGTTTTGCGATGCCATCGGCGTACTCATCTGGCTTGCGGTTGAGGCTGATCAGCTGGGCGCGGATTCGCCTCACCATTGGCAGCGCGTCGGCCTTTGGCGTGGGCCTGCTGGGACGCTTCGGCTTGGCCGACGCCTGGGGCTTGAAGCCGCGAAATTTCAGATAGTCCAGCACGCGCTGGCGGCCTGCGTGGTCGAGGTCTTTTGAACTGGCCGAACCGCCGTGGCCGAGCAGGATGGCGCGGTATTCCTCTTCGCCCAGGCCGAGCTGCTTCTTTGCAATGTGGATGCGACTCAGATCGCTGTTGCGATGGTCGCGGGCGAGGTTGCTCATTGTTCTATGACCTCAAAATTTTGATGAAATCCGGTGTTGCTGTACACCCTCGGGCTGTGGCGGCCGCCCTCGAAAACAATCCAGTCACCGGGGCTGATGTTTTGGAAGCCATGCTCGGCGCTATGAACTCCCCACTTGACCATTCCGGTGACGCCAGAGGAGACGACATATTCAGGCGCGTTGCCCGGCTGGTGCCATTGGTAGGCCATCAGTTCGACAGGCCGAGTGCGGACGCGGGTCGGTGTCATGCCAGCAGCCCTTGTGGTGCTGCAGCGCCCACACCATGATTCAGGTCTGCCAGCTGGCCGTGCAGCACGCCTGTGCCGAAGTCATTCAAAGACACGTTCCGGCCCTTGGTGCGATCCTTTGGCTTTGCTGTGGTGCTGTCCGGCCAGTTGGCCGCCTTGTACTGCTCCAGCAGCAGCGTGGTCTTCTCCGGCGCTGCAAAGCGCTCCAGCTTCTCCATCACGCCGCACACCCATCCAAGCGCGTACTGGTCACCGCGTGCGGTGAGGGTTATAGGCTTGCAGCGCTGGGACTGGCTGCGGATGTGGGCCAGGCGGCCTTTGGCGCACTGGCGCGACAGCACGTCCCAGGCATAACCCGCAATCTCTGGCGCGTTGCCGACACCGTAGAAGATCACGGCGCGAGAGTAAAAAACCTTGTACTGCAGCACCCGGGCGCTGCGCGTCCAGATCACCTCGCATCCAAAAGCCTCGGCGACCACTGCCGCAAGCCTTGCCTCCCAGGCGGGGGTCGAGTTGGTACGCGTCGAGCAGCTCTTCATGGTGACATCGGCCAGCGCGATATCGTCCGGCGACACCAGGTGTTCAGCCATCAACTTTTGAGCCTGACGCATTGCGGCGCCAGCTTCGTGCTGATTGGCGCTTTTGCCGAGCGCCAGGCACTTCTTGATTTTCTTCAGTGCGTCGTCGCGGTTCATAGCCCGGTGCCTTCGCTGATCATGCGGTCATACGCCCGGTCGACGGCAGGCACGACCAGCCAATACCAGAGGCCGATCGCGGTGGTGATGGAGAAGCCGATCTGCTGGACGAATTGAAGGGCATGGCCGTGGCCGTTCGCAAACACCAGCCAGCCGGTGTTGCTGAACGCAAAGGCCACCCAGCCCCAGCCTGCGCGCTTGCCCTTCAGTGCCAGCAGGAGGCTGCCCAGCAGCCCGCAGACCGTGGCGAACAGCTCGACCACGGCATAGGGAGCCTGCAGGTACGTCAGCGCCTGGTAGATCGACCAGTCCACGCTTTGAAGGAGGCTCATGCTGTGAACCTTCCATAGAGCACCAGCGCCCAAAGCCCGACCAGCAGCTCCAAGGCGGTCACCACGCCCGGCAAGCGCTTTTCCGATCGGTCTCTGTAAATCTGCCAGGCGATGTACAGCGTGATCAGAACCGGCAACACCAGCCATCGCTCGTAACGCCCATACAGGACAGGCAACCACATCAGGACGCAGGCGACCAAGGCAATCAGGGTGCCCTCGATCTCATGCCAGCACGGCCGGTCAAGCCAGAGACCACCGGCGATCAGGATGGCCGTGATCACCAGAGGCAACATCAGCCAGTAGTCCAGGGTGAAGGAAATATGCATCAGTTACTCCTTCACGCGGCCGTAAACAACGCCCTTGCTGGACAGCTTGCCGTTGGCCTTGGCGCACCAGTCCACCCAGGCGATCAACGCGGTCATCTTTTGGCGCTGGGTCTTGACCTCGGGAATGCCAGGCACCAGGAGCCTGCCCTTCCATGCGCCCTTGCCGTGGCGTGCGGTAGCGCCGACCAGCTCACGCAGCACGCGATCCATGCCGGTCGCAAAGCTGACCGCGCCTTCGGGCACTTCTTTGCCGAAGTCGATCAACCCGTCCGGCGTCGCCCAGGCCTTGACCGGCTCGGCGTGCGCAGTCCATTGCGTGACGCCAGCGCCGCCGCCTTTGAGGGTCAGCGGTTCGACGCGTACCAGGGACGCGCCATAAAGCTTGCTGCCCAGGCGTTCTGCCGCCTGGTGCTCTCCGGCCGTGCAGCTGGCGCGCAGGCCGTCGACCGAGTTGGTCTGGTAGGTGCCCAT
>ERZ1292640.1688-Hain-H43-02um-R1-1688-length-18123-cov-43_pt1 | contig 18123 bp, 5 predicted proteins | sample MGYA00564404_ERZ1292640 | MGnify/ENA primary metagenome ERZ1292640 (study PRJEB36523, sample SAMEA6512636) | groundwater metagenome | collected 2019-01-08 | study: AquaDiva: Metagenomics assemblies of 32 groundwater samples
GGGCAGAATTGCCCGAGGAAGTGCCGCGCCTAACTGGGCGAGGCCGACCGAGGGCGAATGCCCGAGGAAGTGTCAGAGCCCAACTGGGCTCGACCAACAAACAGATTCCTCACTTCGTTCGGAATGACACAGTCAGGAATTAGAAGAAAACCGAAATGAAAAAAAATAATCTAAAAACAAAAGTAATTTCTTTATCAGTAATCGTTTCTTTCCTGTGTAGCGCTATCTTACCTAATGCGTGCTTCGCCGCGGAGGCTTTTGGTTTGCCAGCGCCTAAGGAATTCGTTAATTTATCTCTCGCTTATTCTTTTCCGGTGTTAAAGGGGCTGAAGTTTGATCCGGCAAATCCTTTAACAATGGAATTTATTATTGATAATGGCAATGTAAAGAAGGTAACTGAACAAGAGGCTGTCCGGTTAGTCCGCTATTTTCTCGCGGGACTGACTATTCCCCAAGATGACCTCTGGGTAAACCTTTCTCCTTACGAAAAAAACCGCATCATTCCAGATAAACTTTCCCAAACCGATTTAGGCGAAGGATTATTATCCCAAGATTACATCTTGAAACAAATTTCCGCTTCTTTAACCTATCCAGAGAGCGAAATCGGCAAGGATTTCTGGTCTAAGTCTTATGAAGCAATAATGAAAATCGCTAAAACTACGAATATCCCGGTAAACACCTTTAATAAAATTTGGATTGTCCCGAACAAAGCAGAGGTTTATGAAAACGAAAACGCGGCTTTTGTGACCCAGGCAAGCCTAAAGGCGATGTTAGAGGAAGACTATCTTTCGTTAAATAACAATCTTGCTAAAATCCAGAAAGAAATTCCGAAACGCAATACGCGCGACGCAATACGCAATACGCGCGACTTAATCCAAGATATCAACAAGGCTTCTTCCAATGTAATGAGGGAGCAGATTCTTCCTAAGATAAACGCGGATATCAACAAAGGCAGAAACTTCGCCACCCTTAGACAAATCTATCACTCCATAATACTGGCAGTCTGGTTTAAGGAAAAATTCAAGAAATCTATATACCAGCATTATATTAACAAAGGCGCGATCAATGGTATAGACCTAAGCGATAAAAACGCCAAAGAAAAAGTCTACAACCTCTACTTAGAAGCATTCCAAAAAGGACTTTATAATTACATCAAACCAGAGCAGGAATTAGCTACCAAAAAACAGATAAAAAGAAGGTACTATTCAGGAGGATCCGTCTTTACTTCCAGCGCTCTTACGCTAAAAAAAACAAGCGCTCCACCCAGCTCCGGAACATTAATTAACACAAAAAACACGAAACTCATTGTAAACTTTGCGTCTCCTGATAATAATAGCGAAACCTTAATAAAATCAAATAACTCCTATGAAAAAGGAACAATCACAGGCTCGCCGGTAGAACTAAGGGTCAAAGAACTTACTTACGGAAATACTGTACGCGTCAAACTGTGCGTCCGTCAGGGGCCTTCTCTTTATCCCTTGTCCGACAAGATTGTTGAAATCGCTAAAAAACGACTTGGAGAATTATTCACGGAAACACAAGAGAACCGTTCCAAACTTTATGGTAGGATTACAAGGGATAGAGGCGAATTAGAAACAACTTTATCAGTATACACTTTATCCAAAGACATATTTTTAAAAAACCGTTCATTAATTAGAACAATTATGAGTGGACTCATTTCCACCTGCAGAACAGAATTAGAAAAGGAAGCCGTCGCCGGTTCATCGGCAGCGTTAGGGGACAAAACAATGAAAGGATTGAAGAGCATGGAAAAACCTGTCATCGGTAGTGTGGAAAGGACAAAAGAAATAACAAGATGGGGATCGGAAACAGGAAATTTAAAACCTGAATTTAATTTTGAAGATTATATCATTTGCCGAAATAAATATATCGTAAGTCATTTTGGCGAATTTACAGAAGAGACGACTAAGGCATTAACTGATCTTGGCTGGAATTTTAGCTATCCTACGGTAATAAATGATCTTCATGAGCTTGCTAATGATGAACGAAAAATGCTAATAAAGCTCGGGGAGGATATGTATGGCTTACCTATTCAAAAGGTAAAAGATATTGATTTAGCCATAAAAAAGAATTATTCAAGAGGAATAACTGATGAATTTATGCCGGCCTTGAAATTGACAGGCGAAGAAGGAGATATTAAGAAAAATGATTCTTTGGTATTTTTTAATTTCCGCTCTGATAGAATGGAAGAGATAAATAACGTTTTTCAGGCAGGATTTGATAAGTTCCCGACTAAAAATGACTTAAACCTACGCATAGTAGATATGACTGAATATGATAAAAGATTGGGATTCCCGGTCGCATTTCCACCCAGGCAAGTGGAAATGCCTTTTGATGAGTTAGCCAATAAATTGGGCATACTTATAATTAAAGTAACCGAAACAACAAAAGGAAAGAAACACCTTACTTTCTTTCTTCGGGGTAAGAGACAAGATCCATTTCCCAATGAAAAATTATATGTAAATTTTCCTTCACCAAAAAAGGCTAACCCAGAGATGATGATGAAAGATATAGCAAATAAAATAAAAGAGGTTCTAGGGCGTATCAAAGAAAAAGGAATAGGAGAATATAAAAAGGTAGTTATTATTGGTAATCTATGCGCCCCGGATATGGTTGGCCATGAAGGAAATTTCGAATTAACAAAACAGGCCGTAGAGGCAACAGATAGATACTCAAAAGAGATCATTGAAGCAGTCCTAAACGCGGGAGGAGCGGCGATTGATACAGCTGATCACGGTAATGCCGAAGAAAATACTACTAGCCATACCATATATCCTGTGCATTGTGTTTTTGCTGGAAAAGGGCTGTCTAAGAAAACCGGGCTAAGAGATATAGAACAACCTAATTTGAGTAATATATACGCGACAATATTTCATCTTCTAGGTAACTTAAAAGATGTGCCAAAGAGTAAGTCTCCGAGTCTTTTAGGCGATAATTTCCAAGGCGCGTTTGATCTCGTCTATTTAAATATAAGAGACGGACAAGGAATCAATCCTAACCCCAATGATCCAAAGGATGCTGTTCGATTAGCAGAAAAACCATTCTATGATTCTTTAAAAAAAGAGTATCCTTATATTGAAATTGGGGCCGCTGGAGAAGATGCCGGCGTAAGAGAAGGGCAAATGGGTAATTCCGAGGTAGGGCATGAGACGATAGGCGCAGGAGTAGTGTCAGTACAAGATATATTAGAGATAGATAGAGCTATCAAAGACGGAAGTTTTTATCAAAATAAGGCGCTCCTTTCAGCTATGGATAGTTGCCTGAAAAATAATAGCGCGCTTCACCTAAGCGGCCTTGCCCAAGACGCGGCAGGAGATTATATTTCAGGAGTTCATTCTTCTTTACAGCACTTGCGCGCTCTACTTCAATTTGCTAAAAATAAAGGAGTTAAACGAGTATACCTGCATTTATATCTGGATGGCAGGGATGAACCACCAACTAATGGTATAAAACGTATTCAAGAAGTAAAAAAAATGGTAGAGGAGATAGGTGTTGGGAAAATCGTTGAAGTTATAGGCAGGTTTTATGTTATGGACAGGGAAGACCAATGGGAGCGGGTGCAAATTGCTTATGATAGTATGGTTGGTTCTGTTTCATTACCAACCACCGCTAACGGCGGTATCTCTTTAAAAAACGTGAATGTCTCTGGCTCGCCTTTGTCTAAACCAATAACGATGTCTCTGCCGCAAGGGCTTGACCCGGCGGAATTCTTTAAACAAGGGGTCGTTGTTAAGGTTGTTGGAATGAGCGGCATAGAAGGCGAAAAGGATTTACGCGCGGAATTAGGTATATCTTAAAAAACCAGGAAAAAAAAGGTGACAGTCACAAAAGACGTGACAGTCACCTTTTTTTCGCGACGATTTACAAGGACTATGTAACGACCGCGTAGGGGCGAGCTTGCTCGCCCAAAAACGCGACGATTCAGATACCCCGTAATTGAATACGACATTTCTAAATTGGCTTGACAATTTTCAAAATAATCATTGACAAGCTACGAATCTTGTTATAAAATTTAAGTTCATTTAACCCATTAAGAACCAATAAGTTATGCGAGGTAAATATGGCGGAATGGCTTGGGATGGGCAGACGCGGACGCAGGTGTTACGGTTTTGATGAAATCGCGCTTGTGCCCGGCTCTGTGACTCTTAATCCTAATGAAGTAGACACCTCCTTTGAAATTGGGAAGGGAAAATTTAAAATCCCGATTATGGCCGCGGCCATGGATGGTGTAGTAGATGTTAAATTTGCCATTGAGATGTCAAAACTCGGAGGAATCGCGGTCCTAAATCTTGATGGTATACAAACCCGCTATGAAGAGCCCGACGAAGTTCTTGGGCAAATCGCCAAAATCACCCCAGAAAAGGCAACTGAATTAACTCAATCAATATACACAACGCCAATTAAAGAAAAACTTATCTCAAAAAGAATAACCGAACTCAAAAGAAAAAAAGGAACAGCGGTAGTAAGTTGTATCCCGGCGCATGCTGAAAATTTTTCTAAAATCGCGATTTCTGCCGGCGCGGATATATTTGTGGTGCAATCAACGGTTACTTCCACAAAACATATCTCAAAAGAATATAAGAGCCTGGATCTTTTTAAATTCTGCAAAAATACGAACATTCCTGTAATTATCGGTAATTGCGTTACCTATGAAACCACCTTAGAGCTTATGTCTACCGGCGTAGCGGCATTGCTAATCGGAGTCGGACCGGGAGCCGCCTGCACCACCAGAGGAGTCCTGGGTATAGGCGTCCCCCAAGTTACGGCAACCGTGGACGCGGCAGCGGCGCGCGATTTTTGGTTTAAAAAAACAGGCCGATACGTTTCTATAATTACTGACGGAGGAATGAATCGCGGAGGAGACATTTGCAAGGCATTTGCCTGCGGCGCGGACAGTGTAATGATTGGCTCAAGTTTTGCCCGGGCAAAAGAAGCGCCGGGAAAAGGCTATCACTGGGGCATGGCTACATCCCACGTTAATCTTCCGCGGGGAACAAGGATATATGTGGGCACAACCGGAACATTAGAAGAAATTCTTTTTGGCCCGGCAAAAGTTGATGATGGTTCTCAAAATTTAATGGGCGCGTTAAAAACATCTATGGCTACACTCGGCGCCGCTAATTTAAAAGAAATGCATAATGTAGAGATTATTATCGCGCCATCAATACAAACTGAAGGAAAAATATTCCAAGTCGGCCAAAGAGTAGGAATGGGAAAATAAAGCTTACAACTTAAAGCTTACAACTTACAACTTACGTATGACTCGACAAATTATATTAATTTTAGACTTTGGTTCTCAATATACGCAGTTGATTGCCCGCCGCGTCCGAGAGAATAAGGTTTTCTCGAAAATAGTTCCTTACAGTATATCCGCGAAAGAGATCGAGGCCTTAATGCCAAAAGGCATAATACTTTCAGGAAGCCCTGCCTGCGCCGCTATGAAAAAAAGCCCGCTTCCGGATAAAGATATATTCAAATTAGGCATTCCGATATTAGGCATTTGTTACGGTATGCAAGTTATCGCCGAGATATCAGGAGGCAAAGTTAAACATACCAGCCAGCGCGAATACGGTAAAACTGAATTATTTGTAGATCTTAACCGCGATTTATTCGCGAATCTTCCGGGAAATTTTACTTGCTGGGCAAGCCATGGCGACTATGTAAAAAAAGTGCCTCCGGGTTTTCAAATTAGCGCGCATACCCAAAATACCCCAATTGCCGCGATTTCAAATCCCAAAAGAAAAATCTTCGGCGTTCAATTTCACCCTGAAGTAACGCATACTGAAAAAGGCAATCAGATTATCGCCAACTTCTTATTTAAAATCTGCGGCTGTTTAAGCCAGTGGACAATGGGCATCTTTATAAAAGAGGCTGTTGAAGATATTAAAAAGACAGTTGGCAAGGACAAGATCGTCCTTGGATTAAGCGGAGGCGTAGACTCGGGGGTCGCGGCGCTATTAATACACAAGGCGATAGGCAGAAATCTAAGAAGCATCTTTATTGACAATGGACTGCTTCGTAAAAATGAACCCCAGCAGATTAAAGAAATTTTTCGCGATATGTACCACCTTAACTTAGATTATGTGGATAGAAGCAAAAGATTTTTAGACCGCCTCAAAGGCGTAACCGATCCGGAAACAAAAAGAAAAATTATTGGTGATGAATTTGTTAAGGTCTTTGAAGAGGAAGCCGCGAAAGTAAAAGGAGTAAAATACCTCGCTCAAGGCACGCTTTATCCGGATGTAATTGAATCCATATCACCGACAGGCGCGCCATCGAGCTGTATTAAAAGCCATCATAATGTCGGCGGTCTGCCATTGAATATGAAATTAAAACTGGTGGAGCCTCTAAGGGAATTATTTAAAGATGAAGTACGCCAAATTGGAAAAGAATTAAACCTGCCTAACGCGGTACTTTATCGTCAACCTTTCCCGGGCCCGGGGCTAGCCATAAGAATTATCGGAGAAGTTTCTCAACAACGTTTAGACCTGCTTAGGGAAGTTGACCAGCGCGTCATCGAAGAAATCAAAAACGCGAATTTATATGACCAGCTCTGGCAGTCATTCGCGGTACTTCTGCCCATAAAAAGCGTAGGCGTTATGGGCGATGAGCGCACTTATGAAAATGTTGTAGCTCTGCGGGCTGTTACAAGCTCTGACGGAATGACCGCTGACTGGGCAAAAATACCTTTTGAGGTCCTGGAAAAAATATCCAACCGCGTCATTAACGAAGTAAGAGGGGTTAACCGCGTTGTCTACGATATAAGCTCAAAACCACCCGCAACAATCGAATGGGAATAAACGCATCATGCCTCACTCCGACTTCGTCCATCTCCACCTACATACCCAATATAGTTTATTAGACGGCGCTTGCCGCATACCTGAAATACTAAACCTCGCGAAACTTTACAATATGGATTCTCTGGCTATCACCGACCATGGCAATATGTTCGGGGCAATAGATTTTTATTTTGAAGCCCTGAAAGCAGGCATAAAACCTATTATTGGCTGCGAAGTTTATGTCGCGCCGGGAAGCCGATTTGAAAAAAAATCCGGCGGAATTGAGGACGCGGCGCATCACTTGATACTCTTATGCCGCGATGAAACCGGATACCAAAACTTAATGAAATTAGTTTCTCTTGGGTATCTGGAAGGTTTTTATTACCGCCCGCGTATTGACAAAGAAGCGCTCGCGCAATACTCTGGCGGCCTGATTGGCCTAAGCGCCTGCCTAAAAGGAGAAATCCCATCTTTACTCAAACAAAATCGCTTTAACGATAGCCTAAAAACAGCAGATACTTACAGTCATATCTTAGGTAAAGACAACTTCTATCTAGAAATCCAAGAAAATGCCATACCAGAACAAAAAATTGTAAACGAAGGCCTAATAAAAATTTCTCACGAACTAAACCTCGGCCTTGTAGCAACTAATGACGTGCATTATCCAAGCCGCGCTCACGCCGCCAGTCACGAAGCCCTTCTTTGTATCCAAACGCAAACCACGCTGGATGACCCTAAACGGATGCGTTTTCAAACGGATGAATTTTATTTTAAATCTCCCCAGGAAATGAAAACTCTCTTTAAAGAAACCCCTGAAGCCATCAATAACACCTTGGAGATTGCCAGTCGCTGTAACTTAGAATTAAACTTCTCAAAAATACATTTACCTAAATATGACGCGCCTGTGGGAACCAGCAAAGAAGAGCTCTTAAACAACCTTTGCCTTCAGGGCCTAAAACAAAGATACCCTGAAATCACGCCTGCTATTACCACGCGCCTTGAACATGAATTAAAAATTATAAAAGATATGGGATTTGCCAGCTATTTTCTTATTGTCTGGGATTTTATTCATTACGCTAAAAACAAAGGGATTCCCGTGGGCCCCGGCCGCGGCTCCGCGGCAGGCAGTATCGTCAGTTATCTCTTAGGAATCACTGACATAGATCCCTTAAAATACGGGCTTCTCTTTGAAAGATTTCTAAATCCCGAGCGCTTAGGCCTTCCGGATATTGATATAGATTTTTGCTACGAAGGAAGACAAGAAGTTATAAATTACGTAACTAAAAAATATGGCCAGGAAAATGTGGCCCAGATTATTACTTTCGGAACAATGCAGGCCAAAGCCGTAATCAGAGACGTTGGCAGGGTAATGGGAATAAACTATGCCGACGTTGACAAAATCGCGAAGATGATTCCTTTCGATCCAAACATTACCTTAAAAGACGCGATAGAAAGCGAATCGGAACTAAAAACTCTTTACCAAAACGACCCGCAAATAACCAAACTGATTAATACCGCCTTATCATTAGAAGGCCTTAACCGACACGCGTCAGTTCACGCCGCCGGAGTTGTTATCGCTGATAAACCCCTTGCCGAATATACACCATTATTTAAAACAGCGGACGATCAAATTACCACAGGTTATAGCATGGGGATTCTGGAAAAGATCGGCTTGTTAAAGGTTGACTTCTTAGGATTAAGAACCTTAACGGTTATTGACCAGACTATCAAACTAATCAAAGAAACGCAAAATAAAGATGTAGCTATCAATACCCTGCCCCTAGACGACCAAAACACATACAAACTATTCGCCTCAAGCCACACTATCGGAATTTTTCAGGTTGAAAGTTCCGGAATGCGCGACTTGCTAAAAAAATTAATCCCGGAACAATTTGAGGATCTAATTGCTTTGATTGCCCTGTATCGTCCGGGCCCGATTGGTTCAGGCATGCTTGATGATTTTATTCAACGTAAACACAATCGCACGCCTATAAAATATGACCATAGATTACTTGAAACTGTTTTAAAAGAAACCTACGGCATAATGGTGTATCAGGAACAAATAATGCAGCTTGCTTCAATTCTCGCGGGTTTTAGCTTAAGCGACGCGGACCTCCTGCGCCGGGCAATGAGTAAAAAATACCCTGAAGTTATGGAAAAGCAAAGAAGCAAGTTTGTTTCGGGATGCGCTAAAAACGAAATCAACTCATCAGTGGCAAACAAAATATTCGATAAAGTAGAATATTTTTCCGGTTACGGTTTTAACAAATCTCATAGCGCCGCCTACGCGTTAATTTCTTATCGCACTGCTTACTTAAAAGCAAACTATTCGGTTGAATTTATGACCGCTCTATTAACCTCTGAACGCGACAACACCGACAAAATAGTTGAATATATTAATGAAACAGAACGTATGGGGCTCTCGGCCCTGCCTCCAGATATAAACGAAAGCAACGCGTTATTTAAGGTTGTGGATCAGAAAACCATCCGTTTTGGTTTATTGGCAATAAAAAATGTTGGAGGAGGAGCCGTAGAATCCATAATGCAGGCAAGAAAAGAAAGGGCCTTTAGCTCCTTAGAAGACCTCTGCCTTCGCGTAGATTTAAGGCTTGTAAATAGAAAAGTTTTGGAAAGTTTTATAAAATGCGGGTGTCTGGACACCTTCTCTATGCCGCGAGCGCAGATGTTCGCGGCATTGGATATGGTTTTAGAAAATGCCGGCCGCCTGCAAAAAGACAAGGCAAAAGGACAAGCTACTTTCTTTGACCCTATTTTCGCGGAAAACGGTTTTAAAAAAATAGCCAATAATATCCCGCACGTAAAAGAATGGCCTGAGCCGCAGTTGCTTGCCTTTGAAAAAGAAACGATTGGCTTTTACATTACAGGACACCCTTTAGCGCACTACGCGAAACAATTAAAACGATTCACGTCATCAACAACCTCCAATCTTATTCACCACAAAGACCAAGATATTATAAAAATAGTAGGGTTAATCGCGAAAATCAAACAGACAATCACACGCGCCAAACAAGAGAAGATGGCAATATTAAAATTAGAAGACTTAGAAGGAGTGGTTGAGGCCTTAGTATTTCCGCGCGCCTATCAAAAAATATCATGCTTTATTCAACCTAACGCGGTTGTTCTTGTTAAAGGTAGCATCGACCTAAAAGAAGATACGCCAAAAATAATTGTTGATGATATGATCCCCATAGATGGAATCTATAAGCTAATTACTGCTATAAATATTAATCTTTCCAACGTGCGAGAGAACGTGTTTGAAACCCTAAAGGAATTATTGGCTTCTAACCGCGGTAATATCCCCATATACCTGCATTTAGACGCAACTAATAAAACCGATAGCCGTCACAAAACGCAAATTATCGTAGGAGAGAGTCTTTACGTTACCCCTTCTGAAAAACTAATCTCTGACATAGAAGACCTGCTGGGAGAAGAAAAGCTATCTTTAATAATATAAAAAAAAGCGGGCGGGCAAGCCCACCCCTACGCGGTAACCCATAGCTTTGCTTAGGGGAATTCGCCCTCGAAATTCGCCATATAAAAAAAATCCAAAAAAAAACTTGACAAAATAAAAAAGATGTGTTATACTTAAATAAGTTTAAAAGAAAGCGCTTTCTTTTTAGAAAGAAAACGTTTCCTTTCCCGGTGTGTCCTGGTTATGGAGGTAGTCAGGACTGTTATAAAATAAATTAAAACCGGATTGACAAAAAGAGTCGGTCCGGTTTTCTGTTTTGTGGGTTTGATTAAGGGGGAAAAAAACAAATACGTTTTAAAAAAGAGAGGAAAAAATGAACTTCACTAAAACCAAAAATTTCAAAAAAATCGCTTCACTGTTTGTAGCAGTAATTTTTCTCTGCAACACTATTTTACCCAATGCGTGTTTTGCCGCGGAGGCTTTTGGTTTGCCTGGGCCTGCTCAATTTGTCAACCTCTCTGGCGCTTATTCTTTCCCGGTGTTAAAGGGGCTTAAGTTTGACCCGAATAAGCCCTTGACAATGAAATTCCTCATTGACACGGGTAATCAGAGAAAAGTAAGCAAAGAAGAAGCTGCTTGCTTAATAAGATATTTTTTGGCCGGACTCACCATTTCTCCGGAAAACTTCTGGGTAAATCTTTCTCCCTACGAAAAAGACCGGATCATTCCTGACATCCTTGCTCAAACTAACGTGGGACAAGATCTTTTGGGCCAAGACTATGTCTTAAAACAAATCTCCGCGTCTTTAACTTATCCGGAAAGCGAGATCGGCAGGGACTTTTGGACAAAAGCATATCAAGCGGTATTAAAGATTGCCAAAACTACTAATATTCCGGTAAATACTTTTAATAAAATCTGGATCGTTCCTGATAAATCTATGATCCATGAAAACAATAATACCGCGGTTGTGGCAGAGGCAAGCCTCAAGGCAATGTTAGAAGAAGACTATCTTTCGTTAAACAACAATCTTGCTAAAATCCAGAAAGAAATTTCACAACGCAATACGCATGACGCACAACGCACAACGCACGACTTAATTCAAGAGATAAATAAGGCCTCTTCAAATGTAATGCGTGATTTTATCCTGCCAAAGATAAACCAGGATATTAATTCAGGCAAAAATTTCGCCACCTTACGCCAGATTTATCACTCCCTAATCTTAGCTGGTTGGTTTAAGAAAAAATTCAAAGAATCTTTATATAGCAACTACATAGATAAAGGTAAAGTTAAAGGCATAGACTTAAGCGATAAAAACGCCAAAGAAAAAGTCTATAATCTTTATTTAAACGCGTTTAAAAAAGGCCTTTACAATTATATTAAGACCGAACAAGAACCTGCCAGCCGTAAACAAATAAAAAGAAGATATTATTCCGGAGGCTTTGATTTAAAACGGGCAATTACTAATTCTCCGATTATCGAAGTTTCATCAAGCGCAATCTCTAACGAAATAACTAAATTGACAGAAGTGGATACAACGGTAAATATCAATAATAAACAAATAACAACTTCACCGATAGAAGAAAAAATTAAAAAAATTATAGCTGATCCTACTATAAGCGATAAAATTTCTTTGCCCGACCTTGTAAAAACTTATAGATCTAATATAGCTTGGGCTATAGATAGACTAGACCAGTCTACCGCGGGCGTAAGAGGAAGGACATCTGTAACGTTTGAACCTGACCCTGAAAGGCCGGGCTACATACGCGATATCAAAAGAAATGATATCCTTGAAGGAAACCAATTAAACGCGGCGGCAATTATTTTTTACGCCCAAGTTTATGCCGAATATCTAAAACAGCACAATCTTGCTTCTGCCTTTGTCAGTGGAGACGAGCGTCATTTCTCATCTGAATACACAAAATTGATAACCCGGGTTCTTGTTGGCAATGGTATTAGAGTTTTTCGTGATTTAGATGGGCAATCAACTGCTACTCCGGGAATTTCTTATATGGCGCATCATTTTAAAGATATAAATACAGGAATTATTGTTACCGCCAGCCATAACCCAATAAACCAAAACGGCATAAAGTCTGTAACTTTTTACGGAGGCGTAGATACAGATGATAAATCTGACGCTCTCGCGGAAATAGCAAAGAACCTTTATAAGCAAGCTTCAGAAAATGTGGGTGTTATTAAATTCGGATCACTTAATAACGCTAAATTAATTGAAGAAGTTGATGTTAAAGCTATTTATTATAAAGAATACATTCGTCGTTTATTTTCCCCTGCATCCTTTGTTACTACTTTACTCACAGCTTATAACAAAAACAGGTCTCGATATATATTTGACGGCTTAGGGGGAGTAGGCGGCAAAACAATAAAGTATTATTTAAATGAAATCTTTGGCAATAATTCATGGCAAGGCATAGTAGAAATATTAAACGACGAACCGGATCCTAATATTTTAGGCATTCTTAAACCGGATCCTTCTGATCCAAGCACATTAGAGCTTTCAGGCGCTCTGAAAGAATTAGCTAGTGATGATTGTTTTCGAGTTTCAGTAACCGCGGATATGGACGCGGATCGCACCGGCCCAGCAGTAATTATTCCTGAAAAAGATGTGGAAAAAGCGCGTAAATTTGGGCTTTTTGTCAGCGAAATGGAATCAGCAGGTAAAAAAGTTTATATTGTCCGTTTTACACCTAATCAAATATTCACCTTAATTGCCTACGAAAGAATTCTGCAGGTTTTTGAATCTCGATTAGGAACAAGAGATGTTGGCGAAATCAAAAAAGCAATTGTAGAGGGAAAAATCGATCCTAAAAAAATACACTTAATTATGTCTGTTCCTACTAGCAGAATAATGTCTACCTTAGCTGAATTTTTTGGCTTAACTGTTCATTTTACTGCTGTTGGATTTAAAAATTTAGGTTATACGGCTAAAGAAATAGAAGAAAAGGACCCTGAAGCAACTGTTATTATGCTGGCAGAGGAATCAGGCGGGGCAACAATAGGGCCAATTTCCGGCAGAGACGCAAAAGGATCCGGTATCGCCAAAGATAAAGATACCGCGATATTAGCCTTAGCTTTATATGAAACTGCCGCCAAGCTTTCCTTAGACGATAAAAACCTGCTTGATTTATATGCTGAAATGGCGCAGGATTTAGGCGGCTTATTTTACTATAGCAGGGTAGACGCTAAACTACCCAATGAAAAGACAGCAGAAAGCACGGATCCAGAAATAATTAAAAAAGCAAACGAAGCGAAACAAGAGGTAATAAAAAAATTCATGTCTCTTGAAGCGCCAAAAAATACAAAAAATTTAGTTGAAATATTTGGAAAATCTAAAAATAAGATCAAAGCCATAACCGATTCTGTTGTTCCCAATACTTATATATTTATAAAGGAAGATGAAGAGTGGCTGGTAATTGAGCCGACAGCAAGAAAAATAGAATTTAAAACAGGTGAACGGTTAGAAATATTTCACTTATCCGAGAGCGCGGGTGGAGGCCCGGTAATTACTTTTTACGATAAAACAGGAAAACTTTTATTCTGGACATTAATTCGGCCTTCAGGAACCGAGTCAATGGTAAGAGTTTATATGGAAATTTTTGAGCCTTTTGATAATCCCCAACCCGAACATCTCTACACCTATTTTACTAAATTATTTGAATATATAGGATTGAACAAGTACGAAATAAAAGAAGACGGCCCCAATTATTACGCCGCTCACGTCGAAGACACCAGGAAGAAATTTATAACCTCTTCTTCGTTAAAAAAACTTTTTCCTATGCCGGCGGCCTTGCCTGTAGATCAGCGAAAAGGCGGTATTGACCTTGAAAAAATGGATATCCCTGTCTCATCTTCATCGAGCTCCGTAAATGTGCCTTTCTTTAAGGGATGCATCGAGAGCCTTACCTTTGAGATTGTCGGGATAAGTGAACCGAACACGGCATTGAATACTTCTCCGAAAAAAGAAGAACTAGCTTACGCGAGATAAGGATAAAGAAATATATATTGGGACTGTTACGAAATGCCATTTTTCGTCATTCCGGTCCCGGTTTGCACCGGGGTAAACTGTAGCCGGAATCCAGAACTCTTTGATTTTAATAGGCTTATGGATACCGGCTTTCGCCGGTATGACAATATATATCGCAGACTAAAATCTGCGGCTGCCAATTATGGCACAATCTAAAAGATTAAGTATGCTAAAAAATAAAGGGTGGAAAGAATTTGCCCCATTTGTCTTAATGTTTTTTCTTTCCTGTTCTTGCGCCTTAGCGCAAACAAAAATTTCTAAAACGCCTTCCTGTGTCCCCAATGAAGTAATCGTTAAATTTAAAGAAGGCATCACGCCTGAACTCGCGTTAAAGGACCTGCCTTTCGCGGTTAATTCTTCACAAAGAACCTATTCTATCCAGCCTATAATTGCCAAATTCAAAAAAGACCTAAAATTAGAAAAATCCTCTGATGGCTGGTATTGGTTTTTAGGAAAAAGTTATCAGGCAGCCGCGGAGATTTCAGATGAGGAACTCTTTAAAGAAGCCTGTAAAAATATTTCTAAACAGGAAAAAGAGCTTTATCAAACTTACAAAATTAATCTTGTTGAAGGAACAGGTGTAGAAAAAACAATTGCCTTGTTAAAACATTCACCTTACGTAGAATATGCTGAACCAAATTATATTGTAAAAGCCCAATCTATTCCTAATGACCCATATTATTCCAGTTCGGGGTCATGGGGCCAAAACTATGATGACCTCTGGCCAGCAAAAAAGCTTAACTGCGAACAGGCATGGGATATTTCTCAAGGTAAAGATGTGGTAGTGGCGGTTATTGACAGCGGGATAGACTATAATCATGAGGATTTAAAGGATAATATCTGGATTAATCCCGGCGAGACTCCCAATGACAATATAGATAATGATTCTAACGGCTATGTGGATGATTATTATGGTTATGATTTTGATTCTGCTACTTCTAACCCCATAGACAAAAATGGCCATGGAACTGCTATGGCAGGTATTATTGCCGCTGTAGGAAATAACAAATTAGGCATTGTTGGAATCGCGCCTCGCGCGAAGGTTATGGCAGTTAAAGGCTTAGATGATGATGGGGCGGGGACGAATAGTTCCCTGGCTCATTGCGTTAAATACGCGGTTGATAATGGAGCAAGGGTTTTAAGCAATTCATGGGGAGGAGAGGGCGCAAGCCAGCTCCTGACTGAAATTTTTCATTACGCTGATAACGCAGGTTGTATTAGTATTGCCGCGGCAGGAAATGATAATATAGATGTTTCCGGTGAAAATCCGGCAAATATTGATACGGTAATTGCCGTAGCAGGCACAGATCGCAATGACCAAAAATCAGATTTTTCTAATTGGGGCCAGAAAATAGAGGTCTGCGCTCCGGGAGGAGACAGCAGTGATGATACTCCAAACAAAATTTATCGCAATATTCTATCCTTAAGAGCTTCTAATACAGATTTATACGGTGACGGAATATGCAACATCGGCCAAAACTATTGCCGCGCAAGGGGAACTTCTCAAGCCTGCGCTTTTGTTTCAGGAGTAATAGCTCTTATCTTAGGGAAAAATGCTTCTTTGAGCCCGCAGGAAACGCGGGAGATAATACAAACAAGCAGTGATGATTTAGGCACGCAGGGAAAAGATATTTATTTTGGTTATGGCAGAGTAAACGCTTCCAAGGCAATACAAACGGCTTCTATTTATAAAATGGAAATTAGCGCGCCGCTAGAAAACAGTTTTATTAAATCAAGTGTAGAAATAACCGGAACTGTTTCTGGAATTCCTGATTTTCAAAAATACGAAATTTATTACGCGCTAGAAGCCACTCCTCAGAATACCACTTTAATTAAATCTGCTGATTATGAAATTAACGATAGCTTATTAGGGGCATGGGATACCCGGCTTTGCGTTGACGGAAAATATATCCTTACCTTAAAGGCATTTACTAATCAAGGAAAAGAAATCAAACGTTTAAAACATATTGCAGTAGATAATATTAATGACGCGCCCCAGTTTATTAACCTTGCTGACAAAGGTATAGTAATAAACAGACAGAATGAATTTAAAATAAAGGCCGAAGATCCGGATGACCCCGGCACCCCTTGGGGACAGTTGCAATATTCAGCTCTTAATCTTCCTCCGGGAGCCCGGTTCGACCCCCAAACCCAGCTCTTTTCCTGGCAGCCCCAAGAGCAGGATAAAGGCAGGTATGAGGTTACTTTTACAGTTAAGGATAATGAGCATAGTATAAACAAAAAAGTTATTTTTTCTACTATATATATTCAAGAGTTTCCAATAACAACCGCCCCTAATGATCAATTTCATCCGGCTATCTATGGAGACAATATTGTCTGGCAGGACCAGCGTCAAGCAAAGAATAATAGCGATATTTACATGTATGATTTAGCTACTAATCAGGAAACTCCCCTGACTACATATTTTGGCCACCAATGCGTTCCGAGTATCTATAAAGATAAAGTTACTTGGAGCGATGGCAGAAATAATAAAAATTGGGATGTCTATCTCTATAATCTTTCTACGCGCCAAGAGACACAGATAACTACTGCTCGCGACGATCAATGGTTTTCGCGAATTTACGAAGATAAGATTGTCTGGGAGGATTGGCGTAATCTCGAGGATATCGGGGACATCGGGGACATTTATATGTACGATTTAACATTAGCAAAAGAAACTCGGATAACTACTGATTCCGAAGCGCAATGGTCTCCAAGTATTTATCAAGATAAAATTGTTTGGAAAGACTCACGAGGCGAAAGCACTGATATTTATATGCACGATCTTTCGAAACATAAAGAAATTGGATTAATTACTAATTCATATAAACAGCAATACCCGATTATTTACCAGGATAAAATTGTCTGGCAAGATGACCGGAATGGAAATTGGGATATTTATATGTATGACCTTCTAAAACAGGAAGAAAAGAGAATAACCTTTGGCCCTTTTAATTCAATTAATCCGAATATTTATGAAGATAGGATTGTCTGGCAAAAATATCAAAATGAAGGAAATTGGGATATTTATATGTATGAGTTAAGCACAGGCCAACAGACCCAGATCACCAATGATCCAAAAAGCCAATACGGGCCGACAATTTATCAGGACAAGATTGTTTGGGAAGACGCGCGCAATGGAGACGAGAATAGAGATATTTATTTAGCAAAACTTTGGTTTGCTCCCCAATTTATTTCAATGGAACCATCCGTGGAAGTGGCACCTGGTTTATTAATTAAACTTTCCGGCAACAATTTCGGATATACTCAAGAAGATTCAAAAGTGGTGTTTCCCGAGGGAAAAGCTAGATTAATTGAGAGTTGGTCAAATACTCAAATTATCTGCAGAGTTCCTGTTGACGGCAAAACCGGCGAGGTCTATATTGAGACAAATGGCGGAAAAAGCAACAGTCTCAACATAACTATAACGCTTCTTCTTCCTCCAGCTAAGCCAACTGAACTTATTACAACCGCGGTTTCCTCAACCCTGATAAGCATGTCTTGGAAGGACAACTCTAACAATGAAGACGGTTTTAAAATTGAAAGAAGGCTGGGCTCAACCGGCGAATTCGCCCAAATAGCTCAAGTAAAAGCAGATATAAAGGCCTATTCAGACACAAGTATTTCTGCCGGTAAAACCTATTTTTACCATGTTTGCGCTTATAATCAAACCAGCGTTTCAGAATATTCTAACTCAATTTCTGTCATTGCTATTGCCGATACTAAACCACCTACAGGCTCTATCAAAATAAATAATGGCGCCTCTGCCACTAATAATATTAATGTTACATTAAATCTCTCTGCCACGGATATTGGTTCAGGCGTAGCTCAAATAAAATTCTCCAATAATA